>ENA-OURS01002789-OURS01002789.1-human-gut-metagenome-genome-assembly--contig:-NODE-2789-length-11813-cov-2.576288_pt1 | contig 11813 bp, 9 predicted proteins | sample MGYA00242109_ERZ509010 | MGnify/ENA primary metagenome ERZ509010 (study PRJEB26280, sample SAMEA2338774) | human gut metagenome | biome: human gut; feature: human-associated habitat; material: faeces... | reverse complement strand
TCCTTTTCTGAGCCTGTAAAAGCGTCAGTAAATCAAACTGTATGTCAAGCGGCAAGTCACCGTATCCGGGAGAATATCTCCAGGTACGGCTGTTTGATCTTACTTTTTCAAATATCTCTGTTTCTGCCCTGTTGCAGACCTGCTCTATCGCCGCACCTGCAAGGCTGTCAACGATAACGGCGCTTGCCATATCCGATACCTGCAAACGCCTTAAAAGCACATCTACTCCCTGTCCGAGCGTGGCGCACATAAGCACTATCCTGTCGCAGTTCTTTAAATGAGCGGCGGCTGAATTGCCTTTAAGTATTATATTGCTGTCCGAAATTCTGACACCATCGTCCGTAAAGCTTATCGGGTATACGGCATAGAGGTATTTCGGGCTTGCGGCTTTCAGAAGCTGTTTCTCGCAGGAATCGAGCATTGCGAGCATCTGCTCGTTATCTGTGCCGCCCTTGCAGCCGAGATAACGCAGAGCCTCGTTCCTGTCTATCGGCTGAAGTATCATAACAGATCCTTAATCCCGTTGTAGATGCGTGATGCGACAGCGGGGTTATTCATAGCGTAAAGGTGTATGCCCTGCACATCGTTTGAAATAAGGTCTACTATCTGGTCGATGGCATAGGCTATTCCTGCACTCCTCAGCGCCTCGGGGTCGTTCTCATACTTCTGCATCATCTTTACGAATTTTGAGGGCAGACTTGCGCCGCAGAGCGTTACCATACGCTCAATCTGCTTTTTGTTTGTAACGGGCATAATTCCTGCGGCGATAGGCACGTCTATGCCTGCGGCTCTTGCACGCTTTTCAAAATCGTAATAGCAGGAATTATCGAAGAAAAGCTGTGAAACAAGGTGAGAAGCACCTGCGTCAACCTTTATCTTCAGGTTCTTTATATCTTCCTCGGCGCTTTCTGCGTCAACGTGGGTTTCGGGGTAGCACGCACCTGCAATATCGAAATTTCCCTTTGACGCTATATATGCCGTAAGGTCGCTTGCGTGGGGAAAATCGTTCTTCGGCTCCTCGTCGGGCTTGTTGTCGCCTCTTAAAGCGAGAATGTTCTCTATTCCGTTTGCGGCGAAATCGTCAAGCATAAAATCAACATCGTCACGGGTGCTGTTTATGCAGGTAAGGTGCGCCATTGCTTCAATACCGTATTTTTCCTTTATATGCGATGCTATCTCGCAAGTGGAGCGGTTTGCACGGTTTCCGCCTGCGCCGTAGGTCACGCTGATATATGCGGGATTTATTGCCGCAAGTCCCTCGATGGCATCATACACCGTTTCGATGGGGAAATTCTTGTTGGGAGGGAAAACCTCCAGCGAGAACACCGTCCTGCCGGGTGTGTATAAGTCTTTAATTTTCATCTTTTTGTTCCTTTATGTCACTCGTTGTCTTCTGCAAATGTTTATCTTACCGTACTGCCGTTGGGTGTATCTTTATCAAGGAATACGACCTGTACTTTTTCTCCTGCGTCACAGGCAAGAAGCATACCGTTGCTTTCTTCGCCGCAGAGCTTTGCGGGGGCAAGATTTGCAACGAATATAATTTTCTTTCCGATAAGCTCCTCTGGAGTGTAGTATTCGGCAATGCCCGATACTATCTGTCTGCCGCCTCTTGCATCGTCCACCTGAATTTTAAGCAGCTTCTTTGACTTCTTTATCTTTTCGCAGGCAGTAATCTCGCCTGTTCTGAGCTTGACCTTTGCAAAGTCATCTATAGAGATTATTCCTGCCTTGTCAAGATCCTCGTCCTCCTTGATTACGGTCTTGGGCTTCATAAGGCGTTCAAGTTCTGTAATCTCGCTCTTTATGTCGATTCTGGGGAAGAGAACTCTGCCCTTCTTTACTGTAACGTCTGCACGCAGAACGCCGAATGTGCCGAGCTTGTCGAAAGCGGTATCTTCTGCACCTGCGCCTATCTGCTCCCATACCTCAGGCATTGTTGCGGGCATAAAGGGGCTGAGCAGTGCAGAGCAGATACGAATAGTTTCAAGCAGGTTATAGAGTACGGTCGCAAGACGGGCGTTGTTGCTTTCGTCCTTTGCAAGTACCCACGGTGCTGTTTCGTCGATATACTTGTTGGCACGGGAGATTACCTTGAATATTTCCTCAAGTGCCTTTGAGTGCTGAGCCTGCTCGATAAGGGGAGTAACCGTATCGCACAGCGACTGAGCCATACCGATAAGCTGATTGTCAAGCTCGTCGGAAGCTCTGTCTGTGGGCAGTGTTCCGCCGAAATACTTGTCTGCCATTGCTACTGTTCTTGAAACAAGGTTTCCGAGATCGTTTGCAAGGTCTGCGTTTATTCTTGTGAGCATAAGCTCATTTGTGAAGTTGCAGTCACTGCCGTAGGGCATATCACGCAGTATCTGATAACGTACAGCGTCAACGCCGTAACGCTCGCAAAGCACAAACGGGTCAACAACGTTGCCCTTTGATTTGCTCATCTTGTCGCCGTTGAAGTTTATCCAGCCGTGACCGTAAAGGTGCTTGGGCAGGGGCAGATCGAGCATCATAAGGATTATAGGCCATACGATGGAGTGGAAACGTACAATTTCCTTTGCGGTCATATGCATATCTGCCGGCCAGTATTTTTCAAAATCGTTGTACTTTTCGTTGCCGTAGCCGAGCGCACTGATATAGTTTGAAAGTGCGTCTACCCATACATAAACAACGTGCTTGCTGTCAAAATCAACGGGTATGCCCCAGGTGAAGCTGGTTCTTGATACGCACAGATCCTCAAGACCGGGCTTTATGAAGTTGTTTACCATTTCGTTCACACGGCTCTTAGGCTGTAAATAGTCGGTTTCGGTAAGGAACTTTTCAATCTTGTCGGCAAAATCGGAAAGGCGGAGGAAGTATGCCTCCTCGTTTGCTTCTTTTACCTCACGTCCGCAGTCGGGACACTTTCCGTCTACAAGCTGGCTCTCTGTCCAGAAGCTCTCGCACGGTGTGCAGTACTTGCCCTTGTATGTGCCTTTATAGATGTAGCCCTTTTCGTACAGCTTCTTAAATATCTTCTGTACGGTTTCTATATGATAGTCGTCCGTTGTTCTGATGAAACGGTCATAGCTTATGTGCATTGTTTCCCAAAGACGCTTGAAGTTGGCTACTATCTCGTCAACGTATTCCTTGGGGGTAACGCCCTTTTCGGCGGCTTTAAGCTCTATCTTCTGACCGTGCTCGTCCGTGCCTGTAAGGAACATTACGTCATAGCCCTGCATTCTCTTGAAGCGTGCTATCGTGTCACACGCAACCGTTGTGTAACAGTGACCTATGTGGGGATTACCGGAGGGGTAATATATCGGGGTGGTTAAATAATATGTCTTGTTCATTCTATTTTCTCCTTGTTTTTAAGTGATATTCTGTCCGTGTTTTTTACATTCGTGCAGTACCGCACATTCGGCACATACTGCACATTCGTGCATACACACCGTTCTTTGCGTTTTTAATTTTCAGGATCATAAGAATCAGTCCTTCCGAATGTAATTTATATGTTTATTATGGTACAGGTCATAAGTTCCTGATGCCCATACATAAATTTTAGTATACCACTATTTAGTCGGTTTTGCAATAACGCAAAAATTTTTGATGCAATTTTTACATTTTGTCTAAAAAACCCTTGATTTTTTTCGGTTTTTCTAGTAAAATATATTTGGTGTATTATTTTCGGCCGTTTTATGCCTTTTTCCGAGACTTTTCACAGGCTGATTCAAAGATACAATTATAAGAGTAATTTCCGCATACAAGGCAGTCACAGGGTTATAGCCTTCGGCGGACACAGGAGCAAACCATTTAAGATAAAAGAGGTAAGAAAATGTCAAACAGATTATTTCAGGGCGTAGTTCATCAGATGAGAGATACTATCGGTCGTGTTATCGGTGTTATCAATGAAAACAGTACGATAGTCGCTTGCAGTGAGCTTTCCAGGATAGGAACAAACAGCGACTTCTTTACAATTGAGCTTGGTGACTCACACGATGTGTTCATCCGTGACGGCTATACATATAAGCCCTTCGGCGTTCATGTAAAGCCCGATTATGCGGTATTCATCGAAGGTACGGACGATCAGGCGGCAAAGTATGCGTCTATCCTTGCTATCTCACTGTCAAGCATCAAGCAGTACTATGACGAGAAATATGACAGAAATAACTTCGTGAAGAATATCATCCTTGATAACGTTCTTCCCGGCGATATAACGCTCAAGGCAAGAGAGCTTCACTTCAATGCGGATATAAGCCGTGTTGTATTCCTTATAAGCATCGTTTCCGCAAACGAGGTTTCGGCTTATGATGTAATACAGAATCTGTTCCCCGATAAGAACAAGGACTTCGTGTTCAATATCACAGAAACCGAAATCGTTCTTGTTAAGGAAATAAAGGCAGGCATAGACAACAAGGACCTCGAAAAGCTCGCACGCTCTATCTCGGATACGCTTTCGGGCGAATTCTTCACAAAGGTGAACGTAGGTATCGGTACTCCCGTTACAGGCATAAAGGATCTTGCTCGTTCCTTCAAGGAAGCACAGATAGCTATTGAGGTAGGTAAGGTGTTCGATACGGACAAGACTATCGTAAGCTACGATAACCTCGGTATCGCCCGTCTTATTTATCACCTGCCCACGACCCTGTGCGAAACATTCCTGAAGGAAGTTTTCAAGAAGGGCTCAATAGAGTCGCTTGACCACGAAACGTTATTCACGATACAGAGATTCTTCGAGAATAACCTCAACGTTTCCGAAACGTCAAGAAAGCTCTTTGTACACAGAAATACACTGGTTTACAGACTGGATAAGATAAAGAAACTCACAGGTCTTGATTTAAGAGAGTTCGATCACGCTATCATCTTCAAAATCGCTCTTATGGTCAAGAAATACCTTGCCGCAGATCCCGTCAAATTCTAAGCCGAGTACCTCGGCTCGTGATTCCGACCTTTAAAAAAGTTGCGTGAGTGCGTTACTTACGCTGACGGTCGGGAATAAACGGCGGTGCGAGGCACAAAGCAAGGTGGCAGTGCCGCAGACAATTCCGACCTTTAAAAACGTTACATTTATGCGTAACACAGTGAAACGTTCGGGAATAAACGTTGGCGGAAAGCACGATGCTTAAAGTGCCGCAGACAATTCCGACCTATTGAAATGTTGCATTTATGCGTAACACGGTGAAACGGTCGGGAATAAACGTTGGCGGGAAGCACGATGCTTAAAGCGCCGCAGACAATTCCGACCTTTAGAAATGTTGCATTTATGTGTAACACAGTGAAACGGTCGGGAAATAAAGTCGAATTTAATAATACCGGACTATTCAGACAGATACTTGATTGTGCTTGTCTGAATATTTGGTGTAAGAGTGTCATTGCAAAGCTGCGGATTATCGGCAATATCGGCCGGATATGAGGAGAGAAAAGTTGAATTACTCCACCATACTTTTGATTGTTGAAAAATAAGTGTTCGAAAAGTATTGTGGGTGCAGAAGGGGATAGCATTGTGATTCCCCCGGTTACGCCATAACCGGACTGCATCGCTGTGTGCCGTTATTGCACGGCAGGTATCAGGAAGGAATGGTAAAATGGTTGAATTAAAGAACGTTGACGTTCATTTCAAGGACGGAGGCGGAGTTGACGCTCTTAACGGTGTCAATCTCAGAATAGAGGACGGCGAATTTGTATTTATAGTCGGTGACAGCGGTGCCGGAAAATCGACATTGCTCAAACTGCTGACAAGAGAGATAGCGCCGACATCGGGCAGGGTATTCGTAAACGGATATAATCTTGCCAAGATAAAGAATAAGAAGATCCCGTATTTCAGACGTTCCATAGGAATGATATTTCAGGATTTCCGTCTGATACCGGATCTGAATGTTTATGACAATGTGGCTTTTGTACTGCGTGTTACAAACAAATCCAAAAAGACGATAAGACATAGGGTGCCTTATGTTCTGAATCTGGTCAAGCTGGCAGACAGGGCAAAATCCTATCCTGAGAAGCTGTCGGGCGGTGAAAAGCAGAGAGTTGCGATAGCCAGAGCCTTTGCGAGCGATCCTAAGCTTATCATAGCAGACGAGCCTACGGCAAACATCGACCCCGCTTTATCCTATGATATAGTAAAGCTGCTCAAGGAAATAAACAAGTGCGGTACTACCGTAATAATGGTTACTCACGAGCATAGCCTTGTCGAATATTTCGGCGGAAGAATCGTCAGCCTGAAAAACGGCGAAGTTATTTTCGACGAATATGTAGAAGGTGAGGCGCAGGATGAATAATTTAAGCTACTTGATAAAGCAGGGCATAAGATCGGTATGGAAGAACCGTTTCATGTCATTTGCCAGCCTCTGCATTATGACTGTCAGCCTTATTTTAGTCGGAATGTCGGCTATAGTGATGCTTGACTGCGGAATAATACTCGACAACGTTTCAGACAAGAACGAGATAAGCGTTTATCTTAATGATGACGCAGATATAAAGCATATAGGCGAGGTGCTTAAAAGCAACACGCTGACGGAGAAGGTGGATTTCGTTTCCGCCGAAGAAGGACTCAAGAAGATGGTCGAGCAGTACAGCGAGCAGAAGGAGCTGTTTGAGAATCTTCCGTATAATCCCGTTCCTGCGACCTATATGGTAACTATAAACGACCTTGATAAGATAAGCACTGCCGTTCAGCAGTTCAAGGCGATAGACGGCGTTTACAAGGTGAATGCGCCTATGGATTTTGCCGGATTTATAAAGGACCTGAGAACGACGTTTACGATTATCGGAATAGTGCTTATAGTGGCGCTCGGTACGGTAAGTGTTATAATAATCTCGAATACAACAAGGCTCAGCGTTTTCTCAAGACGCAAGGAAATAGCGATAATGAGAATAGTCGGAGCGACAAATTCCTTTATAAAGACCCCGTTTTTTGTGGAGGGATTGTTCATCGGACTTCTTTCGGGACTGCTTTCGTGGTTTGTGACAAAGCTCGTTTATGAGAATCTGTACAATCTGTTTACGCAGAACCTCGGAATGTGGAATGCGCTCGGAATGGGCGACATACTGCAGTTCTCGGAAATCGGCTGGTATGTACTGGCGGCTTGCTGCGGTGCGGGCGCACTGCTCGGAGCTATCGGCACGGTACTCAGCACAGGCAAATACCTTAAGGTATAACGGCGAAAGGATATAGGATGAAGCTGAAAAAAATTCTGCACTCTCTGACCTCATTCGTCACAATATTTGCATTGACATCGGGTATAATCATAACGTATGCTCCGGCAGGTGCGGAGGATCTTACTGTCGATGATATAAAGGACAGAATAGAGCAGATAAAACAGGACAACGCTCAAAGGCGTGATGAAATAGACCGTATCGAAGGCGATATAACCGATAAGCAGGAAAACCTCGACAAAGCCGCCAATCTGCTGAACGAGCAGAAGGAGCTTGTTGACTACTACTACAATCTTGTTTATTACAAAAATCAGGATATAAGCACTCTGCAGGGCAACATAGACACGCTCACAGACGAGATAGCGCAAAAGGACAAGGCTATAGCAAAAGCCGAGGCCGACATTGCCGAGCTTGACAAGGAGAACAAGCAGAACCTTGAAAAGTTTGCGCAGATAGTCAGAACAATGTACACGACCGGCTCAGCGGATATGTTCGGGGTACTGGCAGGCTCTGCCGATTTCTACGACCTTATGATAAGCAGTGAGGTCGTTGGAAAGATAAGCGAGCAGAATCTTCAGTTCATGAACGAGCTTACCGCAGATATGAAGAAACTGGATTCGGACAAGAAGCTGCTTGAAACCGACAAGAAGGATCTTGAGGGCAAGAAGACCGAGCTTGATACGCAAATGACAAAGCTGCTCAGTGAAAAGGAGGAGCTTGACGGTCTTGTAACGGATGCCGAAAGTGCAAAAAGCACATACGAGTCCGATTACAACAAGTATTCGGCGGCAGTAAGCGAACTTGAGGATCAGAAGAGCAATCTGCAGTATCTGATAAACGTAAGCGAGGCTGATATTGAAGCGTATGAAGAACAGATAAAAGAAATCATAAAGCAGCAGACCAATCCCGACAAGGCATATCAGGAGGGCGAGTGGTACTGGCCTGTTCCGGGACGCTCGTACATATCCTGTAACTTCGGCTGGGATGCTGATTTCGGCAGATGGCATAAAGGCGTTGATATAGGCGATGGCGGTATTTACGGCGACAGCGTTCTTGCCTCAAAGGCAGGCACTGTAATAGTTGCAGAAACAAGCTACATCCCCGGCTACAGCTACGGAATGTATGTCGTTGTCGATCACGGCGGCGGATATACCACGACCTACGCACATCTCAGCGATGTGTATGTATATGTCGGTCAGGAGGTAGCGCAGGGCGAATCGCTCGGTGCTGTCGGCAGTACGGGATATTCGACAGGTCCTCATCTCCACTTCGAGATAAGACTTAACGGCGAACCCGAAAATCCGTTCAATTATGTTACTATGGCATAAACGGCATAAAGGAATTACAGACAAACGAACAAGGAAAGGGTGAATCCCGAATGAATAAAAAAGTATCGCTTGGCGTTATGATAAGTCTTATAGCCGTAGCGTGTGCTATTACATTTGTACTGACTATGACGGTATCGCTCAATATGTACAACTCAATGGTAGCGGGTATACAGGAACGGGAAACCATCAACGCAAAGATAAAGGAAATAGATACATTTGTCCGCAGTTCGTCGATATATAAGCCTAACGAAAACACTCTGATAACAGGTATCGCAAACGGCTATATCAGCGGAACGAGCGACAAATACGCAAAATATTACACGGCAGATGAGTATTACAAGCTGCAGAAGCTACAAAGCGGCGTGATTATCGGAACGGGAATCGAAACCGTTGTAAACGGCGATTATCTTGAGGTCACGAACGTTTATGAAGGCTCATCGGCTGAGGTCGAAGAAATAACCAAGGGCTGTACTATAACGGCGGTCGGCGGAAAGAGCATACTCGAGATAGGTGCCGAGCAGGCTCAGGCTCAGCTTGACGGCGAGGAGGGCACAAAGCTCTCGGTTACTTACAGCACCCCCGACGGTGTTGAAAAGACGGTAACTCTTGTAAGACAGAGCATAAAGCTGACATCGGTAAAGGGTACGCTTATAGACGGTTACGCCTATATCAAGATATACACTTTCAACGAAACCACAGACGAACGTTTCATACAGCTTATAGACGAGTATGAGGCACAGTCGGTTCTCGGATATGTATTCGATGTGAGAGATGTGTCCGACGGTATCACAGAACCTGTGAGGGCAATGCTGAACCGTGTGCTTCCGAAGGCACAGATAGCAATTCAGGTCGACGCAAACGGCAGGGATACGAGCTTTATAGAAACAGACGGAAATCAGTTTGTAAGTAAACCCGTAACGGTGCTTACAAACGGAAACACCGCCTGCCTTGCAGAGATATTTGCAATAGGTCTGCGTGACTTCGCAAAGGCGTCTGTAGTCGGATCGTCAACAGCGGGAAAGTCACAGCTTCAGACAACGCAGAGCTTCAAGGACGGAAGTGCGGTTTCGATTTCTACCGCAAATATAGTGCCTGTCGAATCCGATGATTTTGAAGATACAGGAATAAAGCCCGACTACACGGTCGATATTACCGCACAGCAGGCAGAACAGATAAGGTTTGCGGACAAGAAAAGCGACGTGCAGCTTCAGAAGGCACTTGAGATAGTGGCTACAGAATAATGATATTAATGGCGGAAAACTCCGCCCGCATCATATAAAAATAATTATGGAGGTCATTTACAATGGCAACACAGACAACTTTAACATCGCAAGGTCTTAAGGATCTCGAAGAAAGACTAGAACACTTAAAATCGGTCACAAGAAAAGAAATAGCTGAAAAAATCAAGGTAGCTCTTTCATTCGGTGACTTATCCGAGAACTCAGAGTACGATGAAGCTAAAAACGAACAGGGTATCGTTGAGGCCGAAATTGCAGAGATTGAAGCTACTCTCAAAAATGCAAAGGTAGTTGACGAGGACGAGCTTTCTACAGAGCACGTTAACATCGGTAACACGGTAGTTATCGAGGACGAGAGCGGAAAGAAAATCAAGTTCTTCTTAGTAGGTTCAAAGGAAGTTGATATGAAGGCTATGAAGATTTCCGACGAGTCACCTATCGGCAAGGCATGCATTGGCAGGAAACTCGGTGAGGAAGTATCGGTTGAAGCTCCCGCAGGAGTAAAGAAGTACAAGATAGTAGAAATAGACAAGTAAACTGAGAGGAAACAAAAAATAATGGAAAACAACAACGCAGAGCAGGTTGAGCTTACCGAAGAAGAGCTTCTGGCACAGCTTGACGAACAGCACCGCATAAGAATTGAGAAGCTGAACGAACTTAAGGCGAACGGCAAGAATCCTTATGAAATCACAAAGTTTGATTTCACACACAAGGCTCAGCAGATAAGAGATAACTTTGAGGAGCTTGAAGAAAAGGATGTAATGATTGCCGGCCGTATCACAAGCTGGCGTGATATGGGTAAGGCCAACTTTATTGATATCCGTGACGACAGCGGAAGAATGCAGGTTTATGTCCGCATTGACGATATAGGCGAGGATAACTTCAAGGAATTCAAGAAGTGGGATCTCGGTGATATTGTTGGCGTGAGCGGTTTTGTATTCAAGACAAGACGAGGAGAGATAAGCGTACACGCAAAGTCAATAAAGCTCCTTTCAAAGTCGCTCCTGCCTCTGCCTGAAAAGTGGCACGGACTGAAGGACAAGGAAGAACGTTACAGAAAGCGTTATCTTGACCTTATCGCAAACCCGGAAATCAAGGATACCTTCGTCAAGCGTTCAATGATACTGCGTGAGATACGCAGCTTCCTTGACAGCAAGGGTTATCTTGAGGTTGACACACCTGTACTGCACACACTTGAAATAGGTGCGGCTGCAAGACCCTTCGTAACACACCACAACGCTCTTGACATTGATATGTATCTGCGTATCGAAACGGAGCTTTACTTAAAGCGTCTTATCGTAGGCGGATTTGACAGGGTATATGAAGTAGGCCGTATCTTCAGAAACGAGGGTATGGATGCAACTCACAACCCCGAATTTACATCAATAGAAATGTATCAGGCATACACAGACTACTACGGTATGATGGACTTAATAGAAGAAATGTACCGTACAGTAGCGCTCAAGGTATGCGGCACTGATACAGTTCCTTATCAGGGTAAGGAAATCGAGATAGGCAAGCCCTGGAAGCGTATGACTATGAAGGAAGCCGTAAAGGAATTCACAGGTCTTGACTATGACAGCTGGACAAGTGATGCCGATGCAGTGGCTCAGGCTAAGACAAAGCACGCAGAGATTGCCGACACAGCCACAAAGGGCGAAGTGCTTATTGAGCTGTTCGAGGAATTTGTAGAGGACAAGCTTATTCAGCCTACTATCATCTATGATTATCCTGTAGAAAATTCGCCTCTTGCAAAGAGAAAGCCCACCGACCCCGCATTCACAGAGCGTTTTGAATACTTCATAAATGCGTGCGAATTCGGCAACGCATTCTCAGAGCTTAACGACCCCATCGACCAGCGTGAGCGTTTCACAAAGCAGGTTATGGAGAAGAGAAAGCAGGGCGCAAACGCTCAGATAGACGAGGACTTCTTAACAGCACTCGAATATGGCTTACCACCAACGGGCGGTCTTGGTATGGGTCTTGACAGATTTGTAATGCTGCTTACAGACAGTGCAAGCATAAGAGATGTGCTGCTGTTCCCGACAATGAAACCCTTGAATGATGTAAACAAGGGAAATGATGTAAAAAATCAGCCTGCCGAAGAAATGAA
>ENA-OURS01002781-OURS01002781.1-human-gut-metagenome-genome-assembly--contig:-NODE-2781-length-11845-cov-2.609245_pt1 | contig 11845 bp, 9 predicted proteins | sample MGYA00242109_ERZ509010 | MGnify/ENA primary metagenome ERZ509010 (study PRJEB26280, sample SAMEA2338774) | human gut metagenome | biome: human gut; feature: human-associated habitat; material: faeces... | reverse complement strand
CAGACAAATACAGTATCTTTTCTTATTATACTGTTTTATTCTTTATTCGACAACCTTTTGGTATATTTTCCTGCTTTACCTTATACGTTCATCTTTTTGCAGATTTCCCTTGCCACGCAGATACCATTTGCAGATGCCTGCTGAAGTCCTCTTGTGATAGATGCTCCGTCTCCCATGACGCGCAGATTCTTGATATTTGTCTCAAATTTATCGTTCACTACGACTTTATTCGAATAAAATTTTACTTCCACGCCGTAAAGCAAAGTCTCATCCGATGCAATTCCGGGTGTTACTTTATCGAGTGCCTTAATCATCTCATCTATCGCGACCATGATACGATGCGGGAATACCAGTGATAAATCTCCAGGCACAGCATCTTTCAATGTCGGTGTAATATTGTTTCTCTGTAATCTTTCTGCAGTTGTTCTTCGTCCTCTTCTGAAATCACCATAACGCTGAAGCAAAATTTTGCCGTCGCTTAACATATTTCCAAGCTGGGCTATATGCTTACCATATTCGATTGGTGACTTAAAAGGCTCCGTAAAATTCTTAGATACAAGGAGTGCAAAATTCGTATTCTTTGTCTTCATGTCTTTTGACTTATAAGCATGACCATTGACAACTGCAAGTCCGTTATCGTAGTACTCTGTTGCCACTTCTCCGGAAGGGTTCGTGCAGAATACGCGTACCTTATCGTCAAATGTTGGTGTATAGTATACAAGTTTTGCCTCGTAAAGCTTCTCATTGAGTTCCTTCATGATCTCATCGCGGACTTCTACCCGGACACCTACATCAACAGTACCATTCTGTGTTTTAATACCATGATTTTTACAGATTCCTTCAAACCAGCTTGAGCCTTCTCGTCCGATACCTGATACGATTTCATCCGCATAGTAAGTTTCCTCTTTGTCTGTGACGACCCCCTTTGCCACACCATCCTCGATTATGATATCCTGTACCATAGTCATGAACTTGATCTCTACACCTGAAGCCAGCAAATGTTCCTGCAGTCTTGTGTAAATCTTATATCCTTCCTCAGTTCCAAGATGGCGAATCGGACATTCGATCAGTTTGAGATTGGCACGAATTGCTTTCGCCCGGATCCTCTCGATAGCATCGTAATCGTCAATTCCATAGACCTTCTCATCTGCCCCGAATTTCAGATAAATATTGTCTGCTTCTTTGATCAGTTCTTCCGCCTTCTCATAGCCAAGGATCTCCGGCAAAGTTCCCCCTACATCTGGTGACAGAGATAGCTTTCCATCGGAAAATGCGCCTGCTCCCGCAAATCCTGTTGTGATAGAGCATGGTTTACATCCAACACATACTTTAGTGTTACGTTTTGGACATGCTCTTTTTTCAATTCTTCGACCTTTCTCGATCATAAGAACTTTCATGTCCGGCTTATTTCTCTTTAATTCATAAGCACAAAATATAGCAGAAGGTCCTGCTCCGATCATAATAACATCATACTGATCACTCATAGTCATTTCTCCTTTTCCATGATGATACGTTGCATACCACCATATTTTGACATTTGTCTTGCTTCCCTGTAACCTGCTTTGACAAAGTTTGTCCGACTGTAGATATTATCCGGATGAACGGTTCCAAGGAAGTATTCATATATCGTGTCTTCTAATTGTTTCTCTGCCTCTTTGAAAAATCTTCTCTGAAGCCCCAAACCTCTTGCTTTACTTGTCACAACTGCGTAGTCCATATGTGCAACTTTGTGTATCTTATGATCGTCATAATTCAGATCATATCCAAGATTATGTTTTGACTCTCCCGGAAGATCGACAATAAAAAAGCCCAAGATCTCATTGTTACTTGATAAAGCCTTCAATGTAAATCCCCGGTCGCTTATGTGTTCTTCTATATATTGTCTGTTATCTGGCAGAAACCAATCGGAAACCTTCACAGTATCCACTGCTTCTTGCATCAATTGCATGATCGCATCGACATCTGCCTGCTCTGCTCTATTGATCGTTATATGTTTCATATACTTCCTTACCTATTATTCTCTTGGTTACATATTATTATAGCATGATTTTCACTTTTTTTGCAAAAATTATTTCAATAAGGTATACTGTTTTTATAGTTTTTAAGGACTTTTCCTTATACACATTATTTAGAAAAGGAATGTATATATGATCAATCGTTTATGTAAAAGATTAAATCAAAATATCGAAGTACGTCAGTCTTTAAGTTCCCTGCGTCAGGAGATCAAGGATTCTTCTAAAAGAGAACTTTTGTTGTCTTGGATCCATGATGGTGATCTGGACTTATCCGTATTTTTAGAAAATGAAGATGCAAAAACAAGAAAAAATGCTGCTCTTTTGATCGGTGATCTGGCACTTTCTTCTGAAAGCGATGCTGTATTTCATGCTTATCAGACAGAAGATACACGTTTTGTAAAAGAGGCTTATTTAACTGCTTTAAAATCTTTAAATGCGGCTCCTTATGTGGATGTTTTCCGAAAGCGTTATGAAGAGTTATCTCTTTATGAAGCTTCTGACGATGAGAAAAAGCATGTGGAACATGAACTTCATGCACTTTCTGAACTAATCAATACAATCGAACCATTTAAGAAGCATAGATTTTTAGGCGGCCGCCAGACATTTCATTGTATTTTCCGTACTAACCCATTACACCCGGAAATTACTGCTGCCTTGATGGAAGAATCTTCAGCTGCTTCTTCAAAAATGGGCGTGCGTGTAAAGACAAATCATCTGAATCGTTTATTACCGATCCGCACATACAATGAATTGTTATTTCAGATTCCAGGCATGGTTTCATGTAAACCTGATGCTGATGTTGCTGCATTCGTGATCGCTGGTTCGAATTTAATGGCATTATTAGAAAATACTCATGAAGGGGATTTTCCTTTTTATTTCCGAATCGGAGTGAAAAGCCGTATGGCACTTTCTGAACGTTCCAAATTTGCGAAGAAAGTTGCTTCGAAATTAGAAGAGCTGACAGCACATAAATTAAGAAATTCTACCTCTCATTATGAATTTGAGATCCGTATGATCGAAGGTAAATCTGGGGATTATTATTTATTAGTGAAATTAAATACGATCGTTGATCGTCGTTTTAGTTACCGCGAGGAGTTCATTCCAACAAGTATCAAACCAGTCAATGCTGCTTTACTTGTGGAACTTGCCAAAGATTACATGATCCCAGATGCGCAGATTCTTGATCCTTTCTGTGGGGTTGGTACGATGCTGATCGAGCGTCAGAAGGTTGTAAAAGGGAATACTTCTTATGGTATCGATCATTCTCCAGAAGCCATTGAGAAAGCGATCTATAACACAAATCTTGCAGACCAGATCGTTCATTATATCAATAAGGATTGTTTTACATTTACCCATGACTATCCTTTTGATGAAATCTTTACGGAAATGCCTTATGCGACTGGCCAGAAGACAGAAGCGGAGATTCGTGAGGTTTATGAGAAGTTCTTTCCATTTGCCAAAAGAGTTCTTGGACCTGAAGGAACAATCATTATGTATACAAGAAACCGTGAATATGTAAAACAGTTCGCTGTAAAATCCAATTTTAGAATTCTGAAAGAAATCAAGATCACACAGCGGCCGGAAAGTTATCTTATGATCTTAAAATAGGTTTTTTAGGAAATTTATAATACAAGAACCATTCTGTAACATCATTTAAACGGAATGGTTCTTCTTATTTTAGATCGTCTTATATTTATCTATGAAATTTTTGATTCTTCGTTTTCCCTCTTCCATATCTTTTGAAAATGCTAGTGCGTGTCCTGCTCCTGAAACAATATAGAGTTCTTTCTTTGCTGCACAGGCTTCATAATTTTTGATTGTCATCCACATCGGAACGTAATCGTCTGCATCTCCATGGATAAACAACACTGGAATCTTGTTTCGTTTCATGATTTCTGGGATGCTGACTTCTTTCAATCCAAATCCTGCTACTACTTCACTGATCAAATCTACCATGTACATTAATGGAAATGGTGGAAGATGAAATCTTTCTTTGGCTACGTGTTTGATGATATCCCATGGAGAAGTGAATCCGCAGTCAGCAATAATTCCTTTTACATTGTCTGTAAGGTCCAGACCTGCTGCCATTAAGGTTGTAGCACACCCCATAGAAATTCCACATAGAAAAATATCTTTGTTCTTGGCTGCCAGATGCCGATTGATATACAAAATCCATCGTTTGAGATCATGGCGTTCTTTCACTCCATAAGTAATATAGCGTCCTTCGCTTTTTCCGTGGCTCCTCTGCCATGGAAGAAGAATGCTGTATCCAAGATTCCATAGAAATCGGACTTCCGGTACGAATTCGATATCGTTTGTTGAATGGTAACCGTGCATGCAGATAATAGTTCCTTTGGCATTTTCTCTTGGGATGTAGGCTGCCCGTAGTGTTAGTCCGTCTTTTGATCTCATTTCTTTTAATTCTTGTTCTTGGTGTTCTTTTAGCCATTCTTGTTCTTTTAAAACGTAATCAAGATATGGTTTCCATTTTTCTTTTTTACGGACATCTGGCTGTTTTTTTCTTCGACAGATTGCATAATCGAAGACAGTAAATGCAGATGCACTGACAATAGTTCCTGTGATCGCTGTTGCGGTTAATAGTTTTTGTTTGTTGTTCATATTTGGATCCTCATTTTACTGTTCACTGTTTTATTCTGTGATATCTAAGGTTGTTTCCCCTGTGATTTTGATTCCATGTTCTTTTAATAATCTAGCTGTGATTCCGTCCCCATTGATCAGCGTGCCTGTAAATGTTCCATCATAGACTTTGCCACAGCCACAAGATGGACTTTTTTCTTTTAGGATCGCTGTGTAACAGTTATATAACTTTGCAATTTTTAGTGTCTCTTCGGCACCTTTTTGGTATTGTTTTGTAACATCTTTGCCATCTTTTGCGATAACTTTGTTTTGATGTATTTCTGCCGGGATTCTTGGTGTTGGCAGTCCTCCCATGATCTCTGGACAGACTGGGACCAAATCGTGGTCTTTTAGTAACTTTAGGACCTGTTCATTTTTATTGTTTTTTGCGTTGTATTTGCAGTCGATCCCTAATAAACAGGCACTAACTAATATTTTCATTATTTTTCCTTTCTTCTACAGTGCTAATTCAAATCCATAGCAGCTTTTCTCGAATCCGTAATGTTCATAAAATCCGTGAGCTTGTACTCTTGGCAGTCCGGAGTCTAAAGTGATTGCTTTACATCCTCGTTCTTTTGCCAATTTCTTTGCATGATCTAATAATTTTACACCATATCTTTTACCTCGGTCTTCTTCGTTTGTGATCAAACTTGATACATAGCAGGTAAGCCCTGACATCCAGAAGGTCTGAAAATAATCTCCATGGCAGAATCCATGAAAAGTTCCATCATCTTCTATTGCAAAAAATGCAAAACTGTTTTCGTCTTGTAGTACTTTTTCATAGACTTCTTTGGTTGTTTCATAGTCGTAGGTGTTGTAGTCCCAGAGTTTTTTGATGTATTCATAGGCTGTGTCGAAATCTTTGATTGTTGCATTTTTGATCTTCATGTTGGTGTCCTCCTTTGATGTCTGTTTTTTATTATTGTAGCATGTAAAATTTTTCTGGTAAATAAAAAGACAGGAAGCTGACCTTCTTTGGTCTGTTTCCTGTCTTTTTTTTAATCTTATAATCTCTAATTAATCTCTAACCTTAATATGCACTTCACGAAGCTGCTGTTCTGTAATCTCGTTTGGTGCTCCGCACATCAGATCCTGTGCTGTTCCGCTCATTGGGAAAGCGATGATCTCTCGGATGTTTTCTTCGTTGCGAAGTAACATGATCATACGGTCTACTCCTGGTGCCATTCCTGCATGTGGTGGTGCACCGAACTGGAATGCATTGTATAATGCTCCGAATTTGTCTTTTAATGTTTCTTTGTCATATCCTGCGATATCGAATGCTTTTTCCATGATCTCCATGTCGTGGTTACGTACGGCTCCGGATGATAATTCTACTCCGTTACATACGATATCATACTGGTATGCTAAGATATCTAATGGATCTTTTTCATTTAATGCTTCTAATCCACCCTGTGGCATAGAGAATGGGTTATGTGTAAATCCTAATTTACCTGTTTCTTCATCGATTTCATACATTGGGAAATCATTGATGTAGCAGAAACGGTATGCGTCTTTTTCTAACAGGTCTAATCTGCTTCCTAATTCGTTACGGATCTGTCCTGCATAGATGCAAGCAGCTTTTTCTGGTGCTGCGATGAAGAAGATTGTATCTCCTTCCTGTAATCCAGCCATTTCAGCTAATTCCATCTTCATATCATCTGGAATAAATTTATCGATCGGTCCTTTGTATTTCAGTTCTTCTTTGACTTCTAAGTATCCAAGTCCACCCATACCGATTGACTGTGCGAATTTTAACAGTTTTTCATGCTGTCCTTTGGAAAGTTTTGCATGAACATTAATCGCACGTACTGTCTGTCCATGGAATGGTTTGAATGTACATCTCTGGAAGAAATCTGTCACGTCGATGATTCTTAATGGGTTACGAAGGTCTGGTTTGTCACTTCCAAACTGAAGCATTGCTTCTTTATAACTAAAGATTGGATATGGTGCTTCTGTGATCACACTTCCTTCTGGTGCAAATTTCTTAAATGTCTCTGTTAATACTTCTTCTCCGATCTTGAAGACATCTTCCTGTGTTGCAAATGCCATCTCGAAGTCTAACTGATAGAATTCTCCTGGAGAACGGTCTGCACGAGCATCTTCATCTCTGAAGCATGGTGCGATCTGATAGTATTTATCGATTCCAGATACCATCAGTAACTGTTTATACTGCTGTGGTGCCTGTGGTAATGCGTAAAATTTACCTTTGTATTTTCTTGAAGGTACTACGTAGTCACGAGCTCCTTCTGGTGATGATGCACAAAGGATCGGTGTCTGAACTTCTACGAATCCCATGTCTTCCATCTTTTCTCTTAAGAAACGGATGACTTTGGAACGGAATAAAATGTTATCTTTTACCTTTCTGTTTCTCATATCAAGGTAACGATATTTTAAACGAACATCTTCACGGATCTCTTTACTTGTTGCGATCTCGAATGGAAGATCTCTGTATACTTTTCCTAAGATATCGATCTTGTGTGCTTCTAATTCGATTGTTCCTGTAGGAATCTTAGGGTTAAATGTTTCTTCGTCTCTGTGCTGGATCACACCTTCTACAGATAAACATTCTTCTTTTCTTACATGATCTAATAAACTTGTATCTCTTAATACGACCTGCATCACTCCATACATATCGCGTAAGTCGATAAATGATACTCCACCGTGGTCACGGATATTCTCTACCCATCCGGCGATCTTTAATTGTGCTCCGATGTCACCTTCAGAAATCTGGTCCATGGTTCTGGTACGGTACATGTCTGACATTTTCTTTTCTCCTTTTTCTTGTATTCTCTATCTTGCGTTCAGGCGGTTTTCTTAGTCCCCTGTCACCTTAAAATCAGGTACAAAAAAAGCCCGTCCTGAAATTGTTACTTCAGGACGAACTGTATATCTCTAGTCCGCGGTACCACCTGATTTACTGTCTTGCAGTCTCTCTTGTGTGCCGGTTAACGCCCAGCTTACGTCGCACCTACTGACAGGGTTTGAATCTTGTTCTATTCATGTTCTGCGTTCAGATTGATGCTCGGGAGTGTTCTTCGCATAAATTCACTTTGCAGGATTCTCACTATCGCCTGCTCACTGGGAACGATAATTTATGGTACTTTTCTCCGTCATTGCCCATTGAGTCATTATAATATAGAGATTTAATAATTGTCAATGCTTTTATTTAGTCTTTGTGTATTTGAGTTTGCAGATTTCTTCTTTTTCTAAGTTAAAATAGTTCTTTTACGATCAGTTCTCTATTCTTTAATTCGTATTTTTCTTCGATCAGTAGATTGTAGAAAAAATGTTCTAAGTATTTAAATTCAGTGCTGATTCCTTTGGGGTAATCTGCATAATTTGATCTTACGAGGGCATTTCTAAAATACTGGGCATGTTGTTGAAACATGTCGTTGTTGATTGGAAAGCCTATGCTGTTTAGGTAGCGCTCGATGAATACTGCAGTTGTTCTTGTGTTTCCTTCTCCGAAGGCGTGTACCTGCCAGATCGCGGATGTAAATTTTGCGATATGGTTTATTAGTTCAAATTCATCGCAGGATAAATAATCGTATTCTTTTTCTTCTTCAAAATCGTATTGGAATGTGTCTGTGATCATGAAGTAATTGGCATATTTTACAGATTCTCCATTTAGAATTGGTTCTTTTTTGGAGATATTGTATGTCCTGAATTTTCCTGCAAAGTCATAGATTCCATGAAATAGATATCTATGAATGGATTTTAATGCAGCCGGACTAAATGTGAAGGAATCGTCTTGTAATAGTTGTACGATTCGATTTGCTACGATATCGCATTCCATTTTTCGCTCGATTTCTTCTTCTTTAGATTCATTTGTGTAATGCGAATATAAAAGTTTCTCAATCTCTTGGTTTGATAGGTTTTCTTCTATATTCTTCTGTGATAATTCTAATAAGTAGTTTGATGGTTTTAATTGGTCTACTTGTTGTAGTCCGATCGCTGTTTTCCAGTATTCTTGTTTTTTCTCTTTTGGAGTCTGATGTGTGTTTTTTTCATAACTTGTGTAATATTTCACGTTTCAATCCTCCTTATGCCTCATTGATCAATTCCTGGTCGCTAAATAATGCTTCGACTGCTTTTTCATAGTTTTTTAGATTCTGGACTTTTCTGATCTTCTTTGCGTATTTTTCGTGGTTTGTAAACATGACCGCTGCATTGTTCCAGAATTCTTTCATCTTATAAAGGACGTTTTTGTCTCCACTTAGATATTCTTGGTATGCTACATATAGAGTATCATGCATTTTTAGGAGTTCTCTTTTTGTTAATTTCTGTCCGTATTTGATTTCTCTTACCAAGGCTGGATTCCTTAATAGGCCTCTTCCGATCATCACAGCATTGATATCTTTGAATCGATCAGTGATATGATCATAATCTTGTTTTGTTACGATATCTCCGTTGTAGCAAAGTGGATTTCCGCTATGTTTTGTTGCGTATTCGAAGATATCTAAGTGTGGTTTTCCTTTATAGAATTCCTGCTGCAGTCTTGGATGGATCGTTAGTTCATAGACTGGATGGCGGTTGTAGATACTTAGAATTTCTTCGAATTCTTCTGGTTCTCTAAGTCCAATCCTTGTCTTGATTGAAATTTTCATATCAAGTGCTTCATAGATCTCGGTCAAAAAATCATCGAGAACTTCTGGTTCTCGCAAGAAACCTGATCCTTTTTGTTTTGCTACCACTGTTCTTGATGGGCAGCCTAGATTTAAATTCACTTCATTATATCCTAGTTCTTTTAATTCTTTGGCTGTCCGAATAAAATCCTGTGCATTTTTCGTAAGAATCTGTGGGACGATGTTTAATCCTTCATTGTGTTCTGGAAGGACATCCTGAAATTCTCTTGTCTTGAAGGTTCTTTTTCCATTTGGCATGATAAATGGTGTATAATATTTATCGATTTCTCCAAAGAGTTGTTCATAAATGTTTCGGTATAGATAAATCGTGATGCTTTCCATCGGGGCAAAGTAAAATTTCATAATAATACAATCAGCCTGAAACAGATAACGATCATAAAATAGAAGATCGTTACCTGTCTCAGGCTTCTCCTTTTCTGGCTTAATTTTGATTACTGTACACTGACAGTCTTTAATTCAAATCTGTCTCCTCTGTGTCTTGACTTGGAATATTCAAAGATTCTTCCATCATCTAAAAATGCTACCTGTTCTACTTCAAGGATTGGGAAGCAATGATCGATCTTTAGATATTCTTCTTCTTTCTCTGTCGGCAAGGTTGCACGGACAGTTCTATGGGCACTCTTGATCTTTAATCCCAGATCTTTAGAAATGTGTTCATAAATGGAGTTTTCTAGCACTTCTCTCTTAACTCCTGGAATTACATCAATTGGCATATATGTGTATTCTACAACGTATGGTTCCCCTTCGGAACATCTTGTACGTTCAATATAATAAACAAAATCGCCTTCTTCGATCTTTAGCCTTGCTGCTACTTCTTTATTTGCAGGTACTACCTGAAAATCGTGTACCATAGATGTTACGTGTGTGTGTCCTTCTGTATTTGCAAATCCTGAGAACTGATTTGATGTAGAATATGGATATTCTGAATCTGTCTTTAATGTGATATTCTTTACGAAAGTACCTGCTCCACGTCGTTTCACAACGAGTCCTTCATTCACAAGAAGATCCATCGCCTTCTTAACGGTGATTCGACTTACTCCATAATGATCGCACATCTCTGCCTCAAATGGCAACTGATCATTTGGCTTGTAGACACCGCTTTCTATCTTTTCTTTCATATCATTTGCAATACGTTCGTATTTTGTCAATTTATTGTTCCCTCCATTCAAGTATACCAGAGCATACTTCTGTTTTTATTATACACGATTTATATAAAGAGGGCAAAATAATATTGCAAATAATTAAGCCACTCTTATTGATAAGAATCTTTTGCGATATAACCGTGTTCCTCTGTAACCTTTTTCAGCCACTCGCCAGATTTTTTCACAGTACGTTTCTGTGTTTCTAAATCTAGAGCGATAAATCCATAACGGTTCTTATATGCATTGTTCCATGACCAGCAATCAATTCCTGTCCATGCATGATATCCAAAGCAATTGCTGCCTTCTTCCATCGCTTTTGCTAGTAACTGTAAATGTTCTTCATAGAAATCAATTCGATAATCATCTTCGATCTTACCTTCTTCATTGATATAGCGTTCTTCGCCTTCCACACCCATACCATTTTCAGAGATAAACCATGGAATATTGTTGTAATTTTCTTGTACATTTTTGGCAATGTCATAGATTGCTTTTGGATAGATTTCCCATCCTCTGTATGGATTCACTCGTTTTCCAGGCATATCATATTCTTCATAATACTGCTCTGGAGACCAATAATCACAATCTAGTGGTGTTGTTCTTGTTTTCACACGTTTTGGATGATAATAATTAACTCCTAAGAAATCAATTGTGTTGTTCTTGATGATTTCTAATTCTTCTTCGTTTTGATCCCATAGAACGTCATTTTCTTTCATGATATCGATCATTTCCTGTGGAAATACTCCATGAACAGCTGGTTCAAGAAAACTTCTGTTATAAAATGCATCGACGATCTTTGATGTTTCCTGATCTTCTTTGGAGTCTGTTGCTGGATAAGCTGGTGTAAGATTTAGGATATTTCCAATTTTTGCATCGCAGATCTCATGGCATAATGCGATTGCTTTGGCACTTGCAAGGTTAAGATTATAGATTACCTGCATAGCTTCTTTTCCTTTATTTACATACTTTGGATAGTGGAATCCGCATAGATATCCTGCTTCTGGAATAACCATTGGTTCATTAAATGTCGTCCAGTAATGAACCTGATCTCCGAATAATTCAAATGCTGTCTTAGCAAATTTTGCATAGAGATCTACGACATGTTTGCTTTCCCATCCACCGTATTTTTGGAACAATTCGATAGGCAGATCAAAATGGTGAAGATTTAACACTAAAATGATATCGTTTTTCTTACATTCATCGATCACATCTTGATAAAATTTCACTGCATTTTCGTCTGGTTCTCCAGTTTCTAGATCTTTGATCAGTCTTGACCACTGAATAGAAGTACGGAAAGAGTTCATTCCGATGCTTTTCATCATTTTGATATCTTCTTTATAATGATGGAAGAAATCTGTCGCTACAGTTGGTCCTACTCCATTAAAAAATTCTTCCTTACTTGTTTTAT
>ENA-OURS01002764-OURS01002764.1-human-gut-metagenome-genome-assembly--contig:-NODE-2764-length-11897-cov-3.161375_pt1 | contig 11897 bp, 9 predicted proteins | sample MGYA00242109_ERZ509010 | MGnify/ENA primary metagenome ERZ509010 (study PRJEB26280, sample SAMEA2338774) | human gut metagenome | biome: human gut; feature: human-associated habitat; material: faeces... | reverse complement strand
AACAGAAACATAATATTTCGTTTATACCGTTTTTCTTTTTCATTACATATAAAATTCTGACTTGCGAGAGGACGCTTATATCTGCCCCTCACAACCTATAAAAGCACTACAGAATCTGCGACACTACGTCAATTAAACTCCGGGTTATTCATATCTCAATGCATCGATTACTTCCATCTTGGCTGCTTTGTTTGCAGGATAGTATCCGAAGAATACTCCTGTCAGCATGGAGAAGAATAAGGAAAGTACAATAGCGGATAAAGATGGCCGTACCGACATAATAATGTAGCTTGAATATTCAGAATACATATTCTGGATCACAAACTCCGCTGCTTTGCCTAATACAAATCCATTAAACACCCCGATCAATATCCCGATCATTCCACCAAAGATACAGAGTACGATCGCTTCTATGACAAACTGCATACGGATGGTGCTCCTCTTCGCTCCAAGTGCCATCCGGACACCGATCTCCCTTGTACGCTCGGTAATAGACACAAGCATGATGTTCATGACACCGACACCGCCTACGATCAATGAGATCAATGCAATGCCGGACACTGCGATCGTGATCACATTAATGACGGTATTGATCATTCCCATATCAGACGCCATATTATAGGTAGTAACATGGAAATTTTCATTGTTTGCATATTTCTCTTCAAAAAAGTTTGTAACATCTGTCGTTGCCTGATCGATATCTGCCAGGGAATTGACCATCAGGTTAAAGATTGTGTAACCGGACTGATCCTTTCCCATCAGCTTAAAACAGGTCTGGATTGGAATAAACATTGTAGTAGAACGGTCTTTTTCCGGGACGCTGGTGTCCACCTTGCCAAAAAGTGCTGCATTATATTCGTATATGCCTACAATTGTAAAATTATATAGATTTCCATCGCTGCCTGCATAAGTGATCTGTTCTCCTATTGGATTTTCATCTCCAAAATACTGCTTTGCCATGGTATCTGCCACAATGCAGACGTTCTTCTTTGTTTTGTTATCCTGTTTTGTAAGGTTTCTTCCCGCATACATCTTTAATTTCATATAATCAATATACTCGGAAGTAGTCCCCTGAACGGATACATTGGCATAAGTATTTTTATCCTGCCGGATCTGTCCGTTTCCAAGAAATTCAGAAGCTGCTATTCCATCAAATTCATTCGGATATTTTTCCACCAGTTCATCGATCATCTCCTGTGTCACAAAGTCCGATGTTTTCATTTCCGGGTATTCCCATGTATCCCAGTCTGCATCATCTTCCGGATATCTTGCATCCACATATGCCTGTACCGTATTGCCACCCAGTGAATTTAAGGTGGATGTCAAAGTAGTCTGAATGGAATTACCGATCGTCGTGATCGTGATGACTGCACTGATACCGATGATGATTCCTAACATGGTCAGAACCGAACGCATTTTATTGCTGAAAATGCTGGTGATCGCCTCTTTTATATTTTCCAAAAACATCAGCCTTCACCTCCATTATCTGACACGACATTACCATCTAAGATCGTAACGATCCGTTTTGTCTCCGCCGCAAGTTCCTGTGAATGTGTGATCAAAACGATGGTTTTTCCCTGCTCTTCATGCAGCTTATGAAAAAGATCCATGACCATATGTCCGGTCTTGGAATCCAACGCTCCGGTCGGCTCATCCGCTAAGATGATCGCCGGATCATTGATCATTGCACGTGCGATCGCCACACGCTGTTTCTGTCCACCGGAAAGCTCGTTTGGTTTATGAAAAGCCCGTTCCTCCATGCCAACCATTTTTAACATTTCCATGGCACGTTCTTTTTGATTTTTTTCCTTCTCAGTACTATATAACAGCGGAACCATGACATTTTTTAATGCATTTGCCTTCGGAAGAAGGTTAAAATTCTGAAAAACAAAACCGATTCTTTTGTTCCGGATCGCACTTCGCATGGAATCATCCATTTTATTTACATCTTTTCCCTCCAGAAAGTAAGTTCCCTCGGTCTGGCGGTCCAGGACGCCGATAATATTCATCAATGTACTTTTTCCGGAACCGGACTCACCGACGATGGAGACAAATTCTCCCTGATCGACTGACAGACTGATCCCATTTAAAATCTGCAGTTCATTCGGCTTGCCTATGTAATAACGTTTTATAATATTCTCCATACGGATTACTGGTTCACTCACGATCATTCTGCCTCCGTACTCATCATGCCTTCTGTGTCAAGTGCCTGATTGGAATATATCTGTTCCGGAGTAAACACCTGACCTTCGGTGACAGAAAATGTATTATCGTAGATCAGCTGGTCGCCCTCTTTCAGATCGCCGCCTGTCACTTCTGTATAATAATCTACCTCTTCACCGACTTTGATATTTTTCCGGACTGCGGTTGCTGTTCCATCTTCATTTGCTTCCGCTACCAGAACATAGGAATCTCCGTTGTCATCCTGCCGGATCAGATCATATGGAACTGCAAGCTGTGTACCTCTGTCTTTGATCACAATTTTGGCTTTTGCACTCATTCCAACCAGAAGTTCTGTGTTGTCGATCGTGATCTCTGCAGAATAACCGCTTGAGGTATTGGTATCTGTACCGTTTGTGTTGGTGGACTGATTTTTTACTCTGACCACACGTGTTACCGTACCTTTGATCTCTTCATCCCCCGTTGCATCCGTTGAAACGGTTGCAGGCATTCCTTCCTGGATCTTTAAAATGTCAGCTTCCTCAACATTTACGATCACTTTTAAGGAAGATGTATCCTCGATCGTGATCATGGTCGTTCCTGCTGTGTTTTTATCTCCGACTGATACATTGACGGCTGTGACAACTCCACCGATTGGTGCAGAAAGTGTACAGTCGGCAAGCTGTTTTTGTAACTGTTCCAGCTGGTCTTTTGACTCTGTGGTCGTGCTTGCCTGGTATTTTTGCATGTCAACGGTATTCTGAGCTGATGCTACACTTCTGTCTGTGCTCTTTAATACGGACGCGTAGTTATCATTCGCTGTATCCAATGCTTTCTGTGCTGCCTCTAAAGACGATTTGAAGCCTTCTAATTTTGCATCATATTCAGAAGTGTCCTCATGGTTATTTTTCAGATAATAAATATAATCCCCGCACTCTGCCACCTTTTTCTTATATTTATCAACATCACTCTGTGCCTCATCAATCGCTTTCTGCGCAGCTTCTAGAGAATCCTGCTGGTCCTGCTTATTTTGAACCAGACTTTCCTGCTTCTGTACAGCATCGTTTGCTGCAATCGCATTTGCATTATTGATATTTGTCTTTAACTCTGCAATCTGTTTTTCAATATCCTTCTGATCCAATGTCACAAGCGGATCACCCTCTTTTACAATATCACCTACCTGAACGTTCACGGCTGTGATCTCTGCTGCTGCAAGGGACATGACATTTGTCTTGCTCTGTCCTGCGATCGTTCCCTTCAAAGAAACTGAATCGGATAAATCCCTTTTCTCTACCGGTTCTACCTCAACCATATTCGCTGCTGTCTCAATCTGTGAAGTCATATTTTTAACAGCAGTACCAATCAATACAATTACAATGACTGCAATCACTAAAACGATCAGCCATACTTTCTTCTTTTTCTTTGGTACTTCAGCCACTTCTGTCTTTTTTTCTTTTTTATGAAAGAAATGCTTTTTTTCCTTTACATTGTTGTCTTCCATGCTTACATGATCTCCTTTTTTTCCTTGTCTTTTTTGACCTATGGCAAATAGTACCATATTGTTTTCAGAAAAAAAAGGGGATTAATGTAATCTTAATATTTCTTTCACGTTTCTTTATGAAAAGGAATGATTTCTAAAAAAGGTCTAAAAAATTATCTGGCATTTTTCGTTCCTTTTGCTGCTAACTAACACAAGTCCCGCCAACAGCAAAACCGGGAAAAGAATTGAGGCTCCAATTCCCACGCGCAGATTATTGGAAAACGCACTCGAAACAAATCCCACGAGTGTCGGTCCACCGGAACCGGCACAAATGCGATCAGCAGATAAGAGCCAATGCAAAGCAGCGTACTTAATTTCATAAACTGATCCAGATCGAATCTGTCTCCATATTTTCCATAAATCAAGCGGGAAGTTCCCATTAAAATAGAGAATGCCATCGGTCCCACCAGATCACCGATCGTTTTGGTGATTCCAAGTCCCTGCTCCGCAAACGTTGATGCCCACTGGCTCACCGCCTGCTCGGATGCACCGGAGCACACCATCATGATCATTAAAAACCAGAATACTTTTCCCCGGAAAAGTTCTCCCATGGTCATGCCCTTCTCGCCCTCTTCATGCAGACTGTAGATTGGCACTTTTGTGAATAAAATCATATTGCAGACCGGAATGATCACCCACAACAGTGTGAGGATTTTCCAGTGTTCCGTTCCAAACAGTGCGAAAAACACTGTGGAAAATAAAACAACGCCGGTACATCCCCAGCAGTAAAAGGAATGTAAAAGGCTCATTGCTGCTTCCTTATTATCCGTCGGACATGCCTCAATGATCGGGCTGACTAACACCTCCAGCAAACCGCCACCCACTGCATAAATCACGACCGACATTAAAATGCCAACAAACGGATCTGCGAAAAGTTCCGGCAAAACCGTGAGCAGTACCAGCCCTGCCGCCGCACAGATATGTGCAATAATCACAGATGCCCGGTAACCGATTTTATCAATGAATCCCGCTGAGAGCAGATCTATCAGAAGCTGTATCACAAAATTAATCGTAATAAGCAGTGTGATCTTCGTCAGTGGAATCTGGTATGTTTTCTGAAATGTCACGAATAATAGCGGAACAAAGCTGTTGACAATCGCCTGAACAATATAACCGATAAAACAGGCGTATGTTGTTTTTTTATAGTCTTGTTTCATTTTTATCCTCGCTTTTTATATGTGTCTTAAGCCGAAGCCTCCTTCTTTTATATCACATAAAGTTCCTTTTTGAAACAAAAAATCACCTTCCATGACATTACGCACGGCAATTGTCCTGAAAAGTGATTTTATCACGCATTTTTTTATAAACGCTTCTACTTTACTCTATTTTTCATACAAAAATTCTTCCGGCAGTGTCACGTTGAAATCTTTTGCAAGATCACGGAAATTATCCGGTGTGATGGTCTGTCTCTTATTCGGCTGCATTGACAACATTTTCACAAGGATCTCTGCGGATTTTTCAGCGGTATGCATTAACCCAAATGTCAGGTCAAAATCTTCTCCCGAAGCAAACATTCCGTGATGCGCCCAGATTGCAAGATTGTATTTCTTCATTAATTCACTGGTTGCCACTGCGATGTCACGACCGCCCGGAACCATCCACGGCACCACACCGACACCTTCCGGGAAGATAACCGGACATTCTGTTGACATTTCCCATAATTCTCTTGTAAACACCTTATCTTCCAGTGGCAATACAAAAGTCAGCGCAATAATATTGGTTGGATGTGCATGGTATATCACTCTGTGCTTTCCACCTGTTGCGATCATTTTTACCTCATGATTCATCAGATGGGTTGGCAGTTCGGAGGTTGGTCTGCCGCCATTTACCAGTCCCCACACGATACGGTAGTTTTCCCCTTTCTCATCCAACTCGATGATACAGATGGAATCCTCCGGTTTGATGATCACATTGCGGAAATATTTACCGCTTCCGGTTACAATAAAATATTCCTTTGCAAGTTTTGGAACTGTCGTTCCGATCGGCTGCCATTCTTTCGGTTCAAAATCTTCCTTTACGGCTTCCACTTCTTCCAGCCGGATACGATAGGAAAGATTTCCGCCATTTCTCTCATGCCATCCCTGCTCCCATCCATCATTTGCCATGCGGATAAATCCCTGCACAAATTCTGCATCTAATACTTTCATGTTTTCTTTCCTCCATTTAGGTTTTCTATCGTCATTTTTGCGTCAGAACGAACTGCCTTATTTTTCACATAGCCTGCTCTGGCTATCGATTTAACAGTACTTCTTTCTCATATCTCTCTACTTCTGCAAACCAGTTCTTATCTGCGGGAACTCCACATTCCTCACAGTATTTGGTCCATACATCTCCAAATGGAAATGTCTTTAATTCTTCCTGTATGACCATAAGCTCGGTCAGACGGTTCTCATCCTGTAATTTTTTCAGTTCCGCATTCGGTGTGCAGAGCGCAGATAATAGTGCTTTCTGCCAGCTTCTGAATCCCACCGTCCATGCACTGATGCGGTTGATACCTGCATCAAAATAATCAAGTGCCATATGTACTCTGTCGATCGCATCACATCTTACGATCTCTTTTGCCATCTCTTTTGTCTCATCATCAAATAAGACGACATGGTCAGAATCCCATCTTACCGGTCTTGTGATGTGAAGTGCAATCTCCGGGAAATAACAGAGTAAAGCCGGTATTTTATCCGATACTACTTCTGTAGGATGATAATGTCCGTTGTCCATCAGCGGAAGTACATTCTCATGTGTCGCCGCAAATGTCAGTGTAAACTCGGCTGATCCCGCTGTGTAAGATTCCACACCGATTCCGAATACCTTAGACTCCACACATGGTTTTACCAGCTTTGGATCATGTGGTTCTGCAATGATCTGTTCAATGGAATCCTTATATCTCATGCGTGGTTCCATGCGGTCTGCCGGAATATCTTTGTATCCATCCCCAATCCAGATATTCATCACACATGGAACACCTGTCTCTTTTGCAAAATATTCCGAAATGCGGATACATGCTTTTCCATGCTCGATCCAGAACTTTCTTGTCTCCTCGTCCGGGCTTGTCAGTGTCAGTCCGTCTTTTACTTGGTCATGTGAGAAAAATGTCGGATTAAAATCAATCCCAACATGGTGTTTCTTTGCAAAGTCTACCCATTTTCTGAAATGCTTTGGCTCTAATTTGTCGCGGTCTGCAAATTCGCCTTTCTCAAAGATTGCATAGCTTGCATGAAGATTTAATTTCTTTTTGCCGGGCATGAGGCTCATCGCCTCTTCCATGTCCTGCATCAGCTGTTCCGGTGTCTTTGCCTTTCCGGGATAGTTTCCGGTTGTCTGGATTCCGCCGGTCAAAGGTCCGTCATGGTCAAATCCTGTCACGTCATCGCCCTGCCAGCAATGAAGTGATACCGGGATTTCTTTTAATTTTGCGATCGCTGCATCTGTATCAACACCGACATCTGCATACATTTTTCTGGCCGCTTCATATCTTTCCTGTACCGTCATAAAATTTTTACCTCACCTTTCTGCCGGGCACAACATCCGCTTCCGGCATATATTTTTTTCTGATATTCCTGATTGTTATTTCTCATATTTTTTTATTTCAAAAGACTCAAAGATACATTTTCTTGCAGCCTGTAAATTTTCAAGTTCTCCTGCTGCAATGATCTGCGCCATCAAATTTCCGATTGCTGTTGCCTCTGTTGGACCGGCATAAACTGTTTTTCCGGTTGCCTTCGCAGTCAGTTCATTCAAATACGCTGCATTGGCTCCTCCCCCGACAACATGGATGCTTTCATATGTAATTTCTGACATCTCCTCGATTTCTCTGATCGTCTGTGCGTAGCATTGTGCAAGACTGTTATAAATCACGCACGCTGTTTCTGCGATTCCCTCCGGTATCCGCTGTCCGGTCTCTGCGCAGGCTTTTTGCACTTCTTCTGTCATGCTTTGCGGTGCTAAAAAGCGGTCGTCATTACAGTCTACCAAAGATGCAATGTCCGCCCTTGCCGCCGCCTCGCAGATCTCTCCGAATCCCTGCTTTGGTTCCAGTTCTTTTCGGGCCGACTGTATCATCCAAAGTCCCATGATATTTTTCAGATAGCGAAAACGATACGCATATCCTCCCTCGTTCGTAAAATTATGAAGTCTGCTTTCCGGTGAACAGTCTGCTTGTTTTAATTCAGTCCCCATCAGTGACCACGTTCCGGAACTGATGTAAATGATATTGTCCTCATTTGTCGGAACTGCCATCACTGCAGAACCGGTGTCATGTGTTGCCGGTAAGACGACTTCACAGTCAAATCCGACCTCTTTCTGAATTTCTTTCGTCAAATTTCCCAGTACCGTTCCCGGCTTCTTTATTTTCTGGAAAATCTGTTTTGGATATCCTAACATTTCAATCAGTTCATAATCCCAGTCTTTTGTTTCCGGGGATACTAACTGTGTTGTGGTGGCATTCGTATATTCTGATGCCTTCTCTCCTGTCAAAAGATAATTAAAATACTCCGGGATCATCAGCATGGTCTCTGCGTGTTCGAGAATTTCGGGATTGTTGGATTTTACCGCCATCAACTGATAAATGGTGTTGAAAATCTGCTTCTGGATGCCTGTTCTCTCATATAACTTTTCTTCCGGGATGATCTCATAGACTTTCTCATCCATCCCTGCGGTACGGCTGTCCCGATAACCGACTGCATCTCCAAGCATTTTATTCTTTTTATCCAACAGGACAAAATCAACTGCCCAGGTATCAATTCCCATACTCACCGGGATTTTTCCCGCTTCTTTACACTTTTTCATTCCCTCTAAAATTGCTCTGAAAAGTGCTTTTACATTCCAGCTTTTCTGTCCGTTCTCTTCGGTCATTCCATTCGGAAAACGATACATTTCTTCCAATACCATTTTTCCGTCTTCCATATGTCCTAATATGTGTCTGCCGCTGGAAGCTCCAATGTCGATTGCAAGATAATACTGCTCCATATTTTCCCCCTCTCCTGCATCTGTGTTCCTTTTCTATTTTTTATTTTAGGAAAAAAATGAGCGCAAAAAAAGAACACTTTTTGTTCAAAAAAGTGTCCTTATTTGCCAAAATTATTTTCAACAGAGCCACTGATAGGTTCCTGCCTCCACTGTCTCTTTCTTTCCGTCTGGCAGAACCACTTCCGATTTTACCGGCGTATTCAATGAGATATGACAGCCATCCTCCTCATACTTCCAGGAGCTTTCAATTTTTCCTGCTCTTGAGAGATAACTTCCGCTCACACCGCCAAGCCGTCTGTCCGGATACGGCTCGAAATGCAATTCTGCAAAACCCGGTTTCTGTGGTTTGATTCCGAGAATATACTGATAATAAAATTCTCCGACACTGCCAAATGCATAGTGATTGAAAGAAACCATATTGTCGCCGGAACCTGCCATTTTCTCTTCGTTGACCGTTCCATCCGGCTTTAATGCATCCCAGCGTTCCCACGTCGTGGTCGCACCGCATTTGACCTGATACATCCAGCCCGGACAGCCTTCCTGAAGCAGAATATCATAGGCGAGTTCTGTCTCTCCCGCTTCCACTAAAAGCGGAAGCAGATGTTCCGTCGCAAAGAAACCTGTCTGTAAACCATTTTTACGGATATTGGCAGCAAAATTCTTTTTCACCTGTTCCCGCAGTTCTCCCTCCGGCAGTACAAATTTTAAAGCCATAATGTAGGCGGACTGATAGTCTTTTGCCACGATTCCCTTTTTGCTCACGAATTTCCGGATATATGCTTCTGTTGTGGCTTCCATCTGCCTGCGGTATCTGTCTGCATCAGCTTTTTTCCCAAGACGCTCTGCCGTCTCGCTGATGACCTTCAGATCATGTACGATAAAGGCATTCGATACCGGATTGTTGTGCATTGCCTGCCATGCAATCCCTTTTCCCATTGCAAGCCAGTCTCCTAAAGACGGTCCGATCCAGAGATTTTTCTTTCCCATTTTCCGGATTTCCGCCTCCACAAAAAGTTTCATGCTCTCGTACTGGCGTGGCAGTGCTTCCTCGTCTCCAAACTGCTGATAGAGCATTTCCGGTAAAATTGTGACCGCATTTCCCCAGCCTAACATGCTGATAAAACCAATTCCGGCAGGTCCGGTCTGCGGCACAGTGGCACACACATACCCTTCCGTGTTGTCAAGCTGTCCCAGCTCCAGATCACGCAAAAAGTTTTTCCAGAAATCATTGGTGTCAAAATTGTAGGCTCCGGTGCGTGCAAACACCTGCCCATCCCCGGTATAACCCATACGTTCATCCCGCTGCGGACAGTCGGTCGGCACTTCCACATAGTTGGATTTCTGCCCCCAGACCTGATTCTCATATAATTTCTGAACCATTGGATTCTCACACGAAAAGTATCCGGTGCGCTTCATATCGGTGTGAAGCGCATACGCTTTGATCATGCCCGGCCGATAATCTGCGCCGGAAAGTTCCATATAGCGAAATCCCATATAGGTAAAACGGGGACGGTATTTTTTCTTTTCCGCTCCGGCATGATAGACGATAGCTGCCTTTGCTTTCCGCAGATTGGCAGTGTAAAGACTTCCATCTGCATTTAAAATCTCTCCGTGGCGGATTGTAATTGTCTCATTTGTAAAAAAAGAAGGATCAATTTCAACAATTCCGGCAAAGTTCTGTCCAAAGTCAAGAATCGTTACACTTCCTGTCTGCTTTGCCTCTTTTACCTCCATCTCTTCCTGTAACGTAACTTCGGTCAGCGTCGGCTCCAACGCAAAATCCAGTTCGTTTTTGAAAGATACCGGATGTCCGATCACCTGATTTCTTCCATCCGCAAAATAAATCTCACCGTCATACTCCCCGGCGTATTCGTAAGGAGATTCCAGTTCGTCCGTCTGCTCGCCGGATACAATGTCCCGGACGCCACCCGCATCTTCGATGTTTAAAATCCACGATACCGCAGGTTTTTCCCCGTAAATCTGTGTCTTGTTCTCACAGAGGAAACGGCCGCAATACCAGCCCTGTCCAAGATAAACCCGCAATGTGTTCTCACCCTCACGAAGCAGTGCGCTCACCTCATGAGTCTGGTAAAGCACACGCCTTGGATAGTAGGAATATCCCGGTGCAAACATCTGTTTCCCGATTTTGACGCCATTGATCTCTGCCTCGTATACTCCGAGCGCAGTTGCTGTGAACACTGCCTTCTTCACATCTTTCACGGTAAATTTCTGTTCATATACAAAGACCTCTCCCTCGCGGTACTCACGGTCTGAGGTGATAAAATGCATTTTCAGTTTTTCCATTCCCTGCGTTTTCTCCCTTCCAGCTATGCTCTAACAAACGTACTGATTCATAAATTCTGCACTTAACTCCATGGACTTTAACGGAGAATTGTCCACCCAGTTTTTATGGCTTTCTAAAATCACTGCATCCACCTTCACTTTTTGTGCCTGCGTGACCATGGAAACAAGATCCATGTTTCCATAGCCGAGTTCCATGCTGTCCGATTTTAAGATTGGTGTCATGGCAGGTTTTGACAGTCTTGTTCCACGGTCATTAATATGGTAAAGCTTCATTCTTGTATCCAGCTTTCTCATCAGTTCCAGCACATTTACGCCTGCTTCTGCCGGCCAGTAGGAATCCAGTTCAAAATTCACACACGAAGCATCCGTCTCAGAGAGGATCAGATCATATGCCGTTTTTCCCGGTTCAACTTTCAAAAATTCACAGTTGTGGTTGTGATATAAAAGTTCCACACCCGCCTCTTTTAAAATTTTTCCGGAAGCATTTAAGTCCTGACACAAGCCAAGCACTGCGTTTTTATCTGAATAGTCAAAACGGTACATTCCAGTGATGACCACGTATTTTGTGCCAAATTTTTCAGCCTCCCTGATAATGGTCTCCGGCTCTCTTTTTATCGTGCCAAGATCCTCATGGATACTTGTCACGACAAGTCCTGCCTCTTTCACGAGGGCATTCCAGTCGTAATTCCCTCCTTTTCCGACCGGCATACCGGCTGCTTTTGTGAGCATTCTGACCAGAAAAGAGGTCGGTTTTATCATAAACCCATTCAGTTCAATACCATCATATCCGGCTGCCTTAATCCTTTTTAAAGATTCTGCAGCCTGTTTTTCATTCTTTGTCACAGTTCCAAGCATAATCTGCTGTATCGCTTTTGTCATGTTCGTAACCAGCCCTTTCCTATGCCTGATTTTTCGGGATTTTCTGTAATGC
>ENA-OURS01002756-OURS01002756.1-human-gut-metagenome-genome-assembly--contig:-NODE-2756-length-11929-cov-22.434731_pt1 | contig 11929 bp, 9 predicted proteins | sample MGYA00242109_ERZ509010 | MGnify/ENA primary metagenome ERZ509010 (study PRJEB26280, sample SAMEA2338774) | human gut metagenome | biome: human gut; feature: human-associated habitat; material: faeces... | reverse complement strand
TTTTGTAACTCACCGCCGTGTCGTCAGGCAAATCACAACCGGTTATAAGGTGTTCCCCCATGAATGGGATGATAAACGGTCAAGACCGGTTGCGACACCGGAGGGCGAACGGACAGCCGTTATTCAGGCTGTTGCACAAAGGATACGCCGGGATATGAACCGGCTGGACAAGATTATAAACGGATTAAACAGCGGCAAGCGTGCATTTGCTACCGACGAGATAGTGAGACTGTTTCATGAAACGGAACGGGAAGCGTCCTTTTTCGAGTTTATGGCGGAGGTCATTCTTCAACTGGAACGATTGGGAAAGGAACGGACTGCGGAAAATTACACGACAGCCCTTAATAGCTTCAAACGCTTTCGGAACGGGAACGACATCATGCTGAATGAAATTGATTCAGACCTGATGACGGAATACGAAGCCTATTTGAAATCCCACGACGTAGCCATGAACACCGTTTCCTTTTATAACCGGATTCTCCGTGCCGTGTACAACCGTGCGGTGGAAAAGGAAATGACCGTGCAACGGTATCCTTTCAAGCATGTCTATACAGGAATAGACAAAACGGTCAAGCGTGCTCTTCCCTTGAAAATCATCAGACGGATTAAGGAACTGGACCTGTCGCTCAAGTCCTCATTGGATTTTGCAAGGGACATGTTTCTGTTCTCATTTTACACACGCGGAATGTCGTTCATCGACATGGCATATCTCAAGAAGAAGGATTTGCAGAACGGCATCCTTTCCTATCGCAGACGAAAGACGGGGCAGCAATTATTCATCAAGTGGGAAAAATCCATGCAGGAGATTATCGACAAATACCCGGCAAATGAAAACGGCTATTTGCTGCCAATCATCAAGACAGACCGGAACGAACGGTTGCAGTACAGAAATGCGCTCCGTCTGGTCAACAACAAGCTCAAGGAAATATCCGTATCAATCGGCCTACAAGCCAAACTCACGATGTACGTCAGCCGCCATTCATGGGCCAGTATCGCTAAAAGTCAGAACATTCCCCTGTCGGTCATCAGTGCGGGTATGGGGCATGATTCGGAAAATACCACGCAAATATATCTTGCCTCTTTGGACAATTCAACGATAGACAAAGCGAATGATCTGATATTGAAAAAATTAAGGTAGAATGTCAGGCAAAAAATGTTACCTCTTACCAAGAGAGGGATTAGACGATGCAAAAGTATAAAAAAGAATGTATAGCAAAGAATTTTTTCTATAAAAAATGTTACTTCTATGTTCAAAAACACATAAATGTTTAGCAAATTTCAATTTCACCCCAACGAAATATACTGATTGTTAGTGCATTATTCTTTTTATCCCTCTCTTGGTAAGAGGGGGATAAAAAAGGGAATTGAAATGCGGACAAAAAGTTTTATAGTATTGGTATTCACTCTGTTCGGGAGCGTTCATCTTTTCGGACAGGAAAGCCGGAAGGAAATCTGTGTGGATTTCCGTGTCGGCAAGAGCACGCTGGACACAGCCTATGTAAATAACGCCGAGCGTCTGGCGGAAATCGTATCGTTTTTGGGAAGTGTTAAAAATGATGGGGCACTCGATCTGGTCGAGGTGTCCTTCTGTGGTTCTGCTTCACCGGAAGGGTCTGCCGGAATCAATCGAAGGCTGGCGGAAGAACGCCGTGCGGCAGTGGAGAACTATGTGCGCAGATGTATTTCGCTTCCGGACAGTATCGTCACCCGTTGCGATGCCACCATCGCTTGGGAACGTCTGGCCTGTCTGGCGGAACAGTCGGACATGCCTCACAAGGAGGAAGCCGTGGAGGTGCTGCGCAATGTCCCCGAATACACGTACAATGACAAAGGGGTTCTGATTGACAGCAAGAAAAAACATTTGATGGAACTGCAGTACGGGCGCACTTGGTTCTATATGCTGGAACATTTCTTCCCGCAGGTTCGCAACGCCAGCGTCGTATTCGTGACGGTACGGCAAAAGCCGGTAATAAAAAGCGATACGGTCGAATTACAGACGGTTCCCGCCATTGATACGGCTGCCGTTATTCAGGAAACGGACACGCTCGTACCGCAGGCTATCGTACCGGAGCAGGAAGAACGGAAACCTTTCTACATGGCCGTCAAGACAAACATGCTTTATGACGTCTTGGCCGTGCCCAACATCGGCGTCGAGTTCTATCTCGGCAAGGGATGGACGCTCGGCGGAAACTGGATGTACGGCTGGTGGGACAAGGGCAGCAAGCACCGCTATTGGCGTGTGTACGGCGGCGACATCGCCGTGCGCAAGTGGCTGGGAAAACGTGCTGCCGGGAAGCCGCTCACCGGGCATCATCTGGGCGTTTACGGGCAGGTGTTCACATACGACTTCGAGTGGGGAGGCACCGGCTACATGGGAGGCGAACCCGGAGGGACACTTTGGGACAAGGGCAACTATGCCGTGGGCGTGGAATACGGCTACTCCCTGCCGGTGGCACGCAGGCTGAACATAGATTTCACTATCGGCGTGGGCTACTGGGGCGGCAAATATTATACCTACAGCCCTCTCGATGGGCATGACGTGTGGGAATCCACCAAGAACCGCCACTGGTTCGGGCCGACCAAGGCGGAAATATCTTTGGTCTGGCTGCTCGGACGGGGCAACAGCAATAACAGGAAAGGAGGTATGAAATGATGAGATACACGATAAGATACGTTTCCCTGTTGGCAGGAATGCTGACGGTGTTTTCTTCCTGCGAACACAAGGACTTATGTTTCGACCATGAGGCACACGCCCCGAAGTCAGACGTGCACGTGAAGGCAGTGTACGAAAAGGAATGGGAACATACTTGCGAGGGAGGTCCCGACTGGGAGCAATACCCCGCATGGGAGAGCAGGTTCGGTATGGAGTACCATGAGCTATGCCCCGACGCTCCCGACGGGTTGCGCGTGCAGGTATATAACGAGGACGGCACCAACAACATCCTGAACGTGGCACCCGAAGGCGACATCGTGCGGATGCGTCCGGGAGAACACTCCCTGCTGCTCTACAACAACGACACGGAATACATCGTCTTTGACGACATGAACTCGTTCGCATCGGCAAAGGCCACGACCCGTACACGTACCCGTGCGTCGTATGCGGGCAATCCGTACATGGAAAATACCGTCGAAAACACGGTGAATGCTCCCGATATGCTTTATGGCAACTACATGGAGAACTACACGGCCGAACGCAAGATTGAGGCCGACGAACTGCCCGTGACCATGCACCCGTTGGTTTTTACCTATCTGGTGCGTTACGAGTTCAGCCACGGGTTGGAATACGTGGCGTTGGCACGCGGCGCATTGGCAGGCATGGCCGGTGCGGTATGGCTGAACAGCGGACGCACCTCGGAAGAGGCAGCTACCATATTATATGATTGTAGCGTGGAAGATTTCGGAACACAGGCCTGCGTCCAGTCGTTCGGCATACCGGACTACCCGAACGAACACTACACGACACGTACCGAACGCCGTTACGGGCTGAATCTTGAAGTGCGCCTGAAGAACGGGAAAGTCAAGTCGTTCGATTTCGACGTGACCGATCAGGTCGCCGTACAGCCGCAGGGAGGGGTTATTGTGGTGAGCGGTATCGAGATTTCCGACGAGGAAGGTACGGAAGGCGGTTCCGGATTCGATGTGACGGTAAAAGATTGGGGTGAGTACGAAGACATCGAACTCCCTCTCTAAAAGATTGAATGTATTTATTAATTTATTTGTTTCACTAAAAAAATTTAGCGACATGAAAAAAAATCTTTTTTTTGTGGGAATTGCTGCCGCCGCAATGTTGGCAAGTTGCAGCAATGATGAGACTATGGATATAGCCCGTAACAGTCAGGCTATCCAGTTTAGCAGTTTCGTAAACAAAACGACACGAGCCACTGACATCGACAACTCCAATTTCAAAGCCTTTCAGGTATGGGGCTTGATGGAAAAGGACGGTCAGACTGGTAAGCCGTTTGAAGGTACTGAGGTTACAAGTTCCGACGGTAGTGAGTGGAGTTACACGACACCCGTTTATTGGGAAGATGGCTACAAATATAGTTTCGTAGCCGTAGCCCCCAAAGCGACCGGTGATAACTGGACATTCACTGCCCCGACTACTGTTGGTCAGTGGGGAAGCATTGCTTTTAATAACGGCGATGGTACTACCGACCTGATTTACGATATTGACGATACGTATGCCTCTTCTCCTGTAGTCATGAACAAACAATGTCCTGCTGCAATTAATTTCACACTCAACCACATGTTGTCCCGTGTGAAATTTGCTTTCCAAAATGGAATGGATGATGGTTCTGTCATCAATGTTACCGGTGTAAAAATCACGAATGCCAATGTAAAGGCGACTGCTGCTTTGGACGAAAATGTAACATGGACTTTGGCTGCTGATAATACCCCGGCTTCACTGAATTTTGGCAACGTGGTATTGGACGGCGAGGCAACCGGTTTTGCAGCTGCTGAGACAAAAGAAACCGACCACAAGTACATGATTCCGGTCATGGGCGAAGAACAGACCTATACCGTGCAATTCAAAGTTATACGTACTCATCACGGTGTGACAGACGAGTATGACCATGAAGTATCCATTCCTTCTGTAGACTGGGCAGCCGGAAACAGTTATGCCTTTGTTGCGAAACTCGAAGCTAAAAACATTGACCCGGATACCCAACTCTGTGAGATTAAGTTCTCAGCAACGGTTGATAAATGGGAAGATTTCAACACCCCTGCAACAGAACTTCCGGTTGAACCTGTTGAATAATCATCCGGATTTGTCCGTTAGGGAATATACCGGAAAGCCGAAAAGATGTTTTACGGGGTGGCACGACAGTCACCCACGTAAAATATCTTTAGGGTATAAGGGGTTGAATGTTCCCCTTATACTCACGAATAGCCGCCGCAAAGAACTTTCACGGCATAATTGAAAAATCAAAAGATATGAAAGCATATAAAAATCGGTACTTGATAACAGGCAGGATGACGGTACTGCTCACCAGTCTCTTGTTATTTTCGTGTAACAACGATGACTTTCTCGATAATGACAGCGATAGTAACATCGGGAAATATAGCGACCACATTTGTTTCGACATATCCGGGACGGAAAGCCCTTTGACAAGAGGAATTGTCGGCACAGGTAAGGTAAAGGAAGAACACACCACCGGACGTTTCGTGTTGCGGAGTGCGAATACGCCGGACACACTTTGTGTCCGTGCTACGGTTTCCGATGGTATCGACTGCTCCTCTTTCTCCGGAGAAACACCGGTGACACGCTCGGCTCCCGTCAACTCGCTCGAAGAATACGGCACTTTCCATGTACAGGCCCATTGCAAGGAAGACGGCACACTGGTCAACACGTTCTACATGGATGACAACGTAACTTACCGGAACAATAATTGGAGCACAGACAACGTGTATTACTGGCCGGGAGCGACACGCACCCTGCAATTTTTCGCTTGGGCACCAATTGACGCCGAATTAGCTATTCCCGAAGCACCGGGTAACACGACGCTGACATACACTGTTCCTGCAGCTGTGAGTGAACAAAAAGACCTTGTGGTGGCGAAAACGGACGAAATCGAAGGAAATAAGAACGAAGTGATACCGCTTGCTTTCGAGCATATTTGCACAGCCGTTCGTTTTGTGACCGGCAGTCAAATGCAGCCCGGAACGATTAAAAGCGTAGCCCTGAAAGGAGTTCGATATAAAGGTTCCTACGACTTGGAAAACGGAAAATGGACGTTGAATGATGATGCTAATGACTTTACACAATCATTGGATAAAAAGATGAGCGGAAACGAGACAGACGGAACGGAAGTCTCCGCAGGAGAAGGCACGTTCATGATGCTACCGCAAACCTTGCCGACAGGTGCGAAGGTGGAAGTGGTGTTCGCCGATGGAGTAACAGGTGAAAATCGCACTCTCGAAGCCCCCGTTGCAGGAATGGAATGGCCTCAAGGGAAAACGGTTACTTACAAATTGTCCATTTCGCCGGAATACGAGTTTAAGTTGGAAAATGAAAATCCTGTATTAGACGCACATTACGACATTCTTTTAACAAAACTGATCGTGTCCGATGTTCCGGCAGGTAAGACATGGACGGTTACTGCTCCAACCCTGAATGATGAAAAGGTCACTATTCAGAAACAAGACAACATGAACAGCTATGCCAAGCAAGGTTATTGGACGGCCAATTATGCACATGGAACAACAAGTGGTAAACTCGAAATTACCGGTAGCGCACGAGGCGAGACAGTTTATCAAGGTACGGGAAGCGGCGAATTTCCTATTGCAGTTTTTGTGCCGGAGAATATAGGAGATGCCTCACGTACAGTAGAGTTGTCTGTACGGCTTGACGATAGCGATGACATAGTACAGACATTGACCATTTCCCAGCTTGCTCCCGCTTGGTATGGCAATGGTATTGGTTGCGAACGGATAGAAGGAGAAAAGGTTCCTTGGGGATTTTCTTGGGACAGTGATTTCAAGTTAATCTATGATTTGACCAGTTGCGATAATGATTCTCGTGAAAGTATCAGACAATATGTAGAGTGGACTAAGGCATTAAAGGCATTGGGCGATTCATGGTTGTTGGGTTGGCTGATTCATGCGATTTTTGGTGATGATATTCCCGATTTGTCTTTCGTTGATATGGAGAAATCCGGTGATTTTATCGGCTTAGGGGGGAAAGCTGATAAGATAACGATCAACCTCGGTTCTCTCTCGACTTCCGGTGTTGCCGAGAGTATGACGGATGGGCAAAAAAATACGCGGGAAGTGTATAACTTCAACGGTATTCAGTTTGTGAATGAGATAATCAACCGGATACAAAATATCCCCGGTTATCAGGTTGCAACAGAAGGTAAGGGTGTGTTCCCTACGAATAATGCAAGTATAGCTTGTATGAAACTGAACAGTTGGGATATTATCGAAGCAAATAATGAATATATCCTTTCGTTGACGGGCGGCTCGGAAGTTATGGACCCGAAGTGGTATCTTCCCGCAACAGAAGAGGTAGCAGGAATAAATGATACGGAATATCCTTTGGAGGGTGAATATTGGACTTCTACGGCTGTAAAGGATGACAACCAGTACGCCTATAAACACAGCGATGGCTCAACCTCTTCCAAATTGCGTAGTAGGGAACTTTCTGTACGGGCTGTCCGTAAGAAACCCTGAAAGAGGATATAAAAATTGATTTTTATATACATAAGGTTTACAATGACAAACTCTCTTTTCTTAATTGAAGAGGGAGTTTGTCATGTTTATAATAATATCGAACTATAAAAATGCTCTTTAAGCATGTAACGCTAATCATGCCATTCCGTATTGAATAATTCGGAAAAATCCCGTAACTTCGCAAACGCAATGATGTGTAAGTAAATCCAAATGAGTAATCATTCCGCATCGAAAAACATGTGCGTTCTGTGCCAACTTTCAAATAAAACCACTATTTGATACTCATTTGTTACCTTTCTTTTGAATTTCCAATAAAACTCATCTAATAATTAGATAGTTAAAGAATGGAATTGGTTAGTAGCCCACCAGCCCTTTCCCGATGTGAGCTGCGGCGTCGCATGCCGGTTGCGGAAAGCGCCGTCGCGGTAATTGGGCGAACGCCAGATCCGTTCCAGCCGCTCCCCGCGCGGAGCACGTCCGAATTCGGGTCGATTCATAAAAAGAGCGATCGCCGCGACCAACAGAGCCGCGACTGCAAGGAAAACGATCATAGTGCGAATTATTTTACGTTTCATATCGAACAACAAACGTGCATTTCGGAAATTTCATATCCCGAGCCGTCGAACCGTTTCAAAGATAATCCGAAAAACCGGAAATCCGCCGCATCGCAACGGAATAAACCGACATCATGCCGCCGAAAAGCCGCAGGATGTCCCTCCGATTTGTATTCCGGGGCGTCTCCCGTTATCTTTGCAAACACCCATCGGCCTCTCCCCGCTTTTCCGAAAAAAGCGGAAACCGTCACCCCGCCCCGAAGTCCTGCGCTTCGCCGACCCAATCCGAAACGGGCTACCTTCTCCCGTCTCCTCGGGCGGAACCTTATCCACTCCCGTCCGAATCCGGTCATCGCCCCGATTCCAACCCCTTTCACACTTTTTTATTATGGCAAAACTCGAAAGACTCGTCATCCACTGCACGGCCACGCCGCCCGGCCGCGAAGTGAGTGCCGCCGATATCCGCAGGTGGCACACAGCCCCCGTTTCCCAGGGCGGCCGAGGCTGGCGTCAGGTGGGTTATACCGACCTCATCCACCTGGACGGCAGCGTCGAACGGCTCGTTCCCAACAACGAAGACCGCACGGTCGATCCCTGGGAGATCACCAACGGCGCCTGCGGCTACAACGCCACCAGCCGCCACATCGCATACGCCGGAGGAGTCGCCGCCGACGGCACGACCCCCTGCGATACCCGCACTCCGCAGCAAAAGAGCGCCCTCGAACACTACGTCCGGGATTTCGTCGCCCGATTTCCCGGCGCAGCCGTCGTAGGGCATAACGAACTGGCAGCCAAAGCCTGCCCATCGTTCGACGTGCAGGCATGGCTTCGGGAAACCGGCATTCTCTAACCTCCTTCGACACGAACTACCGAAATGAACCCGACACTTATCACCGACCTGCTGACCTATGCCCTGCCGAGCGGCTTTCTGGCCGGAACCGTCACCTGGCTGGTCAGCCGCCGCAAGCGCCGCAACGACATGCTGGCCGACATGCAGCGCTCGATCGACCTGTTGTGCGAAAAGTACAACGACGTACTGCAGGAGAACGTCACCCTGCGCCGGGAAAAAGCCGACTGGCTGGTCGCCCAACAGGAACTGCTCCGCAAAATCGACAAACTGACCCGCGAAGTCGAAGGGCTCCGCAAAAACTTCAACCGCAAAACCCAGAAAAAAACCGATGAAACCTCCCCGACGAAAAAAACGGCCCGTGCTGCTGCCGCTGCTGCTCCTGACGGCAGCCGGATGTGCGACGACCCGCACCACGACGCAGACCTCGGACATACAGACCCGAATACATTCGGAACGAAGCGTCGAAAAATCGCAACGCGACAGCCTCGTACGACAACTACGGCAACAGCAACAGGAGTCCGACTCGACATCACGGACCCTGCTGATCGCGACCGAATCCCTGCCGACGGACCGGACCCGGCTGGCGATCCCGCTTAAAGACCTCGAACGTCTTCCCCCGGGTGCGGCCTACACCGCCCGCAGCGGACGGGCCGCGATCCGAGCCGAAAAACAGGACGATTCGCTCATCGTCACCGGTATAAGCGACCGAGCGGAACGGCGTACATGGCTGCTGACAAACCAGACTTTCCGGCGGCAGCGGCAATCGGACAGCCTCGCAAGCCATACCGGTCTGCGAAACCTTTCCTCCTTCGCCCGCGATACGACCCTCCTGCGTGAAACACACGCCTCGACGACCCGGAAAAAATCTTCCGGCAATCTGTTTCGCACGCTCTTTACCGGCATCGCACTCGGAATACTCCTGACCGTAGTGTTCCGCAAAACAGGAGTATGGGCGGCCATCCGTCGCTTTTTGAAAAACCTCCTCCCGTAGCATCTCCTTCCGACGACCGGACGCAGTTTCTCTACGAAAGTTGCGTCCGGTCATCCTTTCTCCCCACCCGACAACGAGTAGGGAAAACGAAAAACCATCGGTACAAACATCCGACGAAACAGTTCCGATTTCCAATCATGAAATCCCGGCAACGGTATTGCCTTCGCAAGGGAAATCCGGCAGGTTAATTCTGTTTATTCATTATCCTATTTGTACGATTATCAAACGGAATATTGTATATTATTTGTGCTTTATATCCTTTTTTCCTATTTTGCGACCAAATTACAAAAAACCGTATTCTATGACGACTCCAGTAGAATTTTCTACTGTTCCACTTCTCACATCCACCATGCAGGAAGAAGGTTATACCTTCTCCCGAACGGATAAATGCAGCCTTTTCCTCTGCCAAGGCGGGGAACTCGACATCATTCAGGAAGACAAGACATATCACATCCGCCAGGGAGACATATACATCTCTCCTCTTCTTATGTCCATTCAGATAAAACATAGGAGCAAGGATCTGAAGGGCGTCGTACTCACAGTCGATATAGATTACGTCCTGACCAATGCGAAAAAGACATTCCATCCGACCTGGAATTTTTTCATCTACGAAAACCCCTGCCTGTCTCTGACGAAAGAACAATACGTACACATTGACCAATTGATCGACGCATTGCGGAAGCGGATTGCGGCAATAAACACCTCGGTGACAAATACGCAACAAAAGATCATCAATCACGAGTTGGTAACGGCAATGGGCGAAGTACTCTATTATGAAATTCTGAGCATCTATTTCGCACGCCAACCCCAACAGCCCCAGCACAAGGACCGGAAAGACCATGTGTTCCAGAACTTCATAATCTCTCTTTACCAGAATCACCGCATGGAACGGGAGGTAACCTACTACGCCCAGGAACAATATCTGACACCCCGCTATTTTTCGGCAATCATCAAAGAGAAATCGGGCATTTCGGCCCTGCAGTGGATCATTCGCATGGTCATTGCCGACGCCAAACAGATGCTCCGTTCCTCGGACTTAAGTATCAAGGAAATAGCTTCCGAACTGAATTTTTCGACCCAATCCTTCTTCGGCAAATATTTCAAACAGTACGTCGGGATTTCTCCGACTGAATATCGAAACGGGAAACTGGTCGGCCAGAGCCAACAGTCGGTTTTAGAGCGATAATTCCCGAAAGAGAGTGAAACAGACGCCGTTATCTGCCGGAAAATAAAAGGCTTTTGGCTTCGGTCCCTCAAAATATTTCCCCGGATCCAATTATATCCTGCCTGTCGGTGACAAGCAGGAGTTTTTCTTTTATTGCCAAAAATCTTTCCATTGCCTTGTCAAACAGGAACAACGGACTCTCCATTTCCTCAAAAATTCTCTGAACTTATCCGTATCCCGTCTGATAATATATTTGGAATCACGCAGGAGCATCAACTCTTCTCCCGAATAATAAACCATCTTTTCATGAAGAAGGAAACAGAATTCGAACCAGCGCTTCGACAGGTAATTTCGCAAACTTTTATTGATACTCCCGCCCCTCGAAAGACGAGATACAGGATCATTCATCCGGACCTCAATACACTGAAAAACGCAGAGGACAACCTTTCGATTGTCCTCTGCGTTTCAGAGCGGAAAACGAGACTCGAACTCGCGACCCCAACCTTGGCAAGGTTGCGCTCTCAAGCCCCCAAAACGCTACGCGTTTAGGGGTAACCAACTGATCTATTTCCTTTTACGACGATTTTCTCGAATGTGTTTTACCATGTTTTTCGCATTGGTTAAACGGATGGTTAAACATTTGCGTCTGTCTACTGGTTTGTAAATGATTGTTAATTAAAGAATTGTTTAATGGGCTAAATAAGTTCTGTAACACGTTCTTTCTTGTTATTCATTGGCATAGTGAATTTATAGTTTTCAAATAAAAATTCCCGACCGTTAAGCCGAGAATTTGTGTCTGTCTACTGAAAGCAAAAGAAAACGCCGCATTTTTTCGGCCCTCTTTCCCTATTCTTTAAGATATGACGCAATTTAACTCCAAACTAATTGCTATTTATTTTTAATTTTATCTCATTCATCGTTTGATAAAATCGGACCAACTTGTGCAGGGGGTCTTAAAATAGACCATCCTGCAAAGTCGGTCCTAATTTTGAAGTCAAAGGAAAACCGCATTTTTTTCGGCCTGCCCTTAACCTTTTAAGATATATAGTATATATAACTCCATTTTTTGTGGAGTAATATTCTTTACCTCTAATACGTGCGTCTGTTCCGTTACTACCGTACGGTTTCTGCCGCTACTTTGCAAACTGCATCAGATAGTTTTCGCAAAATCCAGCTAACGGGAATTTCACCATCTC
>ENA-OURS01002750-OURS01002750.1-human-gut-metagenome-genome-assembly--contig:-NODE-2750-length-11951-cov-2.739660_pt1 | contig 11951 bp, 9 predicted proteins | sample MGYA00242109_ERZ509010 | MGnify/ENA primary metagenome ERZ509010 (study PRJEB26280, sample SAMEA2338774) | human gut metagenome | biome: human gut; feature: human-associated habitat; material: faeces... | reverse complement strand
ATAAGCGAGCCACTTAGAAGCAGTCCTGCTGCGATGTGTTTGAATAATTGTATATTTTTAATATTATAAATAAAGCAGCAACTATAACGCCGAGTTTTATTATATATTTCCAAATATCTTTTGTAGAAACTACAGATACTTTTATCATATGCGTCTCCTTTGTATGATTTATAAAAATTCAATGAATATAGTTTTCATTAATTGACCTTATTATAAATTATATGCTAGATATTGAATATTTATGATTTTCTATATATAATAATACTACTTTAAGGAGGTGATTTTTTGGAAGAATTAGATAGTAGAAAAGTCCTTTCAAAAACATTCTTTTGGATGTTTTTAGGATTACTTGGTACAGGTTTAGTTGCTTTTTACACTTATAGCTCTGGATTGTATATATCAATTTTTACTTCTGTTAGCTCTTTGGCAATTTTAGCTTTAGTAGAGGTCGTTGTTGTTATAGTATTTTCTCTTTGTTTTAGAAAGCTTCCACCTACTGTTGTTGGAATACTGTACTTTGTTTATGCATTTTTAAATGGATTTACATTTTCTAGTATTTTTGCAGTTTATGAAATTAGCTCTATAATGTATGTATTTTTATTAACATCTATTTTATATGCAGTTTTAGCCTTTTGTGGTTATAAAACTAAAATTGATGTTAGTAAATGGAGTACTATTTTATTTGTAGCTTTAATAGTTTCATTAATTGCATCTATTGTAAATTTATTTTTAGGAAACACAATGGTTGATATTGTAATAAGCTGGATAGTTATATTTATATTTGCAGGTTACACAATTTATGATATGCATGTATTAAGAGAGCTATCAAGTGACCCATCTATAAACCAAGATAAAGTTTATATTTATTGTGCTATGCAATTATACTTAGATTTTATAAACTTGTTTATACGATTACTTCGTATATTTGGAAAAAGCAGAGATTAAAAAAATGCAGATATTTTATCTGCATTTTTTATCTTTTATAGGGCAATATTCACTTATTCGTTTTTCAAAATAAATAAATTTTGCATGTTAGATACTGCCTAATTCAATGTGTCCCTTTTTCCCTAAAATGGTAAAAGAGAACCGTCCCCTTTTCCCAGCTATTGCACACAATTTTCATCTTTTACATAATATTTTGTTCCAAGCATTTTATCTGGTAAATATTGTTGCTCTACATAATGACCTGGATAATCATGTGGATATTTGTATCCTTCATGATATCCTAATGCTTCCATTCCCTCTACTGGAGCATTTCTAATATGCATTGGTATCTCTCCAGTATCTTTATTAGCAACATCTTCTAGTGCTCTATTTATTGCTAAATATGATGCATTAGATTTTGGAGATGTTGCTACATATGTTGCGGCTTCTGCTAATATAATTCTTGCCTCAGGCATTCCTACCATATGAACTGCTTGCATCGCTGAATTTGCCACAACTAGAGCATTTGGATTTGCCATACCTACATCTTCTGCAGCTGAAATTACAATTCTTCTTGCAATAAATACTGGATCTTCTCCTCCATTTATTGCTCTTGCCAAATAAAATATTGCAGCATCTGGGTCACTTCCCCTCATAGATTTTATAAATGCACTTATATTATCATAGTGACTATCTCCATCTTTATCAAATAAAGCTTTTCTATTTTGAACACTATCTGCTGCAATTTCGTTTGTTATATGTATATATCCATCTCCGCTAACACTTGTTGTAAGTACTGCAACTTCTAATCCATTTAATGCTGTTCGCACATCTCCATTTGCTGTATCAGCAATTTTTAGTAGTGTTTCATCTTCTATTTTTATATTATAATTACCTAATCCCTCAGGACTTTGTAACGATTTTTTTAGCACAGTAAAAATGTTTTCTTTTGTTAATGGATTTAATTTAAATATCATTGATCTTGATATAAGAGCCTTATTTACTTCAAAATAAGGATTTTCTGTTGTTGCACCAATTAATATTACAGTACCATTTTCTACATATGGCAATAATGCATCTTGCTGAAGTTTGTTAAATCTATGAATTTCATCTATAAACAAAATACATTTTCCAGATGGATTTAATAGCATATTTTGTGCTTCTTCAACAGCACTTTTTATATCACCAATTCCAGCTGATACTGCATTTATTTTTTTGAATTTATATTTTGTAGTATTACTTATTACTTTTGCCAAAGATGTTTTACCACATCCAGGAGGCCCCCATAAAATAATACTTGATAATCTATCAGCTTTTATTGTTCTATAAAGGATTTTATCTTTCCCTAAAATATGCTCTTGTCCAACATAGTCATCTAATGTTTTTGGTTTCATTCTGTATGCTAATGGTTCATTATAATTCATTACTTTTCCTCTCTTTTAAGTTTATTTTTTATTAAAAAAGGAAAAGAGCTCTTTTCTCTTTTCCCTAATATCTATATTTTTGTTTTATGCTCTTGGATGTGTCTTTTTATATATATTTTTTATTCCTTCATCTTGGAATTGCATATATACTTGTGTTGATGATATGTCTGAATGTCCTAACATTGTTTGTATAGCTTTTAAATCTGCTCCATTTTGTAAAAGGTGAGTTGCAAATGAATGTCTTAATACACCTGGTGTTATATCTTTATCGATATGAGCTTGCTCTTTATAATATTTTACTATTTTCCAAAAACCTTGTCTTGTTAATCTCTTTCCATTAATATTTACGAATAATGACTCTGTATCATCTGTTTTTATTAAATATGGTCTTGATTCATCCATATAATTTTTCAATGCTTGTAGTGACATTGCTCCAAGTGGAATTGTTCTTTGTTTTGGACCTGTTTTACATATTACATATCCTTCTTTTACATTTACATCACTTATATTTAAAGAAATAATTTCTGTTACTCTCATTCCTGTTGCATATGCAAATTCTAACATTGCTTTGTCTCTTATTCCCTTTAAATCTGTGTCTGTTGGTTGTTCTAGTAATAATTCTACTTCTTTTGTTGATAATACATTTGGAATTCTTTTTTCTATTTTTGGTGACTGTACATTTGCTGTTGGATCTTCATTTATATCCTTAACTCTTACTTCATATTGATAAAAAGACCTAATTGAAGCTAAATTTCTTGACACTGTAGATGTTTTTTTGCCATTTTCTTGTAGATAGTCTAAATAATTTTTGATTGTTGTTTCATCTGCTTTTGAATAATCTAATTGTTTTTTATTGATGTATTCTTCATATTGATTTATATCTCTTTTATAAGATTGTAATGTGTTATCTGTTAATTTCTTATCTTTTTGAAGAAATTCTAAAAAATTGTTAATTTGCTTTTCCATTTTAGTTCTCCCTACCTTTATTTTTATAATTTACATAAACTATATATGTTATATCAAAATAAACTTTAATTGTAAATAGTTTTTTTAGACGGGAGTTTTTAATTATGGTTTTCAGCAGTCTGTTGTTTCTGTTCCGGTTTCTGCCGGCAGTACTGATCCTCTACTATATAGCACCGCGAAAGCTTCGGAATGTCATTCTGTTGCTCTTCAGCCTGTTTTTTTATGCGTGGGGCGAACCGAAGTATGTATTTCTGATGCTTTTTACGATTACCATGGATTTCTTCATCGGAAAAGGGATCGACAAAGCGAAAAAGGAAGGCAATCAAAAAAAGGCGAAGCGTTTTCTTATGACTTCAATCCTTGTGGATCTTTCCATCCTTGGATTTTTTAAATATGCGGACTTCCTCATCGGGACGGTCAATACATTAACCGGTGCGGGAATACCACTGCTTGGGATACCGCTGCCGATCGGTATTTCTTTTTTTACGTTTCAGACAATGTCATACACGATTGATGTATACAAGGGAAGCACGGAGGTTCAGAAAAACTGGATCAAGTATGGCACTTATGTTTCTATGTTTCCGCAGTTGATCGCAGGACCGATCGTGCAGTACAAGACGATCGCAGAGCAGATGGAGCACAGAAAGGAAAATACTTCCGATTTTTCAGAAGGTATTCATCGTTTTATGATCGGACTTGGCAAAAAAGTCCTGATCGCGAACAACATCGGTGCACTCTGGGATGCCATTGCAGTACTTCCGGTCGATGGACTGGCAGCAGGTACGGCATGGCTTGGGGCACTGGCTTATACGTTCCAGATATACTTTGATTTCTCCGGATATTCGGATATGGCGATCGGGCTTGGAAAGATGTTCGGTTTCCATTTCCTTGAGAACTTCAATTATCCGTATATTTCAAAGAGTATCACGGAATTCTGGAGAAGATGGCATATTTCCTTAAGTTCCTGGTTTAAAGAATACGTTTACATTCCGCTTGGCGGCAACCGCTGCAAGATCGCAAAGCAGATCCGCAACATTCTGGTTGTCTGGATGCTGACCGGAATCTGGCACGGGGCGAACTGGAATTATGTTCTCTGGGGCTGCTACTACGGAGCACTTCTGCTGATCGAAAAGCTGGTGCTGAAAAAGGTGCTGAACCGTCTTCCTGGAATCATTCAGCGGATTTACACCATGTTTTTTGTGGTGATCGGCTGGATCATTTTCAAATGCGAAGATATGGCATATGGGATCTCGTATCTGAAAGCCATGTTTGGCGGATTCAGACAGGGCCTGTGGAATAACGAGACACTTTACCTGCTTGGTAATTATGCCGTCCTGTTTGTTCTGGCGATCCTCGGTTCGACGATGTTGCCAAAGAAAGCAGCCGGCGTTGTGCTTGGCGGCAGAAAGCGGACCTGGGCGGAAAATGTGATCTACATTGCATTTTATGCGGTGATCTTCTTTGTGTCAGTCGCTTATCTGGTAGATGCAACGTACAATCCGTTTTTATATTTTAGATTTTAATGATGTTTATAGAATTGTGAGAGTACGAAGTACGGAACAATTCGTAGGCATCTTTGTACATTAACATAACATCTTTAAACAGGGAAACAGAATGGAGAGAATATATGACTACAAAAAAGCAGAATATAGCAGTGATCGCTGTGTTTCTGTGCATGGTCTTCGGAATGACAATCTGGACGATGGTCACGCCTTCCAGAGAATTTTCGGAGAGGGAGAACAGAGCACTGGCACAGATGCCGGAAGCATCGGTTGAAAGCTGCTTTTCCGGAAAATTTGAAAAAGATTTTGAAACGTATCTGACGGATCAGTTCCCGATGCGGGATGGCTGGATCAGTGCAAAGACTGCGATCGAGAAGGCAACTTTTAAAACAGAGAGCAAGGATATATATTTTGCAGACGATGATTATCTGATCGAGGCACATTCCAAAAGCTTTACGGCACCGAGTGCAAATGCCAATATCGGTTACCTGAAGAATTTCATGGAAACGTGTGTGGAAACATACGGCAAAGACCATGCAACAGCGATGGTTGTGCCGAATGCAGTGGACATTCTGAGAGATCATCTGCCGAAATATGCATCTCCGTACGATGAAGAAGTCTACCTTCAGAAAGTTGCGGATGCAATGCCGGAAGGCACCTGGTTTGACAGCGGAAGTGTTCTGCGTGAGCATAAGAATATTCAGCTTTATTACCGCACAGACCACCACTGGACCACGGAAGCAGCATATTATGTGTATGCGGCATGGGCAGAAGAAAAGGGACTTTCTCCGCTTGCACTGTCTGATTATAAAAAGAAGACGCTCACAGATGGATTCTTCGGCACGGTTGATGCCAAGGTCGGCGGACGCAACCGCAGCGATACGATTCATGTTTATATTCCGAAGAAAAAGGAAAAATATCAGGTAAATTATGTGGCGAAAAACGAGACGGCAGATGATATTTATCAGTATGATTATCTGAAAATAAGAGACAAATACAGCGTTTATTTTGGCGGAAATCAGAGTCTGGTGGAAGTAAAGACAGACAGCAAGAGCAAACGGAAGCTTCTGGTCGTGCAGGATTCTTACGCACACTGTTTTATTCCGTTTACGCTGCATGATTTTAAAGAAGTCGATTTTGTGGATCTTCGCTATTACAGCGAAAGTCTCAAAGAATATATGGAAAAGGGCGATTATACGGATGTTCTGTTTCTGTATAATGCGGCCGGATTTGCAGAGGACAACAGTCTGATCAAACTTGGAAACTGAAAACGGGGTAAAAAAGACAGGAGGAAATGGCATGAGCTATGCAGATAAAGTATTTAAGGGAATGTGCAGAGATATTCTGGATAACGGAGTGAGCACAGAAGGAGAAAAGGTGCGTCCGGTCTGGGAGGACACGAATGAGTCGGCGTACACGATCAAGAAATTCGGCGTGGTTAACCGTTACGATCTGCGAAAAGAATTTCCGGCACTGACGCTTCGAAGAACGGCATTGAAAAGTGCGTTTGATGAACTTCTGTGGATCTGGCAGAAAAAGTCCAACAATGTGCATGACCTGAATTCTCACATCTGGGACGCATGGGCAGATGAGGACGGCTCGATCGGAAAGGCTTACGGCTATCAGCTCGGCGTGAAGCATCAGTACAAAGAAGGCGAGATGGATCAGGTGGACCGTGTAATCTACGATCTGAAGAATAATCCGTACAGCCGCCGGATCATGACCAATATTTATGTGCATCAGGATCTGCATGAGATGAATCTTTATCCTTGTGCCTACAGCATGACGTTCAATGTGACACAGAAAAAGGGCGAGGATAAGCTGACGCTCAATGCCATTTTAAACCAGAGATCGAACGATGTGCTGACGGCAAACAACTGGAATGTGGCACAGTATGCCCTGCTTGTGCATATGCTGGCACAGGTGTGTGATATGTACGTCGGCGAGCTGGTGCATGTGATCGCAGATGCCCATATTTATGACCGACATATTCCGCTGATCAAGGAACTGATCACAAGAGAAGAGCATCCGGCTCCGAAAGTATGGCTGAACCCGGAGAAAAAAGATTTCTATGAATTTACCGTGGATGATCTGCATGTAGAAGATTACGTAACCGGACCGCAGATCAAACATATACCGGTTGCAGTGTAAAAGCTGGCATGACAGAATACATTTACCGGATAAAAAAGTGTAAAGAATGAGAAAAGAGGAGGATAAGTAAGATGAATTTGATTGCTGCTGTGGATAAGAACTGGGCGATCGGCAAGAACAATGAACTGCTGGTCAGTATTCCGAACGATATGAAGATGTTCCGTCAGATGACAACCGGAAAAGTAGTTGTGATGGGCAGAAAGACACTGGAGAGTTTTCCGAACGGACTGCCGCTCAAAAACAGAGTTAACATTGTCCTGACAAAAAATCAGAATTATCAGGTCAAAGGTGCCATCATCGTGCACAGTGTCGAGGAAGTGCTGGAAGAGCTGAAAAAATATGACAGTGAGGATGTCTATGTGATCGGCGGAGAGCAGATCTACCGTCAGATGCTTCCATACTGCGATACGGCTCATATGACAAAGATTGACCATGCATATGAGGCTGATGCTTATTTTCCAAATTTGGATGAGAAGGAAGAATGGAAAATCACGGCGACGAGCGATGAGCAGACGTATTTTGATCTGGAATATTATTTTGTGAAATATGAAAAACAGGTACAGTGAAGTCAAGTCGAACATACGTGAGACTTGGTATGCGATTTTGGTCAGCTTTGCTGACATTAGGGAGGTCTGATTTATGTACAGAGAACATACAAAAGTGGTAAAGATCGGCAACCGGGTGATCGGAGGCGGAAATCCGATCCTGATCCAGTCTATGACAAATACAAAAACAGAAGATGTGCGGGCAACTGTGGCACAGATCCAGTCTTTGACTGCAGCAGGATGCGATATTATAAGATGTGCAGTTCCGACACAGGAAGCTGCGAGTGCATTGAAAGAGATCAAAAAGCAGATTACGATCCCACTGGTAGCGGATATTCATTTTGACTATAAACTGGCGATCGCAGCGATCGAAAACGGTGCCGACAAGATCCGCATCAATCCGGGAAATATCGGCAGCAGGGAGCGTGTGCAGGCTGTAGTTGATGCGGCCAAAGAGCGAAACATTCCGATTCGTGTCGGTGTAAACAGTGGTTCTCTGGAAAAAGACCTGGTGAAAAAATACGGCGGCGTGACGGCAGAAGGGATCGTGGAGAGTGCCCTGGATAAGGTGCATATGATCGAAGATATGGGCTATGACAATCTGGTCATCAGCATCAAATCTTCCGATGTACTGATGTGTGCAAAAGCACATGAGCTGATCGCACCAAAGACCGGTCATCCGCTCCATGTCGGTATCACAGAGTCCGGAACAGTTTTATCCGGAAACATCAAATCCGCTGTCGGACTTGGTATCATTCTTTCGCAGGGCATCGGTGATACGATCCGTGTATCTCTGACCGGAGACCCGAAAGAAGAGATCAAATCTGCCAAGCTGATCCTGCGTACGCTGGGGCTGCGAAAAGGAGGCATTGAGGTTGTGTCCTGTCCGACCTGCGGACGTACACAGATCGATCTGATCGGTCTGGCAAACAAAGTTGAAAATATGGTAGAAGATATTCCACTGGATATCAAAGTTGCGGTCATGGGCTGCGTGGTAAACGGACCTGGCGAAGCGAAAGAAGCGGATATCGGGATCGCCGGCGGAAAAGGCGAAGGTCTTTTGATCAGGAAGGGGGAAGTGGTGAAGAAAGTGCCTGAGAGTGAACTTCTGGATGCTCTCAGAGAAGAGCTTCTTCACTGGAATGAGATTCATGCCTAAAGAGTTTTTTGATGTATTTCCGACTTTAAAGGTAAATGATAACTTAAGAGGATTACTTTCTCAGGCGACGGTTACGAGAGTAACCGTCACTTCTGCAAGAGACAGAATGAGGGTATATCTGGAAAGCCCGAGGCTTCTGTACTGGCAGTCCGTGCAGGATACGGAGCATGAGATACGAAGACAGATTTTTGGCAATGCATCGATGGACGTAAAGATCATTGTCAAATTTCAGTTATCCAGACAATATACGCCAAGAACGCTGATGCAGGAGTATGAGAGCAGTATTCTATCTGAAATCAGAGATTATAATATCTTCCTTTACAGCATCCTGCGTCAGGCAGAATGTACTTTCACAGCGGACGATGAGATGACGCTGACCATCGAAAAGAATGTGATAGCGGAAGAGCGTCTTGAAGAGCTTTTGCAGATCTTGGAGAAAATTTTCTGCGAACGCTGCGGCATGCATTTTAAGGTGCAGACTGTTTTCAAAGAGCCGGTGGAGAGCAAGTCGCATAAAAACAGCGAGCTGCGTATTCAGCAGGAAGTCGATGCGATCCTGCAAAATGCCGTGCTTGGTAATCCGGAAGAGCCTCAGAATCTGCCGGAAGAAAACGGACAGGTGGAGGCTGCAAAAGCGGAAGAAAAGACAGAAACGGCGAAAAAAGAAAAAGCAAAACCGGAAAAGAAAAACGACGGAAAGAGCGAGAAAAAAGTCGAGAAACAAGCAGCAGATATGCCAAAAAGCAGAGGAAATTTCCAGGGAAAAGGAGGATTCCGTTCCGGATTTTCCAGAGGAGACGGATCTCGCAGCGTGCGTCGCTCGGACAATCCGGATGTGCTTTACGGACGTGACTTTGAAAGTGAATCTCTGGCGATCGAGCAGATCCAGGGAGAGATGGGTGAAGTGACGATCCGCGGACAGGTACAGACGCTGGAGACGCGTGACATCCGTAATAATAAAACAATTATTATGATGGAAGTGACCGACTTTACAGATACCATTGTGATCAAGATTTTTGCACAGACAGAGCAGGTGCCGGAGATTTTAAAAGATATCAAAACCGGTGCGTTTCTGAAAATCCGCGGCGTGACGACAATCGACCGGTTTGACGGACAGCTCAGTATCGGTTCGGTGTTTGGTATCAAAAAAATCCAGGATTTCCGCAAACAGAGGGTGGACACCTGGCCGGAGAAACGTGTGGAACTGCACTGTCACACAAAAATGAGTGATATGGATGGCGTTTCCGATGTAAAAGACATCATAAACCGGGCAAAATCCTGGGGACATAAGGCGATCGCCATCACAGATCACGGTGTTGTGCAGGCTTTCCCGGATGCGAACCACGCGGTTTCGCCGGATGAGGACTTTAAGATTATTTACGGATGTGAGGCTTATCTGGTGGATGACCTGCAGGACCTCGTTGTCAATTCCAGAAATCAAAGCCTGGAGGATGCCTATGTAGTCTTCGACCTGGAGACAACCGGTTTCAGTACGGTGGCAAACAAGATCATCGAGATCGGTGCCGTCAAAGTGGTAAATGGTAAGATCACGGATAAATTCAGCACCTTTGTCAACCCGGAAGTGCCGATCCCGTATCGGATCGAGGAGCTGACCAGCATCAACGACAACATGGTGCTCGACGCTCCGACAATCGAAGAAATCCTGCCGAAGTTCCTGGAATTTTCGGAAGGATGCGTGATGGTCGCACACAATGCATCGTTTGACATGGGATTTATCGAAGCAAACTGCAAACGGCAGGGCATTGAAAAAGAATTTACGGTTGTCGATACCGTAGCACTTGCAAGAGTGTTGATGCCGCAGCTGAACCGTTTTAAGCTGGATACGGTTGCAAAGGCACTGAAAGTATCACTGGAGAACCATCATCGAGCCGTTGATGATGCCGGATGTACGGCAGAGATTTTTGTGAAATTTATTGAAATGCTTCAGCAGAGAGATATTACAACGCTGGATGGAGTCAATGAGCTGGGGCGTACTTCCGTGGATAAGATCCGCAAGAGTCCGTCGCACCATGCAATTTTGCTGGCGACAAACGATCTTGGACGTATCAATCTCTACCGCCTGGTTTCCTGTTCACATTTGAAATATTATAACCGAAGACCGCTGATCCCGAAGAGCGAATTTGTGCGTCACAGAGAGGGACTATTGCTTGGTTCTGCCTGTGAAGCGGGCGAACTGTATCAGGCTGTGTTAAACCATCGCTCGGATCAGGAGATCGCAAGGCTGGTCAATTTCTATGATTATCTGGAGATCCAGCCGATCGGCAACAATGCTTTTATGCTTCGAAGCGACAAGACCGATGTGGAGACGATCGAAGATCTTCAGGAGATCAACCGCAAGATCGTAAAACTCGGAGAACAGTTCAACAAAATGGTCGTGGCGACCTGCGATGTGCATTTCTTAAATCCGGAGGATGAAGTTTACCGCCGCATTATTATGGCGGGCAAAGGATTTACCGATGCCGACGAACAGGCACCGCTTTACCTGCGTACAACAGAAGAGATGCTCAAAGAGTTTGAATATCTTGGCAGTGAAAAAGCAGAAGAGGTCGTGATCACAAACCCGAACAAGATCGCCGATATGTGCGAAAAAATATCGCCGGTAAGACCAGATAAATGTCCGCCGGTCATCCCGGATTCGGACAAAAGTCTGCGTGAGATCTGCTACAACCGTGCCCATGAGATTTATGGCGAGGATCTTCCGGAAGTCGTTGTCGAGCGACTGGAGAGAGAGTTGAACTCCATCATTTCCAATGGGTTTGCCGTTATGTACATCATCGCACAGAAACTGGTGTGGAAGTCGAACGAGGACGGCTATCTGGTAGGATCACGAGGTTCGGTCGGATCTTCGTTCGTAGCGACGATGGCGGGGATCACCGAGGTAAATCCGCTGCGTCCGCATTATTATTGTGAGAAATGCCACTACAGCGATTTTGATTCCGAGGATGTGAAAGCCTATGCAGGAAGAGCCGGATGTGACATGCCGGATAAGACCTGCCCGGTCTGCGGAGCGAAGCTTCGAAAAGAAGGATTTGATATTCCATTTGAAACATTCCTTGGATTTAAGGGAAACAAAGAGCCGGATATCGACCTGAATTTCTCCGGTGATTATCAGGGAAATGCTCACCGCTATACCGAGGTTATTTTCGGAAAAGGCCAGACTTACCGTGCCGGAACAATCGGTACGCTTGCCGAGAAGACGGCATTTGGTTACGTGAAAAATTATTACGAAGAACGCGGCGAGCGGAAGCGTACCTGCGAG
>ENA-OURS01002745-OURS01002745.1-human-gut-metagenome-genome-assembly--contig:-NODE-2745-length-11958-cov-19.658321_pt1 | contig 11958 bp, 10 predicted proteins | sample MGYA00242109_ERZ509010 | MGnify/ENA primary metagenome ERZ509010 (study PRJEB26280, sample SAMEA2338774) | human gut metagenome | biome: human gut; feature: human-associated habitat; material: faeces... | reverse complement strand
CGTATTTCTGCTTTCACACATCCTTCGTTTAGCGGTCTGCAAGAAAGATTTCTCGGCAACGCTTTCAATGACGATACGAGAGAGTCTGTAGTCTCCTGGTCTCCTGGTCTTCCAGTCTCCTAGTCCCTAGTCCCTAGTCACCAGTCCCTAGTCACCCCAAAAACAAAATCGTTCGCCCTTATGAAATTGTAAAGGCGAACGATGTATGCATTATTTCAGTTCAGCAGCTTCTTCTTTCAGTTCGAAGGATTCCAGCTGGTCTCCCTCTTTGACGTCACGATAGCTGTCGATGGCGATGCCGCATTCGAAGCCGGCAGCGACTTCCTTCACATCATCCTTGAAGCGGCGCAGCGAAGCGATCTTGCCTTCATGGATGACGATGCCGTCACGGATCAGGCGCAGCTGGCAGTTGCTGGTGATCTTGCCATCCTGCACGTAGGAGCCGGCAACGATGACCTTCGGTGTGTGGATGACCTGACGAATCTCCGCATGGCCGAGGACCACTTCGCGGATGGTCGGCGAGAGCATGCCTGCCATCGCCGCCTTGACATCATCAATGCAGTCATAGATGACACGGTAGAGACGGACATCGACGCCGTCCTTTTCCGCCATGGCACGTGCATTGGCATCCGGACGGACGTTAAAGCCGATGATGAGGGCATTCGATGCGGAAGCGAGCATGACATCGGATTCATTGATCGCACCGACGGCGGAGTGAACGATGGAGATGCGGACCTCTTCGCTCTTGATGGCCTGCAGGGACTGTACGAGCGCTTCGACGGAGCCCTGAACATCCGCTTTGATGATGACGTCGAGTTCCTTCATTTCGCCTTCCTTGATCTTTTCGAAGATGTTGTCAAGGGTGACCTTCTGGACACTTCTCTGTTCCTCTTCCTTCGCACGGGATGCACGGATCTCAGCGATATTTCTGGCCTTCTTTTCATCCATGACGAAGAAGTGGTCGCCGGCCTCCGGCACGCTGTCCATGCCGAGGATCTCGACCGGGACAGACGGTTCCGCACTCTTCATCTTGCGGCCGTTTTCATTGTTCATCGCGCGGACGCGGCCCCAGCTCTTGCCAGCCAGGATGCCGTCACCGATATGGAGGGTACCGTTCTGGACAAGGACGCTCATGACCGGGCCTCTGCCTTTATCCAGCTGGGCTTCGACAACGACGCCGTATGCTTCGCGGTTCGGATTGGCCTTGAGCTCCTGCATTTCAGCGACGAGGAGGATGTTTTCCAAAAGATCATCGAGCCCGATCTTTTTCTTCGCGGAAATCGGGGTCATGATGACATCGCCGCCCCAGTCTTCGGCGAGCAGGCCTTCTTTGGCGAGCTCTTCCTTGATACGGTCCGGGTTGGCGCCCGGTTTATCGATCTTGTTGATCGCGACCATGATCGGTACACCGGCATTCTTCGCGTGATGGATCGCTTCGATGGTCTGCGGCATGACGCCGTCATCGGCCGCTACAATGAGGACAGCGATATCGGTCAGCTGCGCGCCGCGGGAACGCATCGCGGTAAAGGCTTCATGGCCCGGGGTATCGAGGAAGGTGATCTTGTGATTTTTATAACGGATCTGGTATGCACCGATGCGCTGGGTGATGCCGCCGGCTTCGTGGAGCGCGACATTCGTCTGACGAAGGGCATCGAGCAGGGTGGTCTTGCCATGGTCGACGTGGCCCATGATGGTGACGACAGCCGGTCTTGGCTTCAGGAAGCGCGGATCATCCTCTGCAGGGATATACTCGGTCGGATCCGCCGGAGCTTCCGCTTCGATCAGAGTGATGCCGAATTCTTCTGCCAGGATCTCGATGGTGTCGCGGTCCAGGTTCTGGTTGATGGTCGCCATGACGCCGTCCATCATGAGTGCTTTGATGATCTCGCTGACTTCACGTCCGAAAAGCTCAGCCAGCTCCTTGACGGTAACGCTCGGCGGCAGCTCGACTTCTGTCGGGTACGCAGCCACTTTCTTTTCATTCGTGTGTTTCTTCTTCTTGCTCTGGCTCAAAGAACGGGCCATGAGGGAACCGCCTTCCTTCTCTCTGCGGCTTCTTTCCCAGTCCTTCTTCGTCTTTTTCTTAGCCGGTTTTTCCGCTCTTCTGGTGACCGGCTTCTGCGCGGTCTCTTCTACCGGAGCCTTGGCAGCAGCTGCCGGGCGCTGCGGACGAGCCGGACGATCGGTCTTCGGGCGGTCACCGTTTCTGTCATTCTTGAAACGGTCATTTCTTCCATTGCCGCCACTCTGTCCATTTCTTGCTCCCTGCGGGCGGTCGCCGTTGCGGCTGAAACGATCGTTTCTCTGACCATCTCTTCCCTGAGAGCGGCTTCCTCCGTCACGGCGTTCGCCGTTTCTATCATTTCTGCCTTCGCTTCTTCCATCGCGTCTCTGGCCTTCTCTTCTTCCGTCACGGCGCCCATCCTGACGGGATGCCTCTCTCGCCGGACGGGACGGGCGTTCTGCCGCCTTGGCCGGCTCTGCCTTCGGCGCTTCCTTCTGCGGAGCTTCTGCCTTCGGAGCCGGTTTCTGAGCCGGTTTCTGAGCTTCTGCCGGCGCTGCTTCTTCCGTGGAGTAGGAGGAGTAGGAGGACTGGCGGGCATTGCCCTTCTTGCCATTCGGCTGACCTGCCTGATCAAAACGGACGGTACGCATCACCGGGCGCTTTGCCGCTTTCTTCTTTTCCGCAGCGACGTGACGCGCGAGGATGGACTTGCCATTGTCATCCACGCCGGAGAGACGGTTCGTCACATCGACATGACCGGCTTTCAAAATTTCAATGACCTCTTTATCTGTCTTGCCAAATTCCTTGGCAAGTTCATAAACTCTGTACTTCTTTTTCTGCATAAGCAGCCTCCCAAGTGTATGTCAATTTGATTCATGGTTTATTATTACGGAAATGGGACTCCTATTCGGCGGCCGCTCTCTGGCGACGAGCAGCTCTAAGACCCATTTCCATCTGCCCCTGGCAGCTATCTTTCAGCCAGCGCCTTGTCGATCTTTTCAGCGATCGCGCGGCTGAAGCCTTTGTCTGTGATGAGCGCCGCTGTGCGCACCCCTTTGCCGAGGGCGTTGCCCAGCCTTTCCTTTTCTCCAAACAGTCTGTAGGCGATATGCGCTCTTTCCGCAGCATTTCTGTACTCATCCTTTGTTCTTGGGGAGCTGTCTTCCGTGATAATGAGAAGGGCCCCTTTCGGAGCTTTCACATTCTTCAGCCCTTCTGCCACCTGTTCATTTCCCGAAAGCAGACGACCTGCCTTCATACAAAGGCCAAGCATGCGGTATACCGGCTCATCCATTCTCGATCTGTTCCTTCAGCGCATCGTATACATCCTTGGATACCGGACGCTTCAGGGATCTCTCAAGACCATGGGACTCGTAGGCCTTGGTAAAGCACTCGATATCGTCACACACGTAGACGCCGCGGCCGGATTTCTTGCCCGTACGGTCGAGCTCGATGAGCCCCGTCGGCAGAGCCACGATACGGAGCAGCTCCTTCTTCGGCTTCAGCTCCTTGCAGCCTACGCACATGCGCATGGGGATCTTTTTTACTTTCATTCCTTAGCTTCCTCCCCCATATCGCTTTCGATATCTCCCAGAATGTCGTCATCAAGATCGGCACTGTCGGTCTCACCGAAGCCTTCCTCATTCGCCTGCGTTTCGCTCTTGATATCGATCTTCCAGTTCGTCAGCTTGGCAGCCAGGCGGGCATTCTGGCCTGCTTTGCCGATGGCAAGCGACAGCTGATAGTCTGGTACGATGACATAGGAGGATTTCTCTTCTTCCCATACGGAAACGGAAACGACCTTTGCCGGGGAGAGGGCATTGGCGATGTAGATCGCCGGATCTTCGTCCCAGCGGACGATATCGATCTTTTCATCATGCAGCTCATTCACGATATTCTGTACACGCTGTCCCTTCGGCCCGACGCACGCACCGACCGGATCGACAGCCGGATCCATCGCATATACGGCGATCTTGGAGCGGGAGCCCGCTTCACGGACGACACTCTTGATCTCCACAGTGCCGCTGTAAATTTCCGGTACCTCCAGCTCGAAAAGTCTCTTCAGGAGGCCCGGATGGGTCCTCGAGAGGATGATCTCCGGTCCCTTCGTGGTTTTTCTGACTTCGAGGACATAGCACTTGATCTTATCGTTCGGCTGGAATTCTTCGCCTTCGATCTGTTCTGCGAAAGGCAGGATCCCTTCCACGCGGCCGAGGTCGACAAAAATGGTGCGGGATTCATTCCATTTCACTACGCCGGTGATCACATCGCCTTCACGGCCGGAGAATTCGTCATAGATGGAGCCTCTCTCTGCTTCACGCAGCTTCTGGATCATGACCTGCTTAGCAGCCTGTGCTGCGACACGACCGAAATTCTTCGGTGTCACATCAATACGGAGCATGTCGCCAGCTTCATAGCTGCGGTCGATCTTCTTTGCCTCTTCCACCGTGATCTCATTGATCGCATTTTCAGAGTCCTCATGGATCTCGTCCACGACGGTCTTTTCTTCATAAATTTTATATTCGCCGGTTTCACGGTTGAGAGAAACCGAAGCCTTGGCATTGCTGCCGCTTTCCTTTTTATAAGCGGTCAGAAGCACCATTTCCAGTGCATCAAATACCATATTTCTGTCAACTTTTTTGATCTTGACCAGGGCTTCTACTGCTTCCAATAATACCTTGCCGTCCACGATGAACTATTCCTCCTCGATTAAAACGAAAAATGAAGTCTTACCTGTGAAATTTTATCTCTATGCAATGCGATTTCCTTACCGTCTGCGAGCGTCAGCGCCAGATCCCCCTCCTCGGTGAGCCCTTCCAGATGCGCGGTGAACGCTTTGCCGCCGCCTGCCTCTTCGAGCGGAGCAAACAGCTTCACGTCCACATCGCTTCCCGCATAGCGGCGGAAATCCTTATCCTTCTTCAATACACGATCGAGCCCCGGAGAAGAGACCTCCAGCATGTAGTTATCCGGGATGATATCCTTCTCATCCAGGATCTCGCCGGCCTTCTCACTGATGCTCTGGCAGTCTGCGAGATCCACGCCGCCTTCCTTATCAATGAAAATGCGAAGGATCCAATTCCTTTCACGGACATACTCGACATCGACAAGTTCGATGCCGTCCGCATCCAGAATCGGTTCCAGCAAAGCTTCTACGGCTTCTTCGATTGCTTTATGTGCCATGATAAGCCTCCTTGAAATCAATCAAACGTGAACGCCGAAATGCTCCTGAAAGAGCAAGGGCTCCATAGATCGCAGCGTCAGCGCGGTAAAAAATATGTCCCTTCCCCGATGCGCATGCGTCCGTTCACGAAACTGTTCCATATATAAGAAAAAGTGAGCCGCAGCTCACTCACCAGGAAATTCTATACACATAACTTGCGATACTATTATACCATACGTTGTAAAGGGAAAGCAATAAAAAAGGTTCAGAGTTCAAGGTTAGCCTCCGAGCGTGCTAAGTTTGAAAGAAGGGATGAGTAGCTAGGGATTAGGAGTCTCAAGTGACTGGTGGTGACTAGTGACTGGCATGCCAGCTCATGGCATCGACCTATTTATAATACTTCGCGGCGCATTTCGTCATCCTGAGCGGAGTGAAATGTCGGATGTTCGATCATGTAAAGGCGGAACAGTGAGAACTGAGTCGAAGGATCTGGCGCCGCACCTCCATTTCGCATTTCTCATTTCTAATTTCTCATTCAATCTAGGGAAACACTGATTCAATCGTTGTCAGATTTTACTCTTGAATTTTTATGCATAGCGAGGAATAACCTGACGCGAATAGCGAGCTATTTAAGGAAGGCTATGACGAAGCTATGTATAAAAATTCTTGTAAAAGCTGACTCTGCGATTGAATCAGCGTTTCCTTAAATGGGTGATGCCCGAATAACTCTCGATAGCAGGTTTCCCGTTTGAGCGTTCCTATCATCGTCCACTTGGCCGCGAACGAAAAAGATTTCTCGCTTCGCTCGAAATGACGATACGAGAATGCCGCTATCCCCCATGAAGTTTAAAAAGCAGAGATGAGTGGCTAGAGATTAGGAGTGACTAGTCACTGAAATGCCATCTTCGGGCATCGACCTATTTATACTTCGCGGCGCTTCTAATTTTTTGCGCCGCACCACCATTTCTCATTTCTAACTTCTAATTTCTCATTCAAACGAAGCTTTCATCCGCAATCAAAGAGCACCCCGCCCCGTGGGCTAACCCTCTAATCCTCGATCACCGGATGCTCATAGAGCTCCTTCAGATCCTTCACCAGGTGCTTCTCGATCGCCGCCTCAAGTGCTTCGATGGATCTGGCATCGTACTGATGAATGATGCCCGGGATGCCCTTGGCACGAAGCTCGCCGTAGTACTCATCGCGATACATGTTATAGAAGAAAAGGATCCCTGTATCTTTTTCTTCACACTCATAGGCAGCGATGATGTAGGAGCCATTCAGCCCAAGGAGCGGCATTTTCGGCGCAATGACGCGCACATAGTGCCCGAGCTTCTCCGGCAGCAGCTCCTCATAGTCCCAGACCATGAAGCCCTTGCCCTCGACCAGAATGGAGACCTTCTCGCGATGGATGAGCTCCTTCTCGATCGCCTCCGGTGTCAGCAGCTTCACGAGGCGTTTAAATTCCTCAAGATCGCCCGTGATGCATTCGATCTCCGTCAGCGTGATCATGTGCAGATCCATCTTCACCATGTAATCCGCCGTTTCCTCATCATATAAGACGCGGATCTTCCATCCATTCGACTTGTGAAACCAGCCGAAGGCATAATAAATGCGGTCGTGCTGCTCATCAATGATGCGAAGCTCATAGTCGCCGATGACCGGGGGAAGCTCTTTCTCCTCGTACCAGGCAAGCAGCTTCTCGCGGCGCTCCGCACGCGCCTTCTTTGTTTTTTCATCCACGTCAGCCATGGTGACTCCTTTCTAAATGAGACTATGAGACTGGAAGACTAGGCGATGTTAGACATTAGACTTTAGACTTCTGACTTCTGACTTCTAGCATCTAACCTCTGACTTCTGATTCCTAGTCACTAGCCACTAATCCCAGTCACTTCTCCGCCTGTTCTGCCTCAAGCCGGTCTCTGGATGCGGTGACGGACTTCACAAATTCCCGCGTTTCAGGGAAAGGGATCTGGTTCATATCAGAAAAGCCTTCCTTCCAGCCATAGTCCTTCATCCACTGGTCCACATTGCCGCGGCCCGCATTGTACGCGGCCAGCGCAAGGACTTCATTGTTGTGATACTCCTTTAACAGGTAATTGATATACCAGGCGCCCAGCGGGATATTCTCCTCGGGACGCTCCAGACGGTTCGCCGGAAGACCGCTTTCCTCGGAGATCCACTCTGCGGTATCCGGCATGAGCTGCATCATGCCGATCGCACCCACATGGGATACCGCCTTTTTATCGAATTTACTCTCCGTCAGGATGACGGCTTCTAAAAGAGCCGGCGAGATTTCCTCCTTCTTCGCGCTCTCTGAAATGAGGAGAGATATCTCCCGCGAGGGACGCATGAAGGAAATGTCCGAAAGGATGTAGACCGCAAGACCGCACAGAATGGCCAGAAGAAGGGTGAAGAGCATGGCCCCCGTATTTCCCTGATGTCTGTGGACTTCTCTCTTTTTCCGTTTCAAAGCGGTTCTCATGGATTCAGCTCCTTTCAGGCAAAAATGATGTAGGGTTCAGGGTTCAGGGTTGTGGTGGCGGCTTCGCCGCGAATATATATGAGGCGATGCCCGAAAGTAGTATTCAAGTCTCTAATCACCAGTCCCTAACTCCCCTCATCCGTTCCTTCGCCTTCGCGAGGGCTTCTCTCACCTGGCGGCGGGTGTCTTCGACGGAGCGGCTGTTATCTATGATGACATCCGCATAGTTCAGCTTATTGTCCGTCGGCATCTGCTTATGGATGCGGTCAAGGACCTGCTCTCTGGTGAAGCCGTCGCGGAGCGTGACACGCTCGATCTGCATTTCCAGCGGTACCTTGACGATCCAGACCTCTTCCACACGCAACTGCCAGGAGATCTCCAGCAGGAGCGGCATGTCGAGTACAACAAGGTCATGACCTTCCTCCTGGGCCTTCAGAAGCTCTTCCTGCGTACGGCGCCAGATGAAGGGATGGATGATGGCATTCAGCTGCTGGCGTTTCTCTTCCTTCGTGAAAACGATCGCTGCCGTTTTCAGCCGATCGAGCGTCCCATCCTTATTGAAAATGGCCTCGCCAAAGGCGCGCCGGATGTCTTCCATGGCCGCACTGCCCGGCCGCACTGCCTCGCGCGCGAGCATGTCCCCATCAATGATGGGGATCCCCAGCTCCTTCAGGTAGGAGGAGACTGTGCTTTTCCCGCAGCCTACGCCGCCGGATAATCCGATACGATACATGATGAGATAACTTCCTTTGAATGATAATGAGAAAAGGGATAAGGGTTCAGGGTTAGCCCGTGGGGCGGGGCGTCCTTTGATTATGTTTGAAATCTTCATTTGAATTAGAAATGAGAAATGCAAAATGGTGGTGCGGCGCATAAAAATCAGAAGCGCTGCGAAGGTTTGAAATTAGCGGTTTTCTCGTATCGCAAACCTAATCCCTAGCTACTAATCCCTAGTCACCAGCCTCTCCGCTCACTTCGTCTCCGCCCAGTTCTTCCCCGCATGGACGTCGGCGAGGAGCGGGACTTTGAGCGTGACGACGGATTCCATCGTTTCTTTTAAAAGAGCAGCGATCTCCTCTTTTTCCTCCGCCACCACCTCTGCGACCAATTCATCATGGACCTGCAGAAGGACGCGGCTCTTATAGTGGCCCTTCCTCAGCTTGTCATAGACGGCGATCATCGCCATCTTCATGATATCTGCGGCCGTGCCCTGGATCGGTGTATTCATCGCCATGCGTTCTGCGAGTGAACGGCGCATGAAATTCTTGCTGCGGATGTCCGAAAGCTCGCGATAGCGACCAAAAAGCGTGACGGCGCGTCCCGTCTCCCTAGCCTCTTCGATCATACGCTGCATGAAGCCCAGGATCTTCGGGTAGCGGGCATTGTACCTGTCGATATAGTCCTGCGCCTGCTTGGGCGTGATGCCGAGCTGCTTGGACAGGCCAAATCCGCTGATGCCATAAATGATGCCGAAATTGACAGCCTTCGCATGGCTTCGCTGCTCCTCGGTGACTTCTTCGAAGGGGATGCCCAGCACTTCGGCCGCGGTGCGGCGGTGGATGTCCTCATGGTTCGCAAAAGCCGCGATCAGGCTCTCATCACCGCACATATGCGCAAGAATACGGAGCTCGACCTGCGAGTAGTCCGAAGAGATGAAGCAGTCATAGCCCTCGCCCGGTACAAAAAGGGAGCGTATCTTCTTCCCTTCCTCCGTGCGGACAGGGATGTTCTGCAGGTTCGGATCCGAGCTTGAAAGACGGCCCGTAGCCGTCACCGTCTGGTTGAAGGAGCCATGAATGCGGCCCGTTTCCTTGCGGATGAGCTTCGGCAGCGCTTCGAGGTAGGTGGAGATCAGCTTCGAGAGCGTGCGGTAGCGAAGGATCTTCCCCACAAAGGGATAGCTGACCGCCAGATTCTCCAGCACGTCCGCAGCGGTCGAGTAGCCGGTCTTCGTCTTCTTGCCCGCCGGCATCCCCAGCTTCTCGAAAAGGATATGTCCGAGCTGTTTGGGCGAATTGATATTGAATGGTTCCCCTGCCTCGGTGTAGATATCCTTCACGAGGAGACGCAGCTCACTCTCCATGTCCGCCTTGACCTCCTGCCAGCGCTGCTGGTCTGTCGCGATGCCGGCCTTCTCCATCGCGGAAAGCACCTTGACGAGCGGCTCTTCCACGTCCGTGAAAAGTGTCATCACTCCATTTTCCTCGAGCTTGCGGCAGCACGGCCCATAGATCTTCGACAGGAAATCTCCGATGAGACTGCCCTTGTCTGCGAAATCTTCCATCTCATCCGCAAAGACTTCGGGCACTCCATAGAGCCCTGCCATGTACGATAATGGGTACGTCACGCGCGCGGGATCCAGCAGGTAGGAGGCGAGCTGTACATCAAAGAGCGGCAAAGAATCAGCCGGGAAGTCTGACTCCTGAAGGGCTTTCGCATCGATTGTCACTACCGCTTTCGCTTTCGCGAGGGCCTCTGCGAGCTTCTCATACTGCGCCGGCACCGCTGTGTACGCCCGTCCCTCACTCACAACGACCGCAGACCTTGCCGTGAAGAAAGGCGCGATTCCGGAGCGGTCGATCAAAAGGGCTGCGATCTTTTCGTCAAATGCCTCTCCCTGCCAGGGTTCAGCCTTCACAAGCTCGGCCCGGCTCTGCTCCTTCTTTGCTTCCGCCAACGCACGGAAGCGCGGAAGGCCGGCGAACTGCTGCAAAAGATTGATCCCGAGCTTCTGGAAAAGGACACGCATTTCCTCAAAATGAACGGGCTGATGCATCTCTTCCAGAGACGTCTTGAGCGGCACGTCGCGCTTGATGGTCGCCAGGTCATAGGAAAGATAGGCCAGCTCTTTATTCGCGATGAGCTTCTTTCCCTGCGCGCCTTTGATCTCTTCGACATGGGCATACAGATTATTCAGATCATCATACTGCGTGATGAGCTTCAAAGCCGTCTTCTCGCCGATCCCCGGCACGCCGGGGATATTGTCTGCGGTATCTCCCATGAGCGCCTTCATGTCGATCACCTGACGCGGCTCTATGTGGTACTTTTCAAAGACCGCTTCCGGCGTCATGGCCGCCATATTCGTGATGCCCTTCTGCGTGAGGAAGACCGTCGTCCGGCTGCTTGAGAGCTGCAGCGCATCGCGGTCGCCCGTCACGATATTGACCGGCATTTCCTTTTCATAGCGAAGAGAGAGCGTCCCTAAGATGTCATCTCCCTCATAGCCGTCAAGACTGTACACCGCGACACCCATCACCTGCATCACGTCGCGGATGAGGTCAAACTGCGGCACCAGCTCATCCGGTGCCGGCTTTCTCGTGGCCTTGTATCCCTCGTACATCTCCGTACGGAAGGTGTGTCGATCCTTGTCGAAGGTCACTGCCATATATTCCGGATCCAGATCGCGATAGAGACCGAGCAGCATCCGCAGAAATCCATAGACAGCATTCGTCGGGATCCCATCCGGCGATGTCATAGTGGGCGGCAGCGCATAGAACGCGCGGTATAAAAGGCTGCTGCCATCAATGATGACCAATTTCTTTTCCATAGTAAACTCCATGAGGGTACGCACTCGCGTGCCAATCAATGCCAAAGCCCCATGCCGATGGGTAACAGGTTCAAAGGGTTATACAACTTTGAAGGATGGTGCATCGCTCGAATGACATCGCGGCACCGATCCCCAATGCGTCATCCGCCGCCTTGTAAAAGGGGCAGACATCGTAGTATATATTATATCATAATCGCGCCGGGCAAACAGGCTTCCCATTTTGAGCGGGTACACATTCTTCGTCACGCGGCGAATGAAAAAGATCTCCTCTTTCTTAGAATAGCGATACAAAAATACCTGCCGCAGGGCGGCGCAAGACACGCCGCCAGAGAAAGCAGCCCCACGCTCCATTCCGGCAAGCGCAATAAAAAAGCCCATCCAATGGATGAGCTTTTTCTCATTTTAGTGGTGCGGTCGGAGAGATTTGAACTCTCACGGATTACTCCACTACCGCCTGAAGATAGCGCGTCTGCCAGTTCCGCCACGACCGCATATAAAATTGAATTGAGGGAATCAAGTAGAAAAAAGAGTGGTGCGGCTGGTGAGACTTGAACTCACACGATCGAAAGATCACTACCCCCTCAAAGTAGCGCGTCTGCCATTCCGCCACAGCCGCAGGAATGGTGCCTCAGAACGGAATCGAACCGTTGACACAAGGATTTTCAGTCCTTTGCTCTACCAACTGAGCTACCGAGGCAAATAAAAGTGGCGACCCGGATCAGATTTGAACTGACGATCTCCGCCGTGACAGGGCGGCATGT
>ENA-OURS01002739-OURS01002739.1-human-gut-metagenome-genome-assembly--contig:-NODE-2739-length-11971-cov-2.273834_pt1 | contig 11971 bp, 9 predicted proteins | sample MGYA00242109_ERZ509010 | MGnify/ENA primary metagenome ERZ509010 (study PRJEB26280, sample SAMEA2338774) | human gut metagenome | biome: human gut; feature: human-associated habitat; material: faeces... | reverse complement strand
TGCAACAGGAACCGGTGAATTGATTGATTTTAGAAAAGTTATTGATGAGTTGTGGGAGACATCCAAAGAAGAAATGGATTTTGAAAAAGAAGCACAACATTTGGAACGATTTTATGAGAACCAGAAGGACGTTGCATATGTGACATGTCCGAAAGTATATAAGGAATATTCGAATGAGCATTTGCTGGTGATGAGTTATGTTGATGGAATCCAGATCGACCATATCGAGGAACTTGATCGCAATGGGTATGATAGGAAGGAGATTGCCCAGAAAACAGCACAAAACTATTGTAAACAGATTTTGGCGGATGGTTTTTTTCATGCAGATCCACATCCAGGGAATCTATGGATTAGTGGTGGTCAGATCGTATGGCTTGATCTTGGAATGGCAGGTGATCTATCTGAACATTACCGTGCGATCATGAAACGTGCGATCACAGCTATTCTTAAAAATGATATTTATGAACTTAAGAATGCATTCTTATCGTTTGGAAAACCGACAGAGAAGATCGACCATGCTAGTTTGTATACGGATCTTGATGATATGGTTGGAAAATACATGAATATGGATTTCGGGACCATGGATCTTGGAGAATTGATGGAAGATGCAATAGGGCTTTTGAAGAAACATAAGATTGCGATCGAACCAGATATTACGCTGCTTGCAAGAAGTATGGTGACTATGGAAGGAACATTGAAATTATGTTCTCCAGAAGTGAATATGATACAGATATTGACTTCTTATATGTCTGCGAATATGTTTCATGAGATTGATATAAAGAAAGAGATAAGACATGCTTTGAGAGATATTTATGGGTCATCTAAGAAATCTTTGGAGATACCAGCACAGGTATCAGATCTTTTGAACATTACAAAGAATGGACAGGTAAGGGTAAACATTGAATCTGCGCAGATCGAGAAAGCAGGCAGAGAATTAAAAAAAGGATTTGATCATCTGTTGCTTGTATTGATCGTGATGGCACTTTGGTTTAGCTCTGCAATTTTATGTCTAAGTGATGTAACACCGAGAGTGTTAGGAATGCCATATCTTAGTGTGGCAGGATTTATATCAGGGTTTCTGATTGTTTTGTATGTATTGATACATATGCTGATTCAGAGAAAGAAATAAGAATAATGATAAAACAAATAGGAACATTAAATATTGAGATTGAGCGAAGGAAGATTAAAAATATAAATATCTACGTGAAACCTCCAAACGGAGATGTTTTGGTAACAGTTCCAATGAGAGTTTCCAACGAAGAGGTTTTTCGTTTCCTTAAGAAAAAAGAAGAGTGGATTTTAAAAAACCATGAAAAAGTAAAAAACAGGCAAAATTCATCACAGCAGGAAATTAATCTGGAACAAAGGAAATGGCTGGAAGACAAGATCATAGAATATGCAATGAGATGGGAATCAATCATGAAAGTTCATGCGAATGGCTTTACGATTCGAGATATGAAAACAAGATGGGGAAGCTGTAGTATTCACAGTAAAAAGATTCGGATGAATCTGCAGCTGGCTGTAAAATCAGAGGAATGTGTAGAGTATGTTTTGGTGCATGAATTATGTCATCTTTTAGAACCAAGCCATAACCAGAGATTTTATGATTTGATGAGTCATTTTCTTCCAGATTGGAGGGAACGTAAGCAGAAACTAAATGAAAAAGTGTGAAGAAAGTGTTAAAATCCATTTTTTATCTTACATTTTCTATTAATTTGAGTTATGATAAAACGTAAAGCTCAAAAGAAGGAGAAAAGACGATAACGAATGATGAATAACGAAATGACAAAATCAAACGAACAAAATATATTAGTCGGGATCGACGTAGGATCTACGACAACCAAAATAGTAGCAGTTGATGCCAATGACCGTCATCAACTGTTATTTTCTGATTATGCAAGACATCATGCAAATCAGATCGCAAGTGTGATCCGAAGCATTAAGAAGTTTTGCGGACATATAAGAGATAAGAAGATCAGATTGTGTCTGACTGGCTCTGGGGCAAAACCAGTGGCATCTATTTTAAAAGTACCATTTGTGCAGGAAGTTGCAGCCAATGCGATCGCATTACAAGATCAGTTTGACCAGGTCGGAACGGCAATTGAGTTAGGTGGACAGGATGCCAAGATGATCTTTTTTAAAGATTCTGAAAATGGACAGTCACAAAGTGTTTCCGATATGCGTATGAATGGAAGCTGTGCGGGTGGAACGGGAGCATTTATTGATGAAATTGCATCCGTATTAAAAGTACCAGTGGAACAGTTTAATGAGTTGGCACAAAAAGGAACACATTTATATGATATTTCTGGAAGATGCGGGGTATATGCAAAGACAGATATCCAACCACTTCTGAATCAGGGAGCAGCCAAGGAAGACCTTGCGTTATCCGCATTCCATGCGATCGCGAAACAGACGATCGGAGGGTTGGCACAGGGATTGGAGATTAAAAAACCTGTCGCATTTGAAGGTGGACCATTAACATTTCATCCAACTCTGGTAAAAGTTTTTGCTGAACGTCTGAATTTGAAAGAAGATGAGATTCTTTGTCCAAAGCATTCAGAATTAATGATTGCATATGGGGCAGCATTATCTTTGGATAAGATGTTTGCAGACAGCAAACCAAAAGATGTGAATAAAATGTTAGTAATACTGGAAGACGCACAGAAAGATCATTCCCACGTTTCAGGAGAAATTGCAAAACCATTTTTTGAATCAAAAGAAGAAGAAAATGCTTTTAAAGAAGCACATAAGAAGAAACAGGTGACATGGAAGAAAGCACAAAAAGGAGAGGTTGTTCGATGTTTTCTTGGGATTGATGCAGGAAGTACCACAACAAAATTTGTATTATTAGATGAACAAGAAGAAATTCTGGATTCTTTTTATGCACCGAATGAAGGGGATCCGCTGAAAGTAGCGAAAGAGGCCTTGATCTGTTTAAGAAAACGATATGAAGAAGCAGGAGCAGAATTAGAAATTTTATCAGCTGGTACGACTGGGTATGGAGAAATGCTGTTTTCCAAAGCTTTTGAAATCCCTTGCCATACGGTTGAGACGGTAGCACATGCAAGAGCTTCTGAAAAATATGTCAAAGACGCCTCTTTTATTTTGGATATTGGTGGACAGGATATGAAAGCAATCTGGTTAGAGGATGGAGTTATCACAAATATTTTATTAAATGAGGCGTGCTCTTCTGGATGCGGTTCATTCCTTGAAAACTTCGCATCCTCTTTACATATTCCGACAAAAGAGATTGCAAAGAAAGCGTTTGCGTCTAAAAACCCAGCAGTTTTGGGTAGTCGTTGTACGGTATTTATGAACAGCAGTATTATCACAGAGCAGCGAAACGGTAAGAATCCAGAAGATATCATGGCTGGATTATGCAGATCGATCATCCAGAATGTATTTACAAAGGTTATCCGCGTATCAAATCTTGATTCTCTTGGAGCTAAGATTGTGGTACAAGGTGGCACTTTTGAAAATGATGCGGTTTTACGTGCGATGGAAGAATATGTAGGAAGAGAAGTGATCAGAGCACCATATCCAGGGATCATGGGTGCAATTGGTGTCGGATTGATCGCAAAAGAGCAATATGAGAAGAATCCGAAAGAAGTGAGCACATGGGATCTTCGTGATTTAGATACATTTTCTTATGAGCAGCAGGCGAATGCACCTTGTCCATTTTGTACGAATCATTGTCAAAGAACAATTGTTCAATTTTCAAATGGAAATTCCTGGGTAACAAATAATCGATGTGAAAAAGGCGAGATCATCGGAGATCCAAGAAATGATGAGGTTGGAAAGCAGTTAAAAGAAACAATCCGAAAAACACAGAGTGTTCCAGATTTATTCCAAGAGCGAAAGAAATTATTGTTCAAAGAATATCCTTATCCAGTGCCTAAAACAGAAAGAGATATCACGATCGGAATTCCAAGAGTGTTATCCTATTGGGATACGATGCCATTTTGGACAACTTTTTTCAAAAGTTTGGGATACAAAGTACAATTATCGGATGAAAGCACAAGAGAGATTTATGAAAGTGGATTGTCAGCAGTGACATCAGACACGGTATGTTTTCCAGCAAAACTTGTGCATGGACATCTTAGAAATCTGGTGAAAAAATATCATGTAGATCGTATTTTTATGCCATCGATCACAACAGTACCGCCAGAGAATATGGAAAAAACAAGTGAGTCTATGTGTGCGGTGGTAAAAGGTTATCCGATCGTTATCAGGAATTCTGATAATCCACAGGATAAATGGAATGTGCCATTTGATGCACCATTATTCCATTGGCATACCAAAAAGGACAGACAGCATCAGTTGGTAAAATATATGGAAGAAGTATATCATGTCTCAAAAGAAGAGGTTATGAATGCAATGCATACAGCAGATCAGGCTCAGAAATCTTTTGACCAACAGTTAAAGAAACGAGGAGAAGAGATTCTAAATGAAGTAAAGGAAAAGAATGAATTTGCAGTTGTTTTAGCATCTCGTCCATATCAGAACGATACACTGGTTAATCACGATCTGTCTAAGATGTTTACAAAAGCAGGCATCGCAGTCTTAACCGCAGATTCCCTGCCAGAAGTGAATCAGACAGAACTCTCAAAAAGCCGTCTGGATATTGTAAATAACTATCATGCTAGAATGTTATCTTCTGCTATCTTATGTGCGCAAAGTGAGCATCTGGAATATGTACAGCTCGTAAGTTTTGGATGTGGACACGATGCTTATCTATCCGATGAGATCACGAGAATGATGAAAGAAATTTCCGGGAAAACACCATTGATCTTAAAAGTAGATGAAAGTGATAATCAAGGACCATTGGGAATCCGTGTGCGTTCTTTCTTGGAGACAGTGAAAATGGGACGTGAGAAACATCAGAAATTAGAAGTAAAAGAGTTGCAAGAACCATATCCAGTCAAGTTTACAAAAGAAAACAGGAAAGAAAAAATCGCATTGGTTCCAAATACATCGCATGCATTTTGCAGAATTATGACAGCAGCATTAAGAGGACAAGGAATTCGGGCGGTTGCTTTGGATATCGGGCGTGAAGAAGCAATTCGTTTGGGAAAGAAATATGTACATAATGATATCTGTTTCCCAGCACAGATCGTCATCGGAGAAGCATTGGCGGCACTGGAAAGTGGAAAGTATGATGACAAAGATGTTGCGATCGTTATGGGAAAATATGTTGGGGACTGTCGACTGACACATTATGGGGCACTACTAAGAAAAGCTCTTGATGATGCAGGATATGATCATATTCCGATCCTGACAAATGATGATGCAGATTCTCATAATATGCACCCAGGATTTAAATTAAATCTGGCATCTTCTGTAAAAATCGCATTTGCATTACCGATGATCGATGTATTGGAGGAATTATTACGAAAGATCCGTCCATATGAAACAGTCAAAGGAAGTGCGGATGAAGCGTTTGACAAAGCCCTTGATCTTGTAATCGATGGATTGGAAAAGTCAGGAGTTCTTGGTGCAAGAAAAGGATTTAAGAAGGCTATTTCTATCATGAAAAATATTTCTTATGATCGTACGAACTTAAAACCACAGATTCTGATCGTTGGGGAATATCTTCTGAACTTTCATCCAGGAGCAAACCATGACATTGAAAAATATCTGGAAGAAAATGGATTTGAGATCATTGAAGCACGTATGACGGATGTTATCCGTAAGACATACTTTTATCAGGATTCACAGATCAGGGAATATCATTTAAATAAACCAATGGATCAAAAGATCTGGTTTCGGACAGCAGACATGTTCTTTGATCTTGCACACAGTCTGACCGATTCCATTGCAAAAGGACATCCTTTATATAAACCAGCGATCCGTATGGATGATCTGGTAAAAGACAGTGATCCGATCATTCATCATACATTTGATGCAGGAGAGGGTGTGCTGATTCCAGGAGAGATCATTCATCACGCAAAACATGGATGCAAGTATTTCTTGATCTTACAGCCATTTGGATGCCTGCCAAACCATGTCGTTGGAAGAGGTATTTCTAAAAAATTAAAAGAAATGTATCCAAATGCACAGATTCTTCCATTAGACTATGATCCAGATGTCAGTTTTGCGAATATCGAAAATCGTCTGCAGATGCTTGTTATGAATGCGAAACAAGAAATCTTGGAAGAAAATGAAGAACGAGACCGTAGAAGAAGTCATCACTATATGGAAAGTGACAAAAAAACATATCGTAGAAAGAAATATGGTGTCGAAAAAACTTCTGGTGTATAAAAAATAGAATTAAATTGTTGAATTTTGTTAAATATGCTATAATCCATTTTAGGTTATTCAAAAATAATTTGAATGGAGGAGAAGTAATGAATATTCAGGAGTTTTATGACAGTATTGATGAAAGTTATGAAAATGTAAGCAGCCGTATGATGGGAAATCAGAAACTGGTGGAAAAGTTTGTCCGTAAGTTTTTAGATGATCCTACTTATGAACAGATTAAAGAAGCAGTAAATAAGATGGATTATGATGAAATTCTTCGAACAACTCATACGATGAAAGGAATTGCAAGCAATCTGGAGTTTACACATTTACAGCAAAAAAGTGCGAAAGCAGTAGATATGATCCGTGCAGGACAGCGCGAAGAAGTATTGCCAGTGATCGGTGAAATTGAGAAAGAATATCAAAAAGTTATCGAACAGATCCAGAAATTGGATTAAATTGGATAATAAGAAGACAAAGATGAGGGAATCTTTCGAAGTAGTATGAAGGAGACAGCGACAACATAAAAAATAAAAAGGAACTAGTGATTATGCAAAACAAAACAAAAAATATATTTTTTAAGATAATCTCAGGACTCGTTTTGATTCAGGGTGTGTTGCAGTTATTGAATCTGTTAGGGCTTGTAGGTTATGGAAGAACGACGACTTCTGCAACAAAGTTTTATCTTGGACTTGTTTTGATCGGCGGCTACGCAGTAGCAGCAATGGTCGGTGGATATACGGGTCTTAAAGATGGAAATACACAGGAAGGATGTAAAAGATGTTTTTATGTCAGTCTTGTACTGATCGCAATTACGATTGCCACGATTATTTTAAATGTTGTATTTAAAGCATATTCAGTAACTCAGTTTGAGGCACTGATCATACCAGTGTTGTTTATGCTTTTTACAATATTAAATGGACGAAAGAATTTGTAAACATAAAAGGGTCTTTTTCGATTTCGAAAGAGGTCCTTTTTATAGTTGTTCTTTTCTTGATGATATGATATAATTTCACATAGTGATTTGGCAAAGAAAGAACAAATGAGGTAGACCAATGAAAGATTTAAAAGATATGAAACGTGTGCTTTTAAAGTTAAGTGGAGATGCACTTGCCGGAGATAAGAAGACAGGATTTGATGAAGCAACATGTGCAGATGCAGCACGTCAGGTAAAGACATTAGTAGATGAGGGACTTCAGGTAGCGATCGTTATCGGAGGAGGAAACTTCTGGAGAGGACGTACAAGCGAGAGTATGGAACGTACAAAAGCTGATCAGATCGGAATGCTTGCGACAGTTATGAACTGTATCTATGTATCCGATGCATTTAAAACAGCAGGAATGGAAACAGAAGTATATACTCCATTTGTATGCGGAGCATTTACAGAATTATTTTCCAAAGATAAAGCAGTCAAAGCTTTAGATGAAGGAAAGGTTGTATTTTTTGCAGGTGGTACAGGCCATCCTTATTTCTCAACAGATACAGCAACAGCACTTCGTGCGATCGAGATTGAAGCAGATGCGATCTTATTAGCAAAATCAATTGACGGCGTATATGACAGTGATCCTGCTGTGAATGAAAATGCAGTGAAATATGACAGCATCACAATGGAAGAAGTATTGGATCAGAAATTAGGAGTGATCGACCTAACAGCAACGATCATGTGCCTTGAAAATAAGATGCCATTAGCAGTTTTTGGATTAAATGAAGAAAACAGCATTGAGAATTTAATGAAAGGTGAATTTAACGGAACATATGTAACCGTTTGATAAATTAGGAGGACGAAAGAAACATGTTAAAACAATTTGAAGACAAGATGCAGAAATCTTTAGACAGTATGGCGAATGATTTTATGACAATTCGTGCAGGACGTGCCAATCCTCATGTATTAGATAAAGTCAAAGTTGATTATTATGGAGTTGCAACTCCTGTAGCACAGGTTGGTAATGTTTCTGTACCTGAAGCAAGAACGATCATGATCCAGCCATGGGAGCCAAATTTATTAAAAGAGATTGAGAAAGCGATTTTAGTATCTGATATCGGGATCACACCAACAAATGATGGTAAAGCAATCCGCTTAAACTTCCCTGATCTTACAGAAGACCGAAGAAAAGAGCTTGCAAAAGATGTCAAGAAACGTGGAGAAGAAGCAAAGGTAGCAGTTAGAAATATCCGTCGTGATGCAAATGATTTTGTCAAGAAACAGAATAAAGCCGGAGATTTAAATGATGATCAGGCAAAAGATGAAGAAGACAAAGTACAGAAGATGACAGATAAATACATCAAACAGATTGATGAAGCAGTTGATGCAAAATCAAAAGAAATCATGACAGTTTAATCTTAATCATCAACAGGGTTGAAATCTCAGCCCTGTTTTGTTTCATGTGGAAAGAAACGAAAGTTATATATGATACACAGGAGGTCCAAATGGAGAATTTAAATATTCCACAACATGTGGCCATTATCTTAGATGGGAATGGAAGATGGGCAAAAAAACGCCATTTACCTAGGAATATGGGACATAGACAGGGAAGTAAAGTGGTGGAACAGATCATAGAAGATGCACATGATCTTGGAATTAAATATTTAACAGTTTATGCTTTTTCAACAGAGAACTGGAAACGCCCACAGGACGAAGTAAATGCATTGATGAAACTGCTTCGTGATTATTTAAAGACATGTATCAAGCGTGCAAATAAAAATAATATGAAAGTCAGAGTGATCGGAGATATCACAGGACTTTCCGAAGATTTACAGGAGAAGATCATTGAGCTTGAGAAGGCATCCAAAGATAATACAGGGATCAATTTTACGATCGCACTGAATTATGGAAGTCGTGATGAGATGGTGCGAGCTATGAGACATATGGCAGATGATCTTTCTAGTGGAAATCTTTCCAAAGATGAGATCACAGAAGAAGTGTTTAATGGATATCTGGATACAAAAGAACTTCCAGATCCAGATCTGATGATCCGCACAAGCGGGGAAGAAAGATTGTCAAACTTTATGTTATGGCAGTTAGCATATACAGAATTTTATTTTACAGATGTGCTCTGGCCTGATTTTAATAAAAAGGAATTAATAAAGGCGATCGAATACTATAATGGACGCGACCGCAGATTTGGAGGAATATAAGTTTATGTTTAAGCAAAGACTGATCAGTGGGATCATTTTAGTATTGATCGCAGCTTTTGGGTTATATATGGGTGGAATTGTGACGTTTGCAATGACATTGATCGTTGCATTGATCGGATACAGCGAGATTTTAAGGATTTATCATATTGAGAAATCATCTTTGGCAGTGATCGGATATACAGGCACGATTCTTTATTATGTGGCATTGTTATTTGATCTTGATCAATGGACCACAGCAATCATTATTTTATTTTTAATCTTTTTACTCGGATGCTATGTGGTACGTTTTCCAAAGTATAAAGTGGACCAGATGATGGCAGGATTCTTTGGATTTGTATATGTAGCGGTTATGATGTCCTTTATCTATCAGATCCGTGAATTACAAAATGGAGGAGAATTTGTTGTATTATTATTCCTTGCAGCATGGGGAAATGACACTTTAGCATATTGTACAGGAATGTTGATCGGAAAACATAAGATGTCACCAATTTTAAGTCCTAAGAAAAGTATAGAAGGTTTGGTTGGCGGAATTGTCGGTGCGGCAATTCTTGGTGCATTATATGGATTATATCTAAACACATATATCAGATTTAGTTTTAATCCAGTTACAATGTTCCCAATTGTTTGTGGACTAAGTGGAGCAGTTTCAGTCATTGGAGATTTGGCAGCATCTGCGATCAAGAGAGATTCAGGAATTAAGGATTATGGTACATTGATCCCTGGTCATGGAGGAATTCTTGATCGATTTGATAGTATTATTTTTATTGCACCTGTCATTTATTATCTGACAGTTATGATCTCAGGAGGAGCGATCTAGAATGAAATATATTTCAATTATTGGATCTACAGGTTCCATTGGAACCCAGACACTAGATATCGTACGAAGTAATAAAGATCTGAAAGTTACAGCCTTAGCAGCAGGAACAAGTATTGATCTGTTAGAGAAACAAGCAAGAGAATTTCAGCCAGTGATCGTTGCTGTATACAATGAACAGAAGGCAGAAGAGTTGAAACTTCGTCTGGCAGATACGAATATAAAAGTATGTGCAGGAATGGATGGATTATTAGAAGCAGCAACACAGGAGCAGTGTTCTGTTGTTGTCACAGCAATTGTCGGAATGATCGGAATTCGTCCAACGATCGCTGCGATGAAGGCTGGGAAAGACATCGCACTTGCTAATAAAGAAACATTAGTAACTGCAGGGCATATCATTATGCCAATGGCGGAAGAATTGGGTGTTTCTATTTATCCAGTAGATAGTGAGCATTCTGCAATCTTTCAGTGTTTACAGAGCGGGAAAAGAGATGATCTTGATTCTCTGATCATTACAGCATCAGGGGGACCGTTCCGCAAGAAAACGACAGAAGAATTAAAACATGTGACAGTAGAAGATGCGCTGAATCATCCAAATTGGTCAATGGGACGAAAGATTACGATTGATTCCGCAACGTTAGTGAATAAAGGACTCGAAGTGATCGAAGCCAAATGGTTGTTTGGAGTGGATTTTGATGATATTCATGTTGTAGTACAACCAAAGAGTGTGATCCATTCTATGATTCAGTTTAAGGATGGAAGTGTGATCGCACAGCTTGGAACACCGGATATGAAATTACCGATTCAATATGCATTATTTTATCCACAACATAGAAATCTTGCGGGAGAACGTCTGGATTTTGCAAAATTAAAAGAAATTACATTTGAAGAACCACCAGTGGATGTTCTAAAAGGACTTCCTTATGCATATAAAGCAGGTAGGATCGGTGGAAGCATGCCAACAGTCTTAAATGCTGCAAATGAAAAAGCAGTTGCATTATTTTTAGACCGTAAGATTCAGTTTTTAGATATTTACGACATCATTGAAGACACAATGAATGCCCATAAAGTTATTGAGAATCCGACACTGGAAGAAGTGTTAGAGACAGAACAATGGGTGTATGAACACATAGAAAGCAGGTAGATCATTGAATATTATCATTGCAATTTTAATTTTTGGAATTATTATTATTGTGCATGAATTAGGGCATTTTCTGATCGCTAAGAAAAATGGGATTCAGGTAGATGAATTTTGCATTGGACTTGGACCAACGATTATAGGAAAGCAGGTTGGAGAGACTTTTTATTCTGTCAAACTGCTGCCATTTGGTGGTGCATGTATGATGGGAGAAGATGAAGACCGCCCTGAAGAAAATGCGTTTAATAATAAGTCCGTCTGGGCAAGTATGGCAGTTATTTTTGGAGGACCATTTTTTAACTTTATCTTAGCGTTTATATTTTCAATTATAGTGATCGGAATGTCTGGTGCTGACATTCCGAAGATTTCCAAAGTAGAAAAAGATTCACCAGCATATGAAGCAGGAATCCGTAAAGGAGATATTATGATCAAAGTTGCTGGAAAGAAAATGCACAATTACAGAGAGTTTTCCTATTATATGTATTTAGATTATGATGGAGGGAAAATTCCGATCACGATATTACAAAACGGAAAAGAAAAAAATATAAACGTCACGCCAGAGTATGATAAAGAACGAGGGCAATATCTGATCGGGATCACCTGGAATGGATATCAGAAAGTAGGTCCGTTAAAAACGATCGAAT
>ENA-OURS01002729-OURS01002729.1-human-gut-metagenome-genome-assembly--contig:-NODE-2729-length-11998-cov-3.015741_pt1 | contig 11998 bp, 10 predicted proteins | sample MGYA00242109_ERZ509010 | MGnify/ENA primary metagenome ERZ509010 (study PRJEB26280, sample SAMEA2338774) | human gut metagenome | biome: human gut; feature: human-associated habitat; material: faeces... | reverse complement strand
GCGCCGTTCTCCAGCAGATGCGCGGCAAAGCTGTGCCGCAGGGTATGCGGCGTGATGTCCTTGTCGATCTGCGCCTTTTCCTGGTAGTATTTGATAATTTTCCAGAAGCCCTGCCGACTCATGCGCTCACCGGACACGTTTACGAACAGAGAATGCTCCGACGGCGTTGCCAGCATTTTGAGCCGCACGTCGTCCATGTAGGTGTGGAGCGCCTGCACCGCCTCGGGGTAGAGCGGAATAATGCGCGTCTTGCCGCCGGACTCGCAGCGGATGAAGCCGCCCGTGATGCTCACGTCGTCCACGTTCAGGTTGATCAGCTCACTGACGCGAATGCCGGTTGCATACAAAACCTCGAGCATCGCCTTGTCGCGGCAGCCCTTCATGTCGCTGGTGCGCGGCTGCTCGAGCAGCAGCTCGACCTCTTTGCCGGTCAGAATCTGCGGCAGCTTCTTTTCCGCCTTCTCGACCTTGATGTTATGTACCGGATTCTGCTCGATCTCGTCCTCGCTGAGCGCAAACAGATACAGACTCTTGAGCGACGCCAGGCACCGCGAGACGGTCGCCGGAGATTTTCCGATCGACTGCAGCCACTGCATGTAGGCGCTGACCACGCTCTGGTCGGCTTCGAGAACATCGACATCAATGCCGGACAGATATGACGCATACTGCCGGATGTCTCGCATGTAAGACGAGACCGTGTTGGCAGAGGCGTGTTTGGTATGGATGAGGTAGTCTTCGTATCTGGCAATGATGTTGTCCATGTTCTGACCTTCCAAACTTGCGGCGCTCGTGCATAGAACCGTGCAAACCAGCTGCAATAGCCGCCGCAGCGCCCGCCGACCACAAGATGTGGTGTGCATCAAAGCAAACGGGCGCATGCAGGTTTTTTCTGCCGGACAAGTCGGGCAAACGCACGCCGCAGCGTATTCCCGGAGAAAAGAAGTAAATTATGAAATCCGCGTTATTTCTACCAATGGCAAATCTGGGAAGTGTCCTTACTATACCGCAAATCGCTTGAGATTTCAAGAAAAATCCGAACTTTTCGAAATCTTTGTAAATTATGACAAAGTGTTATGTCAATGGTATTATGTAAAATTAGCAACTCAGAGCTGTCCAAAAATCGAACTTTTCCGGAGTCTCTACCACATCTGGTGGCGTTTGCGGCGCGGCGGTTCCAAATATGGTTTATGAAGGATTTCCTGCACACGTGATTCATTGTGTAAATACAATTTACCATTCTGCAGGATGCAGGATTTCTTTCATCGGCGGTGCCTTCCGCGTTTCGGCTTCCCGCTGACCAGCAGACACGCCAGCGTCGATGCCGCCAGCGCAGGCGCCGCAACCCAAAGCACGCCATCCGGCGGCGCGCTCACAAACAGCAGATTGCCAAGCAGCAGCACCAGCAGATACCCTGCCGTACACGCCAGCGTAGAAAGAAGCCTTCGCTGCGAAAAGCCCCTTGCCGCGATCAGGCTCCCTGCAAATGCAGCCAGCGCGTTGGCGCACAAGCTCGCAGTCGGAATGCTCCCCTGCCCGATCACACCGCTCAGCACCAGCGCAGACGCGATTGCCGTCAACACAAGCAGGAAGCCCAGATCTGCCGCGCTTCCAATCGCAAGCTGCGCCGGAACGCTTCGCGCCCCTTTTTTCCTTGCCATACGCTCCCCTCCTTTTTGCTACAGCGTATGTCCATTCCACGGCTTTTATGCCCTGCTTGTACTGCATGCGGTTTCGTTTACCATAATCATAATCCGCAAGTCATGCGGCGCAACTTATTCACACTGTACACAACGTTTTCCACAGCTGTTTCTCCGCCTGATTGCAATATTTTTTTCGATTATTTCCAGATTATAGTCCATTTGAAAAATGAAGCACTCTATTTCATAAAGGTGCAAAAGGAATTGACATAATCTTATTTTGATTTACATAATGTAACCTTTTGAAGCCGCGCCGTCAAAAAAGACGCACCGCAAATCGGTGCGCCTTTCAGGCTGTTCTGTTTTATTCGTAGGGCTGCTCGATTGAGCGCGTGGCAAAGGCGTTGAGATCCTGCCCTGCCCTTGTTCCGGCAAGAAACTCGTAGTAGCCCTGGCTGCTGATCATCGCGCCGTTGTCGCCGCACAGAGAAAGCGGCGGCGTATAGAGCGCTGCGCCGAGCGATTCGCATGCCGCCTTAAAATCCGCGCGGATGCGGGAATTTGCAGCGACGCCGCCGGCAATGGCAAGTTTTTTGTAGCCGCTTTCTTTGAGCGCCTGCATCGTGCGCGGCACCAGCATCTCGCTGACCGCCTTGGAAAACGACGCGCAAAGAGACGGCACATCGACGCTTTCCCCCTTCTGCTCGTGCATGTGAATGAGGTTGAGCGCTGCCGTTTTGAGACCCGAGAACGACATGTCCAGCGGATTTCCCGAAAGCTTCGTGTGCGGCAGCGGGTATTTTTCTTCATCGCCTGTCTTTGCGCACCGGTCCAATGCAGCGCCGCCCGGATACGGCATGCCGAGCACGCGCGCCACCTTGTCGAAGCACTCGCCCGCCGCGTCGTCGCGCGTGGTGCCGAGAATTCTGAAGTCCGTGTAGCCACGCACATCGACAATCAGCGTATGCCCGCCCGAAACGACCAGACAGATGAATGGCGGCTCCAACTCCGGATACGCCAGATAGTTTGCCGCGATATGCCCGCGGATATGGTGAACCGGCACAAGCGGCAAATCCAGCGCATAGGCGGCAGCCTTCGCAAAATTCACGCCGACCAGCACCGCGCCGATGAGCCCCGGCGCATAGGTGACTGCGATGGCGTCCAAATCCCGGCGCGTCAAGCCGCTCTGCACAAGCGCCTGATCTGCCAGACCATAAATTGCTTCAATGTGCTTGCGCGATGCAATCTCCGGCACCACACCACCGTAGAGCTTGTGCAGCTCCACCTGCGAGGCGATGCAGTCGGTTAGGATTTCCCGTCCGTCGCGGACGATGGCAACCGCCGTTTCGTCGCAGGAGGATTCGATCGATAAAATATTCATGCCAGAGCGTCCTTTCTGAGGATGCGCGCATCCTCCTTCGGATGAAAATAGTAGTTGGGGCGTCTGCCCACCTGCAAAAAGCCGAGCGAGGAATAAAGCCGGATGGCGGGTTCGTTTGAATCGCGCACCTCAAGGGTCAGCGACATAACACCTTTTTCGTGAAGCTGCCGGCAGAGCGACAGAACAAGCAGCCGCGCAATCCCCTGCCGCCGCACCGTCTCGCGGACGGCAAGATTCATCATATCCGCCTCATCCAGAACGCTCTGGCTTCCGACATAGCCGAGAACGGTATCGCCGTCTTTTGCAACCAGCCAGAGACTCAGCTCGTTTTGAAGCTCATTTGACAGGATCTGCGCAGACCAGGGGTCTGAAAAGCATGCCGCTTCCAGCGCCGCTACCTGCGGTACATCGTCCTGCATCATGGGTACAATTTTTATATCCATCACTTCGCCTCATACCAGCTTGCGCCGCTCTTTGCCTCGGCAAGCAGCGGCACGGAGAGCTTTGCCACCTGCTGCATCTGTTCGGTCAGAAGCTGTGTGACCTGCACGCGTTCTTCGACGGGGCACTCGACGATCAGCTCGTCGTGGACCTGCAGAACAAGCCGGGCTTGCAGCTTCCGCTCGCGCAGGGCGCGGTCGACGTGCAGCATTGCCAGCTTGATGATATCCGCCGCCGTGCCCTGAATGGGCGTGTTGAGCGCAACGCGCTCTCCGAACGAGCGGATGTTGAAGTTGCTGCTTTTGAGCTCCGGCAGATTCCGGCGTCTTCCGAACAGCGTTGTGACAAAACCGTCCTGCTTTGCCTTTGCGACGATATCTTTCATATACGCGCGCACACCCGCGTAATTTTCCAGATACCGGTCGATATACGCCTTTGCTTCCTTGCGCGTCACGCCGATATCCTCAGCAAGCGAGAACTCCGAAATGCCGTAGACAATGCCGAAGTTGACCGCCTTCGCATGGCGGCGCATCAGCGGCGTCACGTCCTCCGGCGCAACATGGAACACCTGCGCGGCAGTTGCCGTGTGGATATCCATGCCGGAGGTAAACGCCTCCTGCATGTGCTGATCCTGCGCGATATGCGCCAGCACACGCAGCTCAATCTGGCTGTAGTCGGCGTCGACAAACACGCAGCCGTCCTGCGGCACGAACATTTTTCGAATTTCGCTCCCCAGTTCGGTACGAACCGGAATATTCTGCAGGTTCGGTTCTGTCGAGGAAAGCCGCCCCGTCGCTGTGACCATGTTCTGGAACGTTGTGTGAATTCTGCCGTCACCTGCAATTTCCTTGACCAGCCCATCGGCGTAGGTCGATTTCAATTTCGTAAGCGTCCGATAATCCAGAATCGCCTCGATGATCGGGTGCCGGTTTTTGAGCTTTTCCAGTACCTCGGCGTTCGTCGAATAGCCGCTTTTCGTCTTCTTGACCGGCGGAAGCTCCAGCTTCTCAAAGAGAATTTCGCCCAACTGCTTGGGAGAGTTGATGTTGAATTCCTGCCCGTGTCGATGACCTCCTTGCCCTCCATGACTGCTTCCTTAAGCACCCACCTCCATGCGGAAAAGTCGATGCCGCCGGTCAGCATGTTGCCAAAGCGAATCAGCGCCATCTGATCGACCAGAACGCCCTGCGTCTCCATGCGCGCCAGACACAGGCAGAGCGGAAGCTCGATCTCATAATAGAGCTTTTCCATACCGGCTTCCCGGATTCTGCCGGGCAGCACTTCATAGAGTGCAGCCACAGCCGCTGCCTGCGCCCGAAGCGCAGCCTCCCGCGCTGCTTCTTGTCCCACCTGCTGCGCGTCCCCGTAGCCGATCTGCGCGCCGCAGTACTGCGAGAACACGTCGTCGAGCTGATACTCGCCCCGCGTCGCGTCCAGATCATATGCAGCCAGCGCTGTGTCGAAGATAAAGCCGTCGGCAGGGAGTCCTCTTTCCAGCAGTACGCGCATGAGAGGCTTACAGTCGTGCGTGACCTTCTTGATCGACGCGCTGAAAAGAGTTGACATAAAGTCATTATCCTGCACGGCATCACCGGAGAACAGATAGCTTGTATCCTCCGTATCGACTGCAATTCCGGAAAGGTCCGGCTCTGTCATTAAGTTTACATAACGTTCTTTTGTGAGCTTTGCCGCAATCTCTCGCGCCTGCGACGCATCCGTTACAGACTCGCACATGACGACCACATCCGTCGTCTTTTGCGGCGCGGCTTTTTCCTGCGGCGCATGAAGATTGTACCGACTCATCAGGCGCGTAAACTCCAGCCTGTGAAACAGCGCATACAGCGCATCATTGTCTACCTGCCGCACCAGATTGCGTTCCGGGGCAAACTCCACCGGCGCGTTTTTCCGGATGGTCGCGAGGTCATAAGACAGGTATGCCTGCTCACGGTCGCACTCGAGCTTTTTGCGGACCGACTCCTTGATTTCCGGCAGATGCTCGTAAATGCCGTCCAGCGTGCCGTAGGAGAGCAAAAGCTGTGTTGCCGTCTTGGGTCCGACACCGCTAACTCCCGGAATGTTGTCCGAGCTGTCCCCCATCAGGCTCTTGAGGTCGACCAGCCGCACAGGCTCGAAGCCGTATTCCGCGCGGAACGCATCAGGGGTATAGTTGGTCGTGATGGTCTGCCCGGCTTTCGACGTCACCAGCTTTACCGTCACGTGCTCGCTTACGAGCTGCAAAGAATCCCTGTCTCCCGTAACGATCACGCAGTCGTCGCCCTCGCGCGTACAGATCTCGCCCACCGTGCCCAGAATGTCGTCTGCCTCCCAGCCTTCGCACTCATAGATGGGAATGTTCATTGCGCCGAGAACCTCTTTCATCAGCGGCATCTGCATTGCCAGCTCCTCGGGCATCGGATGGCGCGTCGCCTTGTAGCCGTCGTAAGCCTTATGGCGGAAGGTAGGTGCCTTGAGATCAAATGCCACGCAAAGCGCGTCCGGCTGCTCGTCGGCGCGCAGGCGCTCTAAAATATTCAGAAAACCGTAGATCGCATTCGTATAGACGCCGTCTTTTGTACTGAGCAGGCGCACGCCGTAGAACGCGCGGTTAATGATGCTGTTGCCGTCTAAAATCATCAGCTTCATGGAAAGGCTCCTTTTCGCTCTTTATACCGATTCTTTATATTTTAGCACAAAAGTGCCCCGCTTTCAATCCGCATCGTACAGCAAAAGCGGGAGATGCTGGGCATCTCCCGCTTTGAAATACGATTTATGCGCGGTTCCACTTTGCGCCGCCGGGGATATCGGTCAGCTCGACGCCCGCCGCCTTCAGCTCATCGCGGATACGGTCCGCCTCAGCAAAATTCTTCGCCTTCTTCGCCTCATACCGGGCGCGGATTTTCGCTTCAACATCCGCATCCTGCTCGCCGGTCTCGGAGATGATGTTGTAGTCTCCGCCGCTTTGCTTCGCGCTGGCAGCCTTCTTGCGTGCCTCGTCTGCCTTCTTGAGAAGATCGAGACTCAGGACCTTGTCGAAATCGTCCAGCAGATACTGCTTCGTCGCGTCGTTCGTCTGATACTTGAGAACATCGTAGAGCGCCGTGATGCCGAGCGAGGTGTTGAGATCGTTGCCCAGCGCCTTATTGAACTTCTCTCGCAGCGCCGCGACGGCCTGATCGTCGATCGGATCATTGGATGGCTTGAGCGCGGCAATCTTCGCAATCAGCTTCTGATACGTGCCCATCGCGTTATCGAGGTTTTCCCAGGTAAAGACGAGGTTCTTGCGGTAGTGGCTCTGCAGGCAGAACAGGCGGTATGCCAGCGGGTCATAGCCCTTCTGCTCCAGAAGCGAAACCGTCAGAAATTCGCCCTTGGATTTGGACATCTTGCCGGACGTGGTGTTTAGGTGCATCACATGCATCCAGTAGTTGCACCAGTGGTGCCCGATGTAGCTCTCGGACTGGGCAATCTCGTTCGTGTGGTGCGGAAACGCATTGTCGATGCCGCCGCAGTGAATGTCGAGGTCTTCGCCGAGGTATTTGAGCGAGATACCGGAGCATTCGATGTGCCAGCCCGGATAGCCCACACCCCAGGGAGAGTCCCACTTGAGCGCCTGATCCTCAAACTTCGATTTGGTGAACCAGAGGACGAAATCGTTCTTGTTGCGCTTGTTCGTGTCTTCCTCCACGCCCTCGCGCACGCCAACGGCGAGATCTTCCTCGTTGTGTTCGTTGAAGATATAATACTTTTCCAGTTTCGACGTGTCAAAATACACGTTGCCGCCCGCCTGATAGGCATAGCCCTTTTCCAGAAGCGTCGTGATGATCTTGATATACTCGTCAATACAGCCGGTCGCGGGCTGGACGACGTCGGGGCGCTTGATGTTGAGCTTGCGGCAATCGTCAAAGAAAGCGTCCGTGTAGAACTTTGCAATTTCCATGACGCTCTTATGCTCGCGGCGCGCGCCCTTGAGCATCTTGTCCTCGCCCTCGTCGGCGTCCGAGGTCAGATGCCCCACGTCCGTGATGTTCATGACACGCTTGACGGGGTAGCCGATATAGCGCAGGTATTTCTCCAGCACGTCCTCCATGATGTAACTGCGCAGATTGCCGATATGGGCAAAATGATAGACCGTGGGTCCGCAGGTGTACATCTTGACGAGGTTCGGATCATTGGGGACAAATTCTTCTTTTTTATGCGATGCCGAGTTATAAAGATACATGTCGTTTCCTCCCTGTTTATTCTCTCGTTTGCTGCGCGCTTTCCAACGCTGCCAGACGTTTTTTGAGCGCCTCAATTTCAATCATCACCGGGTCCGGTGTGTGGATATGGTCGAGCTTTTCGCCGCTGATGCGCGTGATTCTGCCCGGAACGCCGACGACCGTCGCATTGTCCGGCACCTCGCGCAGCACGACGGAGTTAGCCGCGATGCGCGCGTTGTTGCCGACCTTAAACGGTCCGAGCACCTTCGCACCGGCGCCGACCATAACGTTGTTGCCGAGCGTCGGGTGGCGCTTGCCGACGTCCTTGCCCGTACCACCGAGGGTCACGCCCTGATATAACAGGCAGTCGTCTCCGATCTCCGCTGTCTCGCCGACGACGATGCCGGTTCCGTGGTCGATGACGAGCCGCCGCCCGATTTTCGCGCCGGGATGAATTTCAATACCGGTCCAGAGCTTCGACCACTGGGAGATGCTACGCGCGAGAAAGCGCAGACCGTGGATATGCAGCCAGTGGGCGATGCGATAGTCGATGGTGGCGTGCAGACCGTTATACAGCAGCAGGATTTCTGCCACGCTCCGCGCCGCCGGGTCGTTTTTCTTGTATGCCTGAATGTCTTCGAAAATATGCAAAAATGATGCCTCCCGGAAAAAATAAAAACCCGCCTCTTTTGCTCAAGAGGCGGGTTTTGAAAACTCGCGGTTCCACTCTGATTTCTCACTCAGGGCAACTGACGTATGCCCGCACGGGGTCTCCCCTCGCTCCCGAACGCACGTTCCCAAACCCAACCTCGTTTCCGCTTGCAGCCGGTGACGGAAACTCTCTGCGAGGCGCCGGTAAGGTACTCTTTTCGATCATCGCGATATGCACTTTTACAATTTATGCCGCTATGATACCATCCGGCACGCAAAAAGTCAAGCGCCGGGCATCAGCACATCCCAGTTCTTCTGGAAATATTCAAAGCCCGAGTAGAGCGTCGTCACCAGAATCACGGCGCAGACAATCGTATCGAGAAGCTGGACGCCCGGAAAAATCATCATGGCAATCAGCCCCACCATCGTGCAGGAGGTCTTGATCTTGCCGGACCAGCCCGCAGCAATCACGCGCCCGTGCGTCGCGGCAACCGAGCGAAGCCCCATAATGGCGAACTCGCGCGCCACAACGATGAATGCAATCCAGCTTGCCATTCTGCCCTGCCCGACGAAAACCAGCAGGCAGGCGGTGACGAGGAGCTTGTCGGCAAGGGTATCAAAGAATTTGCCGAAATCTGTGACCTGGTTATAGTGCCGAGCGACATAGCCGTCGAGAAAATCGCTCAGGCTTGCCACCACGAAAATCGCCAGCGCAATCCAGCGGTATGTATCGGCATTTGCGCCGCCGTTTCCGCTCAGAAGCAGGAACACGATAAAAAACGGGATCAGGACCACCCGCACCATTGTAATTTTACTCGCCGTCGTCATTGTCTTCCATGTCCTCCTCCAGCATGCCCGTCAGCTCTCCATCATATGCGCCCACGACGCAGACGTTCACAAACTCGCCCGTCTTCACATGGCGCGAGCTCGTAAACCAGATGCGCCCGTCAATGTCGGGAGAATCGGCATACGTTCTTCCGTAGTAGCAGTCCTCGTCCGGGTCATACCCATCGCACAGGACCTGCATGATTTTGCCCTCGCAGGATGCATTGTACTCGTCCATGATGCGCGACTGAAGCTCTCCGATGATTTCCGCGCGCTCCTGCGCGACCTCTTTGTCGGGGTATTCCATCAGCGCTGCCTTTGTTCCCTCCTCGGGAGAGAACGCAAACGTTCCGGCGCGCTCGAGCTTGAACTCTTTCAAAAACTCACACAGCTGCTGGAACTCTTCCTCCCCCTCGCCGGGAAGACCCGTAATAAGGCTCGTGCGGATGACAAGCCCCGGAATGCGCGCGCGCAGCTTTTTAAGAAGCTGCTTCACATACTCGCCGTTTCCGCGGCGGTTCATCGCACGCAGGATGTTGTCGTTGATGTGCTGGATGGGAATGTCGAGGTACTTGACGATCTTCGGCTCGTTTGCCAGCACGTCAATCAACTCCTCAGACATTTCGTCCGGATAGAGATAATGTACACGCACCCAGACAAAGCCGTCGATGGCGCAGAGCTTCTGCAGCAGCTCCGCCAGCTTCCGCTCGCCGTACAGATCGATGCCGTAGCGGCTCGTGTCCTGCGCAATGACGATCAGCTCCTTGACGCCGCTGTCCGCCAGATCCTGCGCTTCTTTTAACAGCTCCTCCATCGGGCGGCTGCGGTAGCGGCCGCGCAGCTGCGGGATAATGCAGAACGCACAGTGGTTGTCGCAGCCTTCTGCAATGCGAAGATACGCATAGTGCTCCGGCGTTGTTAAAATGCGCTGCGGCTCCGGCTGAGGGGCGTTGATGTCGCCGAACTCCGAGACGAGCTCACCGGCAAGCACCTTTCCGACCGCTGAAACGATGTCGTAATAAGACCCGGTTCCAAGCACGCCGTCCACCTCCGGCATTTCCTGCACAATCTCCATCTGATAGCGCTGTGCCAGACATCCGGTCACGAGAATCTTGCCGATTCTGCCCTCTTTTTTCATTTCGCCCATCGCCAGGATGTTGTCGATTGCCTCTGCCTTCGCGTCCTCAATGAAGCCGCAGGTGTTGATGATGACGAGGTCTGCCCCGTCCGGGTCCGGCAGAATCTCATAGCCTGCCACGCGCAGCAGAAACAGCATCTGCTCGGCGTTAACCTGATTTTTTGCGCAGCCAAGGCTGATCATGCCAATGCTCTGGCTCATTCCATGTCCTCCCATGTGTCTTCTTGCGTCTGTTCCAGCGAGAGCGACGCCTCATACCGGCGCAGCCCCGCCTGAATGTCGTGATAGCTGTGACCGCGCCGCAGCAGCGCGTCCACGGTTTTCTTGATCTGCTTTGCATCGAGCGTTCTGCCATCCAGCTTCCGACGTAAAAATGTGTCAATCGCGCCGTCCATCTCCGGCAGCTCTTCCAGTGCCTCGTCCCAAAGCTCCTTTGGGATGCCTTTTTCATAGAGGATGCTTTTTGCGCGCGCCGCGCCGTAGCCGCGTAGGCAGGCGCTTCGCACCAGCTGCTTTGCTGTCTCCAGATCGTCGATCAGATGCAGCTCCTCCAGACACGCAACCGCCGCCTCGGCATCTTCCTCGCTTTCGCCCTTCTGGACCAGGCGCTTTTGCAGTTCCTTTTTGGAAAGCCCGCTTGCAGTTAAGATCCGGACCGCGCGCTCCTTGCAGGAAGCGAGGCTCTGCGCGTTCTCAAGCGCCAGAAACACCTCCGGTGTGACCTCTGCGCCGGGCGTTAAGCCCAGCTCCACCACTTTAAATGCCGGAGCCTTGAGCCGCTTGCCGTCTTCAAAGATCAGGCGCAGATAATTCGGAGAATCCAGCGGCTCAAGCTTTTCAAGTTTCATCGTTGAAGTCGTCTGCCGACACGTTCACCGCTTTGCTTGCCGGTGCAATGGGCGGCTTTGCGCGGCTGCCCTGCAGCTTCCACATATTCTCGCGGACCTCCTGCTCAATGCGGTCCGCCACGTCGGGATGCTCCTGCAGATAGAGCTTTGCGTTGTCTCTGCCCTGTCCGATGCGCTCGTCTCCGATGGAGAACCAGCTGCCGGACTTGTTGATCAGATCCAGCTGCACCGCAAGGTCCACCAGCTCTCCCCACTTGGAGATACCTTCGCCGTACATGATATCGAAAATCGCCTCTTTAAAGGGCGGCGCAACCTTGTTTTTCACAATCTTGGCGCGCGTGCGGTTGCCGACAATTTCGGTGCCGTTCTTAATCGCCTCGGTCCGGCGGATATCAATCCGCACGGAAGCGTAGAACTTGAGCGCGTTGCCGCCCGTGGTTGTCTCGGGGTTTCCGTACATGACGCCGATCTTCATACGAAGCTGGTTGATGAAGATAACAACGCAGTTCGTCTTCGAGATATTGCCGGCAAGCTTGCGAAGCGCCTGGGACATGAGTCTTGCCTGCAGACCGACAAAGGTATCGCCCATCTCGCCTTCAATTTCCGCGCGCGGGGTAAGCGCCGCGACAGAGTCGACGACCACCACATCCACTGCGCCCGAGCGCACGAGCGCGTCCGTAATTTCGAGTGCCTGTTCGCCGGTGTCCGGCTGAGAGACGAGCATGGAGTCAATATCCACGCCGATTCTTGCTGCGTAATCGGGGTCCAGCGCATGCTCGGCGTCTACGAACGCGACCTCGCCGCCGCGCTTTTGCGCCTGCGCCACGATGTGCAGCGCCGGGATGAGGGCTTCATCCACCAGTTCCAGCGGCTCCTTC
>ENA-OURS01002714-OURS01002714.1-human-gut-metagenome-genome-assembly--contig:-NODE-2714-length-12065-cov-7.646545_pt1 | contig 12065 bp, 8 predicted proteins | sample MGYA00242109_ERZ509010 | MGnify/ENA primary metagenome ERZ509010 (study PRJEB26280, sample SAMEA2338774) | human gut metagenome | biome: human gut; feature: human-associated habitat; material: faeces... | reverse complement strand
TTGCCGGTGCCGTGACCCTGATCGGGGTGCTGATCGCCAACAGCCGCAGTCAGGCCGTGACCGACACCAAGCTGGAAGAACTGACCCGCGAGGTGCGCGAGCACAACAATTTCGCCCGCCGCGTGCCCATTCTGGAAGAGCAGATGAAGGTGGCCAACCACCGCATCGCCGACCTTGAGAACCATGAACGAATGAAAGAGAGGAACTGATTTATGGAACTGAGCAACAAGATCTCCGCCGCTACCCTGGCCCGCACCGCTGTACTCCTGCTGGCCCTGACCAATCAGGTGCTGAGCGCAATGGGCAAGCCCGTGCTGCCCATCGAGAGCACCACTGTGGAGCAGCTGGTCACCGCCGGCATCACCACCGTGGCCGCGCTCATCAGCTGGTGGAAGAACAACTCCTTCACCGCTGCCGCCGTGGCCGCCGACAGCTACCTGGCCCAGCTGAAGCAGAAGCAGTGATCGCCGACTGCCCTATATAAGGTAAGAGGGCAAGGCCCCCGGAGACGCAGGTTTCCGGGGGCCTTTTTCGTCTGCAGCAGGGCGGCAGGAGAAATTCCAGCCGGTTCTTTGCCAGAAATTCCGTCCCTCAAAAAGTGGTTTTCCGCAACAATCCGCACACTCCGCACCAGTACCGCAACCGCATCATTTCACGTCCGCAACAGTTTCTCTTTTTTCTGCAACAAATTCTTGTGATTTGTGCAAAACATCCAATTCAGACTTTGGAATATTTTCACAAATCATGCGTTTCTACATATTTTTTCTTGACAACCTGCACTAGAAAATGGTATAAAGGAAGCAGGATAGTAAACCTCTAAACATGTCCATTATATGGGACAGTTGTAATGCGCAAAAGACTTGACACCATTTGAAAGGAGCCATCAATCATGACGAATAAAAAGCTGAAACTCGCTGCCATGTCCGTAGCCCTGACCGCCTGTGTCGCTGCACAGCCCATGGCTGCCCATGCTGTGGAAGGCCCCGACTCTGTCGAGGATAACGCTGCCCCGCAGGCCGAGCCCGCTCCTGTGGAAGGTAAGACCGCAGAAGGCGAGGTCGAGGGCGAAGAGGAAAAGCAGGAAGAAATCCGGAACGAGGAACACAAGGATGCCGTTGACACCATTGGCGGCGATGACATTACGGTGGATTATGATCACAGCAAAGATACCGTCACCGACAACGAGGACGGTTCCGCCACCACTGACAGCACCGGTACTGTGAACCGGGACACCTCTGAGGAAAAGGGCAAGACCGGTGATTCCAGCACCGACAACGTGCAGGGCAGCACCGATGACGGCGCTACGACCCCTGATGATAAGGATGCCCAAGACAAGGACGATAAAAAGAAGATCGGCACCGCCAACAAGTCGGAGACCGTGAGCAGCAAGACCGAACTTGTGCCGGGCGAAACGACCACGAACCCGGACGGCTCCACCACCACGACCGATGCCACCCTTGATACGACCGTCACCGGCACGGGTAATGCAAGTGCCAAGACTGACGAGACTTTCACCGAGGACGTGAAGGATTCGCTGGATGATGAGCTGGGCGGCGAGAGTGAAAAGCTGAACTGGAAAACCGAACCTGATACTGAGATCGGCGGCTACACCGTGACCGGCGCTGTCGAAAAAGATGGCAACAAAACCTTCACCCTGACCAAGAAGGATGAAGAACCGCTCACCGGCCCCATGACCGGCGAGGACATCGCCAAGCTGATCGAGGCCGATTACAAGGATAACGGTGACGGCACCTATACCCTGACCAAGGAATACGTTGACTCCAAGGGCCAGACGCACACCACCACCATCACGGTGGATTCCAGCACGGCCACCAAAACCACCAAGACTACCCTGACCATCAAGATGGCCAGCCAGGAGCACCCGGACGAAAAAGAGGAGTTCAAGGAGGATTATCAGTATCCTTCTGAAAACATCACTGTCAAGGACGATGCCGGTAATGATCACACCTTCAACCTGAAGGACATTGTGGAGAAGGCCGGCGCCGACAAAGATGGCACATTCACCTATAATGACACCGACAACAACCTGACTTATACCATCATCCGGAAGGAAGATTCCGAGAAGTACAACGCCCTGAACAATGAAGAGCTGAAAGATCTGCTGAATGAGAACGCCGGTAGTGTTAAATACACCGTGAAGGACGGCAAGCTGTACTACATTACCGGCAGCGGCGAAGAGTGCCTTGTGAAAGACGAGGACAATCAGCTGCTGCGCTGGAGCCTCAGCTTTGATATCACCATCACCGACCACCACGGCAAGGAGTCCGACACCAAGGTGGACGGCGGCAAGACCGAAGACCAGGCCAAGGCAGACGCCGCTCAGAAGGCAAAGGACGAAGCGCTGAAGAAGGCACTGGCCGCAGCCATCAGCAAGGAAATCGACAAAACCTTTAATGCCGATGATATTGACCTGACCAATGCGAAGGACGGCAAGTTCCAGTGGACGGATCCCATCACCAATAAGACCTATACCTTTGCCTATAATGTAGACGATAATACCGTCAGCAGTTTCGTAGCGACCGAAAAAGACGGTGCCTCTTCTGCCAAGAAGAACACCGAAGAAGCAACCGCTGAGGTGACCGGTTCCACTGTGATCTGGACCAAGACGGGTCTGACCCATGTCGATGACAGCATCAAGACCGCTTTCGGCGAAGGTTTCGACTTCAAGCAGGCTCCGACGGGTGCCTCCAGTGTCGAGTATTACACCGAGGGTACCTATAAAGGCATGCTCCAGAGCTACATTGGTGCAGACGGCAAGCGTTATACCTTCAACTATGAAGCAGGCACTGCTCCTGCTGCTCCGGATGGCAGCACCATCGACAATGCCAATTTCACCAAGGTGAGCTGGACCATAGAGGACAAGACCAAACTGGTCGAGAAGGAAGAGAACGTCAGCCAGGATCCGATCCCCATCATCAATAAGGGCTATACGAAGACCGCTGGGGATGACGGCAAATACACCATCAAAGTCGGCGAAAAAGAATATACCGGCCTGACCGACAATGGAGACGGCACCTACTCCGTACTGAACAAGGATGGTTCCACTACCGTTATCAGCATCACGCCTGAATCAAGTCTCTCCAAGGACGATGTCCAGCAGGAGCTGGAAGGAAAGGGTTACACGGATATCACCTTCAATGAGGATGGCACTGTTTCCTACACGAAGGACGGCGTAAAGTACCGCGGCACATACAATTCCACAGTGGAAACTGTTTCGGTCAAGGTGATTGAGAGGTCCACCTCCCTTTCTGCCAATGCTTCCAGCAAGGAAGAAGCCAAGAAAGAGCTTCGGAAGATGATCGAGGCTGAGATTGCAAAACTGCAGCCCGATGAGAGCCTGCTGTTTGACGGCCAATATACTTTCACCACTGGAACCACAACGGAATATATCGAGTCCATTGTCGAAAAGATCGTCGGCAAGGTCAACTACGAAGCCATGGACAAGGCCGACCTGAAGAAGCTGCTGGAGAACCAGAAGAAGGAAGCTGACGAAGCTGGCAAGTCCTACGATGGCAAAGTGTACACCTGGTATCGTGGCTCTGACGGAAAGTACTACCGTGCCGATCAGGTAGAGGACACCAAAACCGATTGGTGGGGCACGCATATTCAAGTCAATGGCAAGTGGATCGATGTGTGGGACACCTATGAAAGCAAAAATAAGATCGGCCACCTTGACCTTGCAACCGATTCCAACCTGACCCTGAAAGATGGTACGGAAACGGACGCTGTTCTGATGCGCGACAACATGAAGTTCTTGTGGAATCAGGATGCCGAAAAACTGCTTGATGGCAAGGGTACCGAAGCCAAGTTCATGCATCAGATTTCCTATGACAACGAAGACAATAAAACGGGCAAGGGCCATTATGAGTACCCGCGCGCCTCTTGGGGTAACAACAACTGGATCGCACCCAATTCGGACCAGTACCCCACGGAGAGTGCTTATTACAAGCTGACCGGTACCGTTGCCTATGATTCGTTGAAGCTCCCCGATGGAACGACCTACTTCAGATCTGAGGACGAAGCCCAGCGGCATCTGGATCTCTATATGAGCAGCCTTTCGAAGGAGGAAAAGAAGGGTCTGAATCCGCAGATCGTCACGATGTATACGGATCAGAATTATACCGAGCGGGGCAAGATTTATAAAGTCTACCTGCGCACTTCCGACCTCACCACCTATGGCTATATGTCCAAGGACAGCAACACCTGCGTAAACAGCTCTTATGGCACTGATAGAGGCCGAGTCAGGTGGGCCGGTGGTTTTGACCTGCGTATCGACGACCTGACCCAGATCGACGAAAAGACCATTACTGCCCATGGCAGAAATGTATACACCTGCACCGGCACTCTGAGCAAAATCACTTCCAAATTGGAAGAGTTCAGCAAGGAGTTGAATCTGATCCCCACCCATAAGACCACCACGTCGTATGAATATCAGGTTACCGGCGGTGACAACGGCCAGTTCGGCAGCTATGATCAGACCTATACCCAGAACAAGACGTATGAGACCGCTGTTAAGGGAACCGACTCCTCCAGCTACGTCACCTACAAGACCTGGCAGGACACCACAGCTACCTGGAAGGATGTTCTGAACAAGATCACCGGTCTCTTCAAGTTCAACTACACTTCTACCGATGATGCCAAGGTGACCGAGGCCACCAAGAAGACCGATGTGCACACCGAATCCTCGGTGGTTTACCACTACTCTTATGTCGAATCCTCGGAGCCCATTATCGTCCCGCCCGTCACCCCGCCGGAAACGCCCGTGGAGGACGAGACCCCGGACGAATTCGTGACCCCGGAGACCCCCGAGCTGCCGCCCGTGCAGGACGCCACCCCGGATGATGCTGCTCCGGAAACTCCGGTCCTGCCGTCTGACGTGGTCCTGCCCGCTGTGCAGGATGCACTGCCGCAGACCGGCGTGAACTGGATGGCCGCTCTGGGCATGGCATTCAGCGGCATGCTGCTGACCATCGCAGGCGCATTCGCCAGCCTCAAGTACAAGGAAAAGCACTGATGCTTTCCCCTTCCAACGTGATCCACGTCAAGTCGTAAACGCATAGAAAGGGCCTCCCCATTCCGGGGAGGCCCTTTCGTGTTGTGTTCGGCTTATGCTTCCGCTTTGGCAGCGCGGTACCACTGTACCAGCTTTTCGGCGTCCTGCCAGCCCTTGCGGTACATGGCTTCCAGACTCTGTTTGTCCTTGGTCAGGGTGGACATGCCCTCGGTGCTGTCGGGCGCAATGACGCCCCCTGTGCCCGCCTGCTCCATTCTCAGGGCGCCGCACACATATTCCAGATCCAGGTACGAGTGCTTGTGCACCAGATTCCCCACGCTCATGTACTCCTTGCGGAAGGAGTAATCCTGATAAAACGGCTTGTTGCGGCCATGCTGACCGGCCACATAGGAGCACATGTTGGCACTGCCCGCCGACACGCCGATGCAGCAGTCGAACTGCACGCCCTCTTCCATGCAGCGGTCCAGCACACCGGCCCCGTAAATGCCCCGCAGGCCGGAACTTCCGGTGTCTGCGGGGCGGCTTTTTTCATTTATGAAACGGAGGAAAACGCTCAGAGGTCTGCGCCGTTGGAGCGGATGACCTTCTGATACCAATCGAAAGAATCTTTTTTGCTGCGGGCCAGCGTACCGGTGCCGTCGTCCTGCTTGTCCACATAGACGAAGCCGTACCGCTTGCTCATCTCGCCGGTGGAGGCAGACACCAGGTCGATGCCGCTCCAGGCGATGTACCCCATCAGGTCCACGCCGTCGGACACAGCCTGCTTGACCGCCTCGATGTGACGGCGCAGGTAGTCGATGCGGTAATCATCGTGGACACTGCCGTCAGGCTCCACCGTGTCGTGGGCACCCAGACCGTTTTCCACCAGGAACAGCGGTTTCTGGTAGCGGTCATACAGCTGGTTCATGGTGATGCGCAGGCCCAGCGGGTCGATGGCCCAGCCCCACTGGCTGGTCTGCAGATAGGGGTTCTTCACCGAGCGCACCACGTTGCCGTCGTTCACGGCCTTGCCCTCCAGGCTGGCCGCCACGCAGCGGCTGGCGTAGTAGCTGAAGGAGATGAAGTCCACGGTGTTCTCCCGCAGCAGGGCGTCATCGCCGGGCTCGGTGTGCAGCTGCACCTGCTTTTCCGCAAACAGCTTGCGGGCGTAGCCGGGGTAGCGGCCCCGCACCTGCACGTCGATGAAGAGCAGGTTTTCCTGCTCCTTCTGCACCGACTCCCAGACGTCCTCCGGGTTGCAGGAGTAGGGGTAGAAGCTGCCGCCGGCCAGCATGCAGCCCACCTGATTGGCGGGGTCGTACTGGTGGGCCAGGCAGGTGGCCGTGGCGCTGGCCAGCAGCACATGGTGGGCCGCCTGATAGATCACCTGACTGCGGTTCTCGCCCTCCTGGAAGGCGATGCCTGCCCCGGAGAAGGGGCTGTGCAGCAGGATGTTGATCTCGTTGAAGGTAAGCCAGTAGTGCACAAGGCCGGAGTATTCTTTGAAGCAGGTCTCGGCGTAGCGGGCAAAGCATTCCAGCGTTTTGCGGCTGCGCCAGGAGCCGTACTGCTCCACCAGACCCATGGGGATATCAAAGTGGCACAGGGTGACCAGCGGCTCAATGCCGTACTTCCGGCACTCCTGGAACACATTGCGGTAAAAGACCACGCCCTCCGGGTTGGGGGTCCGTTCATCGCCGTGTGGGTACAGGCGGGACCAGGAGATGGAGGTGCGGAACACCTTCAGCCCCAGCTCTGCCATCAGGGCAATGTCCTCTTTGTAATGGTGGTAGAAGTCCACGCCGGTGTGGCTGGGGTAATACTCCCCTGCCTGCAGCGTTGGGTGGGGCGTGCCGCCCAGCTTGACCTCCATGCGGTGGACACCGTGGGGCATCATGTCGATGTTGCTCAGACCGCGGCCGCCCTCGTTGTAAGCGCCTTCGGCCTGATTGGCCGCAATGGCAGCACCCCAGAGGAAATTTTCGGGCAGTTTGTAATCAGACATGGGAATCACTCCTCTTCCGGGAGATCCTCAAAGCCGATCACCAGCGTCAGCACAAAGGACAGCACGATGGACAGCACCGAGATGCCGGCGATCCAGGCGATGCTCACGCCGGGGTTGGCCGGGTCGATGAACTGCACGCCGGTGAGAACGCTGGGCGACACCATGGAACGGCTGGCCAGGCCTGCCATGCCGGCCAGGCAGCCGCAGACAAAGCCGGTGATCAGGGAAGCGATCAGGGGGCGCTTCAGGCGCACGGCCACGCCGTACAGGGCGGGCTCGGTGGTGCCGGCGATCAGAGCAGAGGAAGCAGCGGCCAGAGCGGTCTGGCGCAGCTCGCTGTTCTTGGTCTTGAAGGCAACGGCCAGGGACACGCCGCCCAGGGACAGGTTTGCACCGATCTCAGAGGGCATAACGGTGCCCTCCATGCCGGTCTCGGAGATGGTCTGCAGGATGGTGGGGGTGAACACGCGGTGCATGCCGGTGATGACCAGCAGGGGCCAGAGGGCGCCCATGATGCCCACAGCCAGGAAGCCCAGCTTAGCCTGCACGAAGTAGACGAATGCGGAGATGCCCTCGCCGATCATGATGCCGACCGGGCCGACCACGATGATCGCAATGGGAGCAGCAATGAGGAAGATCAGCATGGGCTTGAGGAAGTTCTTGGTGACAGCCGGGGTGATCTTGTCGATGGCACGCTCAATGTAAGACAGGATCCAGGTCATGCACAGGGCCGGGATGACGGTGTAGGTGTACTTGACGCCCACCACCGGGATGCCCAGGAAGTGTGCGGCGGTGTCGCCGACCGTGACAGCCTCCATCATGGTGCGGAAATCCGGGTGCAGCATCAGGCCTGCAATGGCAATGGCGATGAACATATTGGTGTTGAACTTCTTGGAAGCAGAAGCGGCCACCATCACCGGCAGGAAGTAGAAGGCTGCGTCACCGATGGTGTTCAGGATCTTGTAGGTCTCACCGTCGGCCGACAACACGCCTGCCATGCCCAGCAGCATGACCAGCAGCTTGACCATGGAGCCGCCGATGATGGCGGGGATCAGCGGGGACATGGTGCCCACGATGGCATCCAGAATGTTGTTGCCCACCTTCTTCAGGGTCAGGGGCTCCTTCTTCTCGCCGCGGGCCACCTGGCTTGCCTCGCCGAAGTCGCCCATCTTGAGCACCTCGTTGTAGGCCTCTTCCACATGGTTGCCAATGATGATCTGGTACTGGCCGCCCTGGTTCACGACGCCCATCACGCCGTCGGTCGCCTTGACGGCTGCGTCGTTGATCTTGCCCTCGTCCTTCACCACGAAGCGAAGGCGGGTCATGCAGTGGGTCACGCTGGCAATGTTCTCCACACCGCCGATGTTCTCCACGATCTTTTTGGAGATCGCAGCATAATCTTTTGCCATGATTGTTTCTCCTTTGCCTTTTCAAGTCATCCAATTTCCGGTCGAAGTACTTCTGATGCGTCCATTATAGACGCAGGCAGGTGGTTTGTCAGCAGTTTCCGGACATAAAAAAACAAGTGCCGTTTTTTCGCACTTGTTTTTTCCAGGTAACACCCTGTTTTTTATTTTGGACTTTTTTCAGATGGCTGCCGGGCCCTCGGAGGTGTAGCGGTAGAGCTTTTTACCCAGCCGTTCCACGATGCTCATGGCCGGGAGCTGGGTCGTCACATCGTAGACTCCCAGCCGCTCGTAGGTGACATAATAGGCCAGATTATAGTCCGAGAGTTTTGCGATGGTGCAGTTTTCCGTGTTGGTCACGCTGAGGATCTGGCAGTTCTGCTCCTTGAAGCGCATCACATGGCCGATGGTGTCGCGGGACTCGCCGGACACTGAAAACACGATCACCAACGAATTTTCCACGAATCGGCTCTCTGTGGGGTAGTGGGGCTCGTCGATGTACAGGCAGAACTTGCCCATGCTGGAAAAATAGCGTGCCCCGTACTTGGCCACGATGCCGGACATGCCGCTGCCTACAAAAAAGATGTGCCGGGCCTGAAAGATGACCCTGGTCAGCATGTCCAGCTTCTGCTCAAACTCCGCCGAGCAGGTCTTTTTCAAAAAGTCGATGACCTCCGACACATCGTCCTTGACCGGCGGCTGCTTTGCCTGTTCCAGATGCTGGCGCAGCCGGATCTTGAACTCCGCGTAGCCGTCGCAGCCCGCCTTTTTGCAGAACCGGAGGATGGTGGATGTAGACACATGGGCGGCATCCGCAAACTCCCGGATGCGCATATAGCACACCTTGTCCGCGTTCCGCACAACATACTTATAAACTTCCAGCTCCAGATCATTCAGGCTGCAGATCATCTCTTCGCTGAACATTGGCCGCCCCTCCCTCGTGGTGGTTTTTTGTTCCAGTATACTGTATTTTTTGCCGCGTTACAATTCCCCTGCTCAGAAAAAAGCCGCCGCACGGTGGCAGGGCCGTGCGGCGGCAGAAACATGCTTTGGGGAACCGATCAGATCAGGCTCAGGGCCTCTTCGTCGCCCACGAGGGTGAAGTCGGGGTGCATCTGCAGGATGCTGGCGGGCACCTCCGGGGTGACCGGGCCGAAGAAGGCTTTCTTCACGATCTCGGCCTTGCCGGTGCCGTTGACCACCATCAGCACCTTACGGGCCTGCATGATGGTCTTGATGCCCATGGTGTAGGCCTGCTTGGGCACCAAGTCTACGTTGCCGTCAAAGAAGCGCTTGTTGGCCTCGATGGTCTCCTGGGTCAGGTCCACACAGTGGGTCTCCAGCTCAAAGGCCTCGCCCGGCTCGTTGAAGCCGATGTGGCCGTCGTGGCCAATGCCCAGCAGCTGCAGGTCGATGCCGCCCACGCTGTGGATGATCTGGTTGTACTGGGCGCAGGCATCGTCTGCATCGGGGTTGGTGCCATCCGGCAGGTGGATGTGCGCCGGGTCGATGTTCACATGATCGAACAGGTTGCGGTGCATGAAGCTCCAGTAGCTTTCCGGGTGGTCCTTGGGCAGGCCGCGGTACTCGTCCAAGTTCACGGTGGTGACCTCCGAGAAATCAATGTCGCCCTTGTTGTACCACTCCACCAGCTGCTGGTAGGCCCCCACCGGGGTGCCGCCGGTGGCCAGACCCAGCACGCAATTGGGCTTCATGATGACCTGTGCGGAAATAATGTTTGCCGCCTTGCGGGACATGTCTGCGTAATCCTTTGCACGAATGATCTTCATCACAAACAACCTCTTTCATCTTTCATCTTTGCTGCGTTCACCGCGCAGCATCGGTTTTGCGCTTCCACGCATTCTATTGCAATTCTACCACAATTCACAGGATGCTGTCCAGCATTCTAGCGCATTCTGACCGAATTTTGCTGTTTTTCAGCCGATTCGTCCAAAACCTGCCGGGCAGAACGCAAAGGGCCCCGCCGAAGCGGAGCCATCACACTGGTTGGCAGCGGTTGCACCTCCCCACAAAAAGCCTTCCTGCATTTTCATACGGACATCCTCACTTTCTTCTTATCATGGGCCGTGCCCATTGGAATTCCTGCGCCTCTAGTATAGCGGAAAAATCACAAAAGGAAAAGAGGATTTCGAGGCTTCTTTGTGCCAAAAAGACAAAACAGCGCCCCCTGCGCCGTCCGAGACGGTTCAGGGGGCGCTGTCATTGCGGTTCAGGGAATGCTGCGGGGATCAGTCTGCAGACAGATAGTGCATGGCCTTGCGCAGGCGTGCCTCATTTTCTGCGGTGGGCTCCATGAAGGGGCTGTGGAACAGATCCTGGAACAGGTTCTCCATCTTGGGGGAGTTCGGGTCGATGCCGATGTCCTCCAGGGTCAGGGGCATGTTCATGCTGCGCATGAAATCACGGAAGGGTGCCACCTGCTCCGGATGGCCGTTGAAGGCCAGCTGCAGGCAGTCGCCGATGGCCACGATCTCACCGTGCAGGTAGGGCTTTGCCTCCTGAGTGAAGTGAGTGCGCACCAGCTCGTAGGTCTCGTGGCCCAGAGCGGTCTGGCCAAAGCCCTTGCTCACGCCGCTGACGATGCCGGCCACGGCAACATTCAGGTAAGCGATATCCTCCACGGCCTTGGTCAGCTTGCCCTCGGCAATGTCATGGCAGGCCTGATGGGCCTCCTTCTCGTAAACATGGTAGGCCATCTCTGCGATGGTGTAAGCGGTGAACAGACCGATGCTCACATCGTCCAGCAGGATCTCGCTGCGGCCGTTCTGGATCTCGATCATCTTGGCCATGCCGTCCATGATGCCGCTGGCTGCGTAGCGCGGGGGCTCCTTGCAGATGACGTCCATGTCCATGACGATGGCGTTGACCTCGTGGTCATAGCGCAGGCTGCCCAGGGAGGCACCCTCGGCAGTGTACATAACGCTCAGCGGGGCAAATGCCGCGCAGGTGGCAATGGAGGTAGGCACCTCCACGATGGGCAGGTCGCCTGCAAAGTGTGCCGTAGCCTTGGCCTGATCCATGATGCGGCCGCCGCCGACACCAACGATGACCTGGCAGCCGGTGGTCAGGGCCTGCAGGGCGTGCTCCTTGGCGCGCTCGTAGGTGTTCTGATCCGGGTACAGCGAGAGTTCAAACTCCACACCGGCATCCTTCAGGCTCTTTTCTGCCTTGCCTTCGGTGGCTGCCCAGGCGCGGGGGCCGGCAATGACCAGGGCCTTTTTGCCCAGACGTGCCACCTCGCCGCCCAGCAGGTTCAGGGCCCCTGCTTCCTGCAGGTAACGGCCAGCGCCGAACTTATAGGCGTTATCCAGTTTGATATCGGCCAGACTTCTTGCTTCTGCCATAGTTTTTACACTCCTTACTCCATGTAAGCACCCTTCATGGCACTGACTGCGTGCTGACTATACAGCTTCAGCAGGCCATGGGTGTATTTGCTTGTAAAACCCTTCCAGTTGGCTTTGCGTTCTGCCAGAATGGCGTCCATTTCTTCGGGGGTCTTGTGCTCGCCCTTCACACCGGTGATCTCCAGGCGGCGGGCCTCCACGTCCAGTTCAATGATATCGCCCTCTTCCACCAGTGCGATGGGGCCGCCTGCGGCGGCTTCAGGGCTGACATGGCC
>ENA-OURS01002712-OURS01002712.1-human-gut-metagenome-genome-assembly--contig:-NODE-2712-length-12081-cov-2.051056_pt1 | contig 12081 bp, 9 predicted proteins | sample MGYA00242109_ERZ509010 | MGnify/ENA primary metagenome ERZ509010 (study PRJEB26280, sample SAMEA2338774) | human gut metagenome | biome: human gut; feature: human-associated habitat; material: faeces... | reverse complement strand
GTTGTTGATAAGTATTGGGGAGTTACCGCCTGCCGCAATTTTTATATCAGTAATAAAGTCTTTCCCATTTTTCTGTTTGGGCTGATTGAGAGCAATGTATAATTTTAGCATATCGGGTCTGACTTCATGGATATATTGTTGATATAGCATATTGTCATTTTCTCCTTCCGATATTCATTCAGAAAAAATTTCCAATATTTCTTCGGATATTGTTCTTGTTCCCGGATTCGTTGATGTTCATGTTCATCTTCGCGAACCGGGTTTTTCATATAAAGAAACTGTCAAGACGGGAACGCTTGCCGCCGCAAACGGAGGGTATGCTGCGATTTGCACCATGCCGAACCTTGATCCGGTGCCTGACAGCATCGAACACCTTGAAAAACAACTCGAAATTATTCGTCGTGATGCCTGCATTCCCGTTTATCCGTACGGTGCAATAACAATCGGTGAAAACGGTCGGGAACTTTCCGATATGGATGCACTTGCCCCGTATGTCGTTGCGTTTTCGGATGACGGAAAAGGCGTTCAGAATGAAGAAATTATGCTTGCAGCAATGAAAAAGGCAAAAAAACTTCACAAGATTATTGCTGCTCACTGCGAAGACAACAGTCTTGTTCGCGGTGGATGCATTCATGACGGGAACTACGCCGACAGGCATTCCCTGCCCGGAATATGCAGTGAAAGCGAATGGCGCCCTATTGCACGCGATATTGAGCTTGTCCGTAAGAGCGGATGTCCATACCATGTTTGCCATGTTTCGACAAAGGAGTCCGTTAATCTTATCCGTAAGGCAAAATCTGAAGGCCTCGACATAACATGTGAAACTGCACCGCATTATCTGGTTCTGTGTGATGATGATCTTGTTGACAGCGGAAGCTTCAAAATGAACCCTCCGATTCGTTCCGAAGCGGACAGAGATGCACTCATTGAAGGCATAATTGGCGGCACGATTGATATGATCGCAACCGATCATGCTCCGCATTCGGAAAAAGAAAAGTCAGGCGGACTGCGCAGCAGTCTGAATGGAATTGTGGGACTTGAAACCGCCTTTCCGGTGTTGTACACTCGGCTCGTGCGCAGAGGAATACTGTCGCTTAACAGACTTATTGAACTGATGAGCACCGCGCCCGCCCGCAGATTCGGCATAGATATCGGAAACAGTACTGCCGAATTTGATATATCAAGCCCGTATACCGTTGATTCCGCCGAATTTCTGTCTCTCGGGAAAGCATCCCCCTTTGTCGGCATGCAGGTTTTCGGCAAATGTATAAAAACAACCCGCAATGGGAAAACAGTTAAGGAAGATAAGGTTAATTGAGGAGTAATTTGCTTTTGCGCGACGGCCTGATTAATCGGCGACAATACGATTAATGAACACTGAATATAGGAAAGGAACTTGAACATGATTCAATCACTGTTTCAGATCGTTTCAAACGAGTGCATAGCACGTAATACGTATAAAATGGTGCTTTCGGGTGATGTATCGTCAATAAATCGACCCGGACAATTTGTGAACATAAAGCTTAAAGGCTTTTTCCTGCGGCGTCCGATTTCCGTCTGCGATATTGACCGGAATGAAAACACGCTGACGATTGTTTACAAAGTTGTCGGCAAAGGCACGGAGTTCATGAGCCGCCTGCCGATGAATGAACAGCTGGATGTTTTGGCCGGTCTCGGAAACGGTTATGATACTTCACTCTGCGGTGAGCACCCGCTCCTTATAGGCGGCGGAGCAGGCGTTCCTCCGATGTTCCTGCTTGCTAAGCAGCTGATTTCGGAAGGAAAAATACCGATGGTTATAGCGGGTTTCAACACATTTGACGAATGCTTCTTTGAAGATGAATTCAAAAAAATCGGAGCAAGGATAATTGTTGCAACAGCGGACGGAAGCTGCGGAGTGAAAGGGTTTGTTACCGATGCAATGCGCTGCTTTAATGCCGAAAACAATGACGGCATCACTGCTTACACTGATTACTGTGTGTGCGGTCCTGAACCGATGCTGAAGGCAGTGTTTGATATTGCGGAAACAAGTGGACAATTGAGTTTTGAGGAGCGCATGGGCTGCGGCTTCGGTGCATGTATGGGTTGCAGCTGCAAAACAAAATACGGTTCGAAGAGAATCTGCAAAGACGGCCCCGTTTTGGTCTCCGAGGAGGTAATATGGTGATGAGCGGCAAAATGCAGGATGGAATGAATATAAGTTTTAACAAATCCCTTGTAATGAATGAGCTCCCAAGCGGTGATGCGCTCAAAGTTCGTCTCGGAAATTGGCTGCTTGACAACCCTGTCATTCCCGCAAGCGGAACATTCGGCTACGGTTACGAGTTTGCGGAGCTTTACGACATCAATTGTCTCGGCACGTTTTCATTTAAAGGGACAACACTTGAACCGCGTTTCGGCAACCCCACTCCACGAATTGCAGAATGTCCGGCGGGTATAATCAACTCCATAGGCTTGCAAAATCCGGGAGTTGACGCAGTAATAAACAACGAGCTTCCGCGGCTCAAAAGATGCTTTTCGAAACAGGTGATAGCAAATGTCAGCGGATTTTCAATCCATGAGTATACGGAAGTCGCGGCACGTTTCAACGAATGTGAGCAAGTCGGCATTATCGAAGTCAATATCAGCTGCCCGAATGTTCACAACGGCGGAATGAGTTTCGGAACAACATGCGACGCTGCTGCCGAAGTTACAAAAGCAGTCAAATCGGTTGTGCAAAAGCCGATATTTATTAAGCTCAGTCCGAATGTTACGGATATTGTGTCCATTGCAAAAGCCTGTGAGGATGCCGGTGCGGACGGACTCAGCCTTATCAACACACTCATGGGGATGCGAATCGATTTGCACAGGCGGACACCTGTAATCGCAAACAAAAAAGGCGGTTTTTCGGGCAGTGCGATTTTTCCCGTTGCATTGAAAACGGTTTATGATGTTTATGAAGCGGTGAAAATCCCGATAATGGGTATAGGCGGGGTATCAAGCGCAGATGATGTGCTTGAAATGATGCTTGCAGGTGCCGCCGCAGTTCAAATCGGTGCAGCCAACCTTATCGAACCTTATATATGCCGCGATATAATTCGTGAGCTGCCGTCAACAATGAAAAAATACGGAATAAATAAACTTGAAGATATCATCGGAGGAGCACATAATGGGTAAAGACGTAATCATCGCCTGCGATTTTGCAGAAAAAACTGAAGTGCTGGATTTCCTTTCCGCATTTACGGACAGAAAGCCTTTTATTAAAATCGGTATGGAACTCTTTTATGCCGAAGGCGCGGATATCGTTCGCGAGCTTAAACGGCGCGGACACAAGATTTTCCTTGATCTTAAACTTCACGATATTCCAAACACCGTCAAAAAAACAATGCGTGTTCTGTCCGCCCTTGATATTGACATGTGCAACGTTCATGCAGGCGGCACGATTGCAATGATGCAGGCGGCAAAAGAAGGTTTGACACGCGAAGACGGAACACGCCCGCTTTTGATTGCGGTAACTCAGCTTACTTCAACCGACTCGAACAGTTTAAAAAAAGAATTGCTTATTGATAAACCTATGGATGAAGTTGTGGCATGTTATGCAAAAAATGCTGAAATTGCGGGGTTGGACGGGGTTGTTTGTTCTCCGCTTGAATCAGGAAGAATTCACGCTGTTTGCGGAAATGGTTTTCTGACAGTAACTCCCGGAGTGCGCTTTGCGGATGGCGCGGTCGGAGATCAAAAGCGTGTTGCAACCCCCGCGGATGCCAAAGCACTCGGATCGGATTACATTGTTGTAGGTCGGCCGATTACAGCCGCAGCGGATCCGGTTGCTGCATATGAACGCTGCCTGAACGATTTTGTCGGCTGAACTGATGCTTTATAAGTTCGGCAGGTATTACTCTTAAACCCAATATACACTAACAGGAAAGGACAGTTTATACACATGGATAAAAAAACGGATTGCACAAACAGGGCAGCTGTAGTTGCGGACGAGTTGCTTTCGATCGGAGCAGTTTTTCTGAGTCCGGACAAGCCGTTCACATGGGCAAGCGGAATTAAAAGCCCGATTTATTGCGATAACAGATTGACTTTAACAGCACCCGATGTTCGAAACAACATTGAAAACTCTCTTGCAGAAATAATTCGCACCGACTATCCCGAGGCAGAGGTTCTCATGGGAACAAGCACGGCCGGAATTGCACACGCTGCAATAACGGGACATATTCTGGGATTGCCCATGGGCTACGTTCGCAGTTCTGCCAAGGATCACGGCAGGGGCAATCAAATTGAGGGCAAGCTTGAAGCAGGACAAAAGGTTGTTGTGGTTGAAGATCTGATTTCAACAGGCGGCAGCGTTATTGATGTTGTTGAAGCTTTGCGCGAAGCGGGGGCGGAGGTGCTCGGCATTGTCAGTATTTTTACATACGGAATGCAAAAATCAATTGACAGGCTTGCAGATGCAAAAGTTAGAAACACCAGCCTTACTGATTTCGATACTGTCGTTCATGTTGCGGCAGAAAAAAACATCATTAAACCCGGGGACATTGCAAGGCTTATTGCTTTTCGCAACAACCCGTCAGATATTTCATGGATAAACGGAGGAAATAACTAATATGAAAAACCTTATCGACATTCTCGATCTTTCCACTGCGGAAATTGATGAAATGATTGCAGTTGCAAACAACATCATTGAACACCCTGAGCTTTATCGCGAAGCATGCAAGTACAAGACTCTTGCAACACTGTTCTTTGAACCCAGCACACGCACCCGTCTTTCCTTTGAAGCTGCAATGCTTGAACTCGGCGGAAGAGTTCTCGGATTCTCCGAAGCAAGCTCAAGTTCCGCTGCAAAAGGTGAAAGCGTCGGCGACACCGTTGCGGTTGTAAGCGGTTATTCCGATATAATTGCAATGCGTCACCCGAAAGAAGGCGCACCTCTTGTTGCAGCAGCGAAAGCCACCGTCCCGATTATCAATGCAGGTGACGGCGGGCACAACCATCCGACGCAGACTCTCACCGACCTTTTGACAATTAAGCGTGAAAAGGGTCATTTTGATAATCTCACAATAGGTGTATGCGGTGATTTGAAGTTTGGACGTACGGTGCATTCACTGATTGCTGCAATGAGTCGCTATGAGGGAATTAAGTTCGTCTTGATTTCTCCGGAAGAGTTGAAAGTTCCAAGCTATGTAAAAAATGCATATATCAAAAACAAAGGTATTCCGTATGAGCAAACCACAACTCTTGACGGTGTTATGGACAAGCTTGATGTTCTTTATATGACGAGAGTCCAACGTGAACGATTCTTCAATGAGGAGGACTACCTGCGACTTAAGGATTGCTACATTCTTACGCCGGAAAAAATGGCTCTTGCGAAGCAGGACCTTATAGTTTTGCATCCCCTGCCCCGTGTTAACGAGATTTCCGTCGCGGTTGATGACGACCCGCGCGCGTGTTATTTCCGTCAGGCACGCTACGGCAAATTTATCCGTATGGCACTCATCATGAAACTGCTTGACATCGCCGTCGAAGTCTGAACAATGAAAAATGGATTTTGAAAGGAGCAAACAATGAATATTGACGCAATCAGAAACGGTATCGTTATCGACCACATTACTGCCGGCAAAGCTATGCAGGTTTACAACATGTTGAATCTGGACAAGCTTGATTGTCAGGTCGCGATTATACGCAATGCTGCAAGCACGCGCACGGGAACAAAAGACATTATCAAAATTGCATCCGACAAGGATCTCGATCTCGGTGTTCTGAGCTTCGTTTGTCCCACGGCAACGATAAATGTAATCCGTGACGGAAGAGTTCTTGAAAAACGCAATGTTGAACTGCCCGAAAAAATCGTTGACATTCTTAAATGCAAAAACCCGCGCTGCATTACCACCACCGAACAGGAAATTCATCACGTTTTTGTGCTTACGGATGCGGAAAAAGGCGAGTATCGCTGCATGTACTGCGACACGAAAGCTTCCAACTAACTGTTAATCATCGAAAGTTTGAACCGTGTTAATACTAATCACGGTGAATAAGTGAACAAAAGACTGCAAAACTCATCACATGGTTTTGCAGTCTTTTGTTGTTTACGATCGTTTCCGAAATTCTATTAATGGCTGTTGCGAATTAACCTTCAATCAAAGGTCAAACAGATAACAATCGGTTGTTCGAGGTCGGTTTTCATTTCATTCCCCCGGCTCTTCCGGCGTCACGGGAGGTTCGGTGGGAGCTTCCGTCGGTTCGGGTGCGGGTTCTTCCGTCGGAGGTTCGGGTTCATCGGTCGGCGAATCCGTTATGGGTTCCGTCGGTTCGTCTCCGGGTGTGGGGCGAACGATCGGTTCATCTGTTGAAGGTGCCGTTGTCGGTGTTGCGGGCGGATTTGTCGGTCTGCCGCCTCCGCCGGGCGTTGTTGTGGCCGGTGCGGGTATCTGCGTTTTGGGTGCATCGGTAACCGGTGCCGAAGTAGGCGCGCCGGAAACAGGTGCGGACGTGCGGAAATCTCCGGGGCCCGGTGTGCCGTTAGGATTTTTTGTTATTCCGGGCTGAGCCGTTGAATCCGTGTCTTTTCCGTCGACCCGCGGAGTCGGCGTGCCGCCTTCCGGAATAGCGGTACCGCTCAAGGTCGGCTGCTCGCTCGGTGTCGGGTTCGAATCATGTTTCTTATTTACAGCAGCTGTTTTGGCCATTGAAACAAGACTTACAACAAGCAGAACACCTGCTATTGCAAACAGAATCACGCCGACAGTTCGACGCGAAAACGGAACGAACAGGCTGCGGATTTTTCCGCCGAAACCGACTGCATTTGAATCACCCTGATTTTTGGATTCAACGGTGTCTGGATCATCATAGTCGCGATCATAATCCGCGATGTCGCTTTCGAATGCATCCAAAAGCGCGTCACTGTAGTTATTTCCGGAAGTCTCGGATTGGCCGTATACATACTGCTGCTGTTCGGTCGATTCGGCATTTCGGCTCTCGACGGAATCGAAAAATGCATTCATTTTTTTGTCCAACTCGGCGGAAGGTGTTATTTCAACCGCAGGATCTTCGGCTATTGCACCTTCGTTTGCAGCTTTTTGCAAAGCCTGTTTCAATGTTTTGTCTTGTTCTTTCATTTGTCGGAACCTCCGTCATTGTTGATTGCATATCTGAGTGCGGCAAGTGCATAACGGATTTTTGCCGACATCTCGGGTTGAGTCACCCGGAACAATTCGGCTGTATCCTGAACAGGCAATTCACAGCAATACCTCAAAAAAAGGATCTCACGTTGTGAATCATCGAGTTTTGATACCGCAGCCGCTGCCCTGTCGACCGAAAACTCATCAAAGTCAAGTTCCGATGCACTCAAAACTCCAAGATTTTTCACTGCATTCATACTGTCGATACGCGCTGTGTTGCCGTCATTGTATCTTTCTGCGATGTTGGCTGCGCAATGCTTTGCGCAAACGGCAATATAGCTCCGTAAAACTTCGTCGGAATCAATGCGGCACAAGGAATCCGCCGTGCGGTATATGAAGCGGAAAGTTTCCTGTACTGCAAGCTCGGAATCATGTCTGCTGCGCAAAATATCGTAGCAAATCCCAAGCACAGTTCTGCCGTATTTATCATACAGCTCTTTCAGCAGGCTGCGATTTTCCGATGAGCCTGCATTTGTTGAACAAATAAGCATTTAAGTTCGTTTCCCTTGCTCTTTTTTTTGCACATGAAGCGCATGCAAATGTACCGAAATAAATTCTATCATTTTTTTCGCCGGGACGCAAGGGAATATGCGTTTTTTTTAGATTATTTTTCAGCTTCCTGTTTCAACTCGTCCTGAACGATATTGGTGACCCATTTCCCGCTTTTCAGCAGAATATAGCCGAATACACATTTTATCAATTCCAATCCGTTGCAGATTGCAAAAAGAGCAAGCACGGGCAAATCCGTGAAACGGCTGAGCACGTAAGCCACAGGTATGCTTATGCACCACATGTAACAGCTGTCAAACAACAGTGTAATCTTTGTTTGTCCGCCTGAGCGCAGAGTGAAATAACATGCGTGCGTGAATGCGCTGAACGGCATGATGCAGGCTGATACGAGAAGGAATGACGTTGAAAGCTGCTTTACTTCATGTGTTGTGTTATAGAGTTCGGGTATAAACCGCGATGCCAGCGCGAGCAATCCGCCGAAAACAAAACAGCTCACAACACTCAGCGCAATAATCTTCCGATCCGTATCCTTGGCTTCTTCCAGCTTATTCGCTCCAAGCAGGTTGCCGACGATGATTCCGATGGAGCTGCCGATTGACATAAATACTACATTAAAAAGGTTTGAAACCGTTGAAGTTATGTTGACTGCTGCAACCGCCGCAAGTCCGCGAACGGAGTAACGCTGGTTCATTACCGAAACACCTGCTGACCACAAAGCCTCGTTTGCAAGCAGAGGAGTTCCTTTAAAAACTATGTCTTTTGCAAGTCGTTTAGGCAAATACAAAGACCGATACACGCCCTTGAAAAACGGGAATCGGGCAGTGTGTGTATGCGCCCAAAGCATCATAATTACAAGCTCGACAAAGCGCGAAAGCACGGTTGCAATTGCCGCACCCTCAACACCAAGCTTCGGGAAACCCAGCTTTCCGAAAATCAGAAGCCAGTTAAACACAAGGTTTACAAGCACAGCCGCACCGCTGCCAATCATGGGAACTACGGTTTCGCCTGTTTCACGCAAACTTGACGCATAACATTGCGAAAGGGCATACGGAACAAGGCCGAAAAGCATAACTCTGATATATGTTCTTCCGCTTGCGAGCGTCAGAGCCAGATCGCCTTCCTCGCTGCCCTCGTGTAAAAACAGATTTATCAGCGGTGCATCCAAGAAGCTCAGCAGAGCAACGGACAAACAGCAAACGATGATGCAGACAATGAGCTTGAAGCGAAAGACATAACGAATACCGTCATTATCTCTTTTCCCCGCGAACTGTGCGCCGAAAATACCTGCCCCGGACAGACCTCCGAATATGCAGAGATTAAAAACGAATATCAATTGGTTAGCAATCGCAACACCGCTCATTTGCTCCGTGCCTATTCTTCCGACCATTAAGTTGTCCAGCACGCCTACGAATTGGGTGATTCCGTTCTGCGCCATTACAGGCAGGGCAATCGCAAGAACTGCGGCATAGAATGCTTTGTTGCCCACAAAACGTTTAATGAATGATGATTTTTCTTTCAATTTAAACTCCTTTCACAATAACTGTCTGCCGTATTCAACGAACACTGCTGAAAATGCCGGCAAAGTCGCCCATACGGACAACAGAGCCATTCAGCAATTCGATCGGAACAAAAACTCGTCCGCCGGTTGACGAACGAGTTCTGTATGCAATTACGATGGTGTCGCCCATATGCACGACAATATTGCCGTGCGAACATCGTATGTCGTCCGTATGGGCGAGCAGCGAGTCAATCTGCTGAAATCATTTGCATCCGTAAATCAATTCTCAGCATTTGTTTGCAGCAATAACCGATTCAACTTTAGCTGCAACATTGGCAGCCGTAAATCCGAAATGCTTGAACAGAACATCGCCGGGAGCAGAAGCTCCAAAGCCTTCCATTGAAACAATTTCTCCATCCAAACCGACAAGCTTGTACATGCTCATGCCGCCGAGTGCTTCAACCGCAACTCTTGAACGTACTGCTTTGGGGAGTACTGTTTCACGATAGGCTTCATCCTGTTCAAAAAACAGCTCCATGCAGGGCATCGAAACAACGCGTACATTCTTCCCTTCTGCTTCAAGCAGTTTTTTTGCTTCGAGTGCGGTTTCGACTTCGCTGCCGGAAGCAATCAGAATTGCATCAAGCTTCTTTTCTGCATATTCGTGACCGATTACATATCCGCCCTTCATTGCCGATTTGCCGGAACCGTCGAGTTGCGGCAAATTCTGGCGGGAAAGCGCAATAACGGAGGGAGCCGCCAACCTGAGCGCACTGAGGTATGCTGCCGCTGTCTCTCTGCCGTCCGCAGGACGGAAAACATATGTGTTCGGTTCTGCGCGGAACATATCCAGCTGTTCTATCGGCTGATGTGTGGGACCGTCTTCTCCGACGCCGATGCTGTCATGTGTCATAATGTAAAGCACACGCTGCTTCATCAGTGCGGAAAGACGCACTGCGGGCTTAAGGTAATCGGAAAAAACAAGGAAGGTTGCGCAGAACGGCATCAAACCGCCGTAAAGTGAAATGCCGTTGCAGATTGCTGCCATAGCAAATTCACGAACACCAAAGTGGATATTCTTTCCCTGCGGGGTTTCTCTGCCGAAAAACTCGAATCCTTTCAGTTCTGTATTGTTGGACGGTGCAAGATCCGCACTGCCGCCGAACATGGACGGGAAATACTTCACAAGTCTGTTGAGCACAGTACCGGAGCAGGACCGTGTCGCTGTTTTTTTGTTTTCGAACTCGAAAATGCTATCATCGTTATAAAGTTCTTCCGGCAATTCTGCGGAATTCCAGCGGAGCAGCTCGGCATAGAGTTCCGGGTAACAATGCTCATATTCTGCAATCATCGAATTGTAGGCATTTTCACGCTCGCGATTATTTGCCGCAAAGTCGGCAAGATAGTCATAAACCTCGGCAGGCACGGTGAAAGGTTCATAATCCCAACCGATGGATTTTTTCCATTCGGAAATATTCTCTTCGCCCAAAGGTGAACCGTGAGAAGAGGCACTTCCCTGCTTGGGTGTGCCCTGTGCAATGTTCGTCCTGACAATGATGAGCGAAGGCTTTTTGTTTTCATTCTTCGCGCTTTCAAGAGCATCGGCGATAAGCGTCATGTTTTCACCGTCATCAACGCTGATTACCTGCCAACCGTAGCTCTCAAAACGTTTACGGACGTCTTCGCAGAAAGTAATGTCCGTGCTGCCTTCAATAGTTATCCTGTTGCTGTCATAAAGCGCAATCAGCTTGCCAAGCTCCAGCGTCCCCGCAAGAGATGCTGCTTCCGAAGCAACGCCTTCCATCATGCAGCCGTCACCCATGAGCACATATGTGTTATTGTCATATACACGGAATTCATCGCGGTTGAATACCGAAGCGAGATGCTTCTCTGCCATCGCCATGCCGACAGCCATTGCAAATCCCTGTCCGAGCGGGCCGGTTGTGGCTTCGATTCCCGCAATGTTGCCGTACTCGGGATGCCCTGCCGTTTTGCTGCCGAGCTGACGGAAATTCTTGATGTCGTCAATTGATACATCATAGCCGAAAAGGTGAAGAAGCGAATACTCAAGCATGGATGCATGACCTGCGCTCAAAACAAATCTGTCACGGCCGCGCCATGAAGGATTTGCGGGGTTGTGCCGCATTTGCTTGAAAACGGAAAGAGCCATCGGTGCTGCACCGATAGCAAGTCCCGGATGTCCGCTGTTCGCTTTTTGAACAGCATCTGCAACGAGAGTGCGGATTGTGTTTACTGTAAGCCTGTCAAAGTTAGTACTCATGCTTTCGTGTCTCCGTGTCATGTTTTTACGTCGCATTCTGCGGCAATTATAATTATACAGCCGTTTTCGCGCCTTTACAACCGAATTTGCGATATATTTATTTGAATATCGAACGCATTACAGTCAAAGTACGTATATATTTCAAAGATAAATGCTTTAAAGATTTATGTGACCGTTAATTCCGACTTTAACGGAAAGAGCATTATTCAGCTTCCTTTGCGCAGGCTCGGATTTCTCATGGAAAAAAGTCTTGTTTTGTTGTATAATAGAAACAGTCAAACAAAAGATTCGGGGTGAATCCGTGAAATGAAAAAAAACAGGGGCTCAAATCACTCTTTGCAGAAAAAAGCTTCCGCGGCTGTCGGCAGCTGCCTTCGGTCGGTGCGCCTTCCCGCACTGCTTGTTCTGTTTTTAATTCTGTTTTCATTTATTTTTATAAATATTAATTATCGGAATCTTGATGTTTCAGCATTGCGGAACGCGGCTGCAAGTCCCGACAAAGACCTTTCGTTTTTCGATACGATGCCTGCAACGCCTGCACCAAACAATGCGGGTTCGGTGTATCAAAGCAAATACGAAATAGTTCCGGGCAAGGTATACAAACTCGGAGATTGTGACAAACATGTAAG
>ENA-OURS01002687-OURS01002687.1-human-gut-metagenome-genome-assembly--contig:-NODE-2687-length-12165-cov-2.282742_pt1 | contig 12165 bp, 7 predicted proteins | sample MGYA00242109_ERZ509010 | MGnify/ENA primary metagenome ERZ509010 (study PRJEB26280, sample SAMEA2338774) | human gut metagenome | biome: human gut; feature: human-associated habitat; material: faeces... | reverse complement strand
CCAAAGACAGCTCTCAGTAAATAAAATAACCTATATTTGTGGCCTCGGAGCAAGGTTTGGATACGAGCCTATGAAGCGAGTATTCAAACCGCAGCGACTAAAGTCACAAATATAGGTTTTTTATTTACTGGGAGCGTCTCCCCTGCCTGCGGCAACCCAGAGCTTAATAAGAAATTACCGTAGTATTCGTTGGCATATATTTCCAAATATAATATGCATCGGAGTCCATCAGACGCACACATCCATTAGATGCTGGTTTACCAATTGTAGCATCTGCATACACCGTGCTTGCAATTGGAAATTTATGATGATTCTGGCTGCTGCCGGATGGGTAACGGTGTACTCTGGTGTGGAAAGAGTTTCTTCCACAATAATGAGTTATGTATTCTTCATAAGTATTAACATAATACCAGCCATTTTCCTTCTGACCAATGCGGAAAGTTCCATGGGGAGAACGGGTATTATAGTTTCCGGAGGCGCAAGGGAACGATTTGATTAATTTCCAATTGTTCTTTCGTCCCTGAAAAATACTGACTTCCTGTGTATAATGACTGACCCAGATTAAATAGCTGGTTTTGCTGGAATACTTTTTAACATAAGCAAGTTTTTGAGCAGTAGAATATTTGGATGTTGTGTAGTTGCATTTGAAAGCGCGAAGACTTCCTGTAGTGAGGTAGTAGGTCTTTCCTTTATAGAGAATCTCGCTTCTCTTATATTTGGTATTACGTCCGATTAAATCAACGGTTACACCGCTGCTTAATGTTTTAACAACTTTTTTAGAAGTCCAGGAACGGTAAAGAGAAACTTTCTTGGTTGTCTTGCAGAAGTAAGTCATCGTTCTTATTGTTTTTAATGGTGAAAGTAAAGTGTTAGGGGTACAGCTTACAGTAGCTCCTGTTGAAGAAGTATAATTCTTTCCATTAATCGTTGTATAAGGTTTTACCATAAAAGTAATACTTGAAGCGCCGCTTGTAATGGAAGTCTGATAAGTGGAGCGGGTGGTGTTTGCTAAAAGAGTGTAACTGCTGCCTTTTTTTATATATACACTGTAACCGCTTGCGTTATAAAGTGTGTTCCATTTTAAGTTGAGACGGCTATTGCTTGCGTAGACAGATAATCCAGTTACATTCTGTGAAATGGTTACGGGAATCGTAGCAGAGAGCTTTCTGGAAACCGTTTTTGCGTTAGGAGCGAATGCTTTTACAGTAAATGTGTAGGTCTGGCCTTCATTTAACTGATTAAATGTATAAGTTCCGGCTTTTTTAAACTTAACAGAACGTCCATCGGAACAAAAGAGTTTATATTTATTAGCTCCAGTGACGGCTTTCCATGTGATTTGTGCACTTTTATATCCTGGTGTAACAGTAAAATAAGGTGCTTTCAGTGAGACGGCTTCGGTTGAACTGGTTGTGCTCTGGCTTTTGACCGTTGTCTGACTTGCATTCAGAGAAACTGCCGGATAAGTGCAAAGCCCGAAGAATAAAAGGGCTGAAGCGACAGAAAGACAGAGTTTATTTGTTATTTTCATGAAAAATCTCCTCTCTCATAGTATTAATGGTCATTGATAATTTACTATCTGACTAATATAACAAATCCTGCTACCAGAAGTCAAGGAGATGGATTTACTATTTAATTCAAACAAAAGCTAGCCAAAGCCCTTTGTTTCCATCCCCGAATCTCTCCAACCACTATTTTAATTCAACTAAAAACAGCCAAAGACAGCCCCGGAAGAGAAACGCTATCCTATATTTGTGGCCTTAGAGCAAGGATTGAATGGGAGCCAGTAAGCGAACATTCAACCCGCAGTGATAGAGTCACAAATATAGGATAGCGTTTCTCTTCCGGGGCGTCTGTCTCTTAACGAATTAAACTAGCCAAAAATTCTGGGAGAATACTTTCTGGTACTTCCATTTCTCCCTGTCCTTTAAATAAGGAAATATGTGGTTTGTTCTGACCGTGGAAGTCTGTTCCGCCTGTTTTAAGAAGACCCCACTGTTTGGCAAGACCAGCAACATATTCCTGTTCAACAGGAGTGTAAGTGTTATAGTAAGCTTCAATTCCAACAAGGCCGGCTTCTTTTAATTCGCGGACCAGAGTTTCTTTTTTGGCGGAATCTAACTTTTTATAGAACATAAGGTGTGCAAGAACAGGGACACCGCCACTGTTTTTGATTAGTTCGATTGCTTCCTGCGGAGTAGGCATGATACGTTCCACATAGCAGCATCTTCCCTCTGCAAGATATTTATCAAATGCTTCTTGAACAGAAGAAACATATTTCTTTTTCATAAGAAGCTTTGCGATATGTGGGCGGGCGATTGTTTCGCCTGGCTTATCTGGTTTGATTTCGTCCATGGAAATCTTAAAGCCCTGTTCCTGAAGTTTCTCAATAATTTTTGCATTACGTCCGTCACGGCTTTCACGACAAACGGCAAGGCGTTCTAAGAGAGCCTTATTTTTTGTGTCGATGTTATAGCCAAGAACATGAATTTCTACTCCGTGATAGTCTGTAGAAATCTCTACACCAGAGATGGCAGTAAGTCGTTCTTTATGTTTGGCAGCAGCTTTCTGAAATTCTTCTGTGCCAGCAACTGTATCGTGATCGGTAAGAGCAATTACAACAGGATTTTTATCACCAGCAAGTTTTAGGGCATCATTTATAATTTCTGTTGGGGAAAATGTACCATCAGAAGCAGTAGAATGAATATGTAAATCAATATAAGTTTTCAAAATGTACTCCTTTCATGCAATAATCAATCAAGTATCTATAATATTCTATATCTAGTATCGCAGAATTAGTTAAAAAAATCAATGTATATGACAATTATTTATATGAATTGAAAGAAAGTGATGGAAAATGTGTAATAATGCAATACTTGTTTGTAATAATTGCATAAAGGTGTTAGAATATCTTTATTGAAAATGAGAAGCTAAACAGGCAGACAGAACATGTAACGGAGGTTAATCTATAATGGAAGATATGATGAAAGCGTTGTTGGATGTGGTGAGAGCACAGCACACTGCAACAGAAGGAAGCGAAGAAAGACCATTTGATATTAATGATATTATTGATATGGCGCTGAATATTACCGGGAGACCAGAAGAACCAGAGGAACAGCAGGAACTTTCTGATACGATTCAGAAGCTGGCAGAATCTCTGGCACCAGATATTTTCCCACCGAAGACATTTGAGGAGATGGATGATTCCGAGCAGGCAGCTTCTGCAGTGAATATGATAGAGGAACGGTTAAGAAATGGTGGCAGAAGAAGAGAGACAGCAGCCCCACAGTCACAACAGGAAATGACTCCACAGCAGAATAGTTCACAGATGCAGAGTGAGTCACATGAGGAGAATCCTTTTGCACAGGTAATGGAGAATGAAAATGCGAATATTCAGCAACAGTCAGAAACTGCAGATGGATATGGAAATATGGCATCCACAGACAGTGGTGCGTCCGAAGATTATGGTAATGGCAGTTCTTACGATATGTTTGGACAAGACGATGTAAATCATCAGGAAGCGGCGAATCTTAATGATTTGATCTATAATAATTTTATGCAGATGATGGGATTAAATGATCCTAAGGTAGAATATCCATTTGACCGTTCTCAGATTCGATATGGAAGGGAAAAGACAGCGACGGAAATGCTTGCAGAAGATGAGGCCAACAAGGCAGAAGAGAGAGCATTAGAAGAGCAGAGAAGAAGGCCAGTTTCAGCCTGGGAACTTGCACAGTCAGCTGTGGATAAGGATGAGGAAGCACATCAGAAAGAGGAATATGAACCTAAAGAGATGAAGATGCCAGAAACCAAATCAGCTTCTCAGTTAGCCGCAGAAGCAATCGAGAAGGCCAAAGAAGAGGATCAGATGAAGCTTGAGGCAGAAAAGAGAGCAGAACGTCTTATGGAAGAGGCAAGAAAGCGCGGAAAAGATCCGATGGAATTTGCACTTCATCAGCAGGAAATTTTAAATTATATGGAAAAGAACAGTGATGAACTCGTTTCTTTTGAAGATTATGAAGATTTATCACCAGAGGAAAAATTAGAGATAGAGAAAGAACTTTATCGGGAAAAACAGATTGAAGCGGGAGTGGCTCCAGAAGATATCAGTGATGAGTTACCAGATGAGATTCTGGAACAGTCTGGAATCGCACCAGATCAGACAGCAGGAGAGCAGAATAGTCAGGAGTCTGCCGGACAGGGAGATGGAACAACAGCACAGCAAACCAGCCAATCACAGGGAATGCCGACATTTTCAGATGATATGCTTCGTATGATTAGTCAGGAAGTAGTACAGGAAAATGCAGAGATGATTCTGGCTGAAGATGCCAATGCAGACTTAGGATTAATTAACGAGACGATTTTCGAAAACTTGAAAAATCTAATGAGTCAGACTGGCGGAGCTGTGACGCAGGAAGATATGGAATCTTTGATCGGAGAAGTTATTTCCAGAAATACGTCTTCTGACTCAGAAGAAAAACAAGAAACTTTGGCGCAGACGGAAACAGGTACTACAGCTGAAACGGCACCGATGGCATTTGAAGGCGAAAGTGCAGGCAGTGCTGTTGGAAGTGGAATGGCAGGAACGAGGGAACCAGCAGTGGAAAGTTCACAGTCAGAATCACAGAGCCAGCCAATGTCAGCGGTAGAACTTGCCAGGGCAGCACAGCAGGCAGCTAAGCCAGAGCCACAGGAAGCCAGAGAAACAAAGTCAGCAGTAGAACTTGCAAAAGAGGCACAAGAAAACGCAGTACAGAAGAAGGCTGAACCAATATCGGAGACAGAGGAAGAACTGAGCGAGGATGATTTAAACTTTGATGAATTAGATTTAGAAGAGGAGTCCGAAGAAAGTCAAAGTCCTTCCATTGAAGAATTAAAGGCACAGCTTAAGGCAGCAGAAGAAGCATTGGCAGCAGAGCAGTTAAAAGCGGCACAGAAAGCCGGGAAAGCAGAGGAAGAGAAGAAATCAGAAGAAATTCCGAAAGTGGAAGAAGCAACAGAACAGCCGATGGAAGAGTGCATCAACAGCCGGGGAACAGACAGCAACAGAAGAAAGTTCTGAGATAACCCCTGCGCCGACAGCAGAAGAAGTACAAGAACAGCCTGAGTATTCTGAAGTTTCAGAAAAAGAAGCGGAAGAATTTGAATATGTTGATCCGGGCGAATTAGTTCTTGGAGACCACACACAGGCAGAGATAGATGAAGCTTTGGATAATCTGGCATCTCTTGGCCTGGAGGGTGAAGTCTATGAGCGTGCAAAAAGAATGCTCTTACTGGAACTTGCTGGTTCAGAAGTAGCACTTGATGCATGGCTTGAAGAACAGGAAAATGGCAAGAAGAAAAAGGCAGCGGTATCCGCGTTAGATACAGAAGAAGATGCTCTTGAAGATTTAGAAGATTTAGATGAAGATGACCTCGAGCGAGAATTAGAACTTGCTATGGATGAAGACTTTATTGAGGAAGATTTAGAAGAACCTGCAAATGAAGAAACTTTAGAAGAAAGCAGTCAGGACAAATCTGAAGAAACAGAAAAAGAGGCAGTTTCTGAGGAGAATTTAGAAGAAAACTCTGTAGAAAAAACGGAGGACGAATCTGATAAGACGGAAGGTGCCGAAGATGTATCAGAACAGCCAGAAAGTATTTTAAAAGAAGCTTCTGAGGAAGAAATAAGCAGTGAAGAGGAAAACTCTGAGGAAGAAGAGGGAGAGACCTCAGAGGCAGCTCAGGAAGAAGCAGCAAATAAGGAGTTCTCTGAGACAGAAGAAGAGGCAGCAAATAGAGAGTACTCTGAGACAGAAGAGAAAGAGACAGCAAATAGGGAGTGCTCTGAGACAGAGGAAAAAGAGATAGCAAATAAGGGCGTTTCTAAGAAAACAGAGAAAGAAGCAGAATACAAGGAAGCAGAATACATTTCTGAATCAGAAGACACAATTCAGGTAGAAAAAACAAGACCGGAAAAGGAAGAGAGGACATCTTCACAGACGAAGAAGCCTGCACACAGTGAGAGAACATCACATTCCAGAAAACACAAGAATATTGTAAAACGTAAGGAAAAAACAGCTCCAGAAAAAGAAGAAAGAGAATTTAGCGCAGTAGTTCTAACAGGAAAGAATGTCGAAGAAAAAGAATTCCAGGTAAGTGTCCGCAATCCATTTGTTCTCAAAAACTCTGCAAGCTTTATGGATAAATTTGAAGAGTATATTGTAGATACACAGGAAAACAGAAAGTTAAGCACAGGATTCAAACGTTTAGATGCAATGCTCCGCTATGGCCTTCATAAAGGAAGTTACTTTGTAGATGCTACACCTCAGTATTTAAAGAACGGATTTATGCAGCAGATAGCCGACCGGGCAGCAGAAAGCGGTGTAGATGTACTTTATATTTCAACAGAGCTTACCCGCTATGACCTTATGGTAGATACTATCTCTCGTCTCAGCTATGAAATGAATAAAAAAGATGAAGAAAAAGCAGTATCCTCTATGGCAATCATGACAGGAGAAAAAGGCGCAGATATTCGTTCTTTAAAAGATGAATTGAATTGGTACAGAGGACGGATCAGTGAACATCTTTTTGTACTTGATCAGGAAGCAGTGTCTGAATATGTAGAAAATATGGAGGATGCCTCCGCAGGAGATATATTAGCAGAACTTATTCGTTCCATCGTAACAGAGGGAGCACATAAGCCAGTGGTATTTATTGATAATATTGAAAATATACTCTCAGTAGAAGATTCTGAAGATATGAAACCGCTCATGGATGGGATCCGTAAACTTGCAAAAGAACTGGGAATTCCGATTATTATGTCCTACGGATATGCACCAGCAGAAAGTGAAAATGAGCTTGACCCAGATGAAATCGAATATCACAAATCATTAGGAAATATGTGTGATGTATATCTTGAACTCAAATATGCAGATATGATAACAGAGGATTACGAAGAATTAACAGAAGATGATATTCAGGAAATGGTAGAAAACGGTGAAATGCTTCTTATTAACGTACAACTTCATAAAAATAGAAGAACAATGAAAGCATCCTGTCAGATACAGGCAACACCGAAGTTTAATTATTACGAAGAATAGTGATTTGCCGTAGGCAAATAGACGAAACACCAAAGAGAAGATACCCTATATCTGTGACTTTAGTCGCGGCGGTTTGAATGCTCGCTTATGCGCTTGCATCCAAACCTTGCTCCGAGGCCACAGATATAGGGTATTATATGGCGCTATTCCGTAATCCCAATATAATCCGTTACAACCTTAATCTTTGCACTGATCTTCTGAAGCTCTTCTGTTGGTTTATAATCTTTCGTACCAAAGAGATATTCGTGTGCTTTTTTTACATTTGTCTGGGCTGTAATTGGAAAACCGTAATAGATGCCGTTATATCGTTCATCTTCAGATTTAAAAGGATAAGCCTGCGAATCTTCTATCTTACAACGTGCCATGGAAAGAGTCAGCTTTGTGAGAGCGTCATTAGAGAGGCTCGTTTTACACTGTGGAAGAACAGTACTGATTAACTTTCCAAGTTTTAGCGGCTGTTTTTTAGCTGTATTCATAATACCTTCAAGAACAAGTCGCTGATGGTTAGCTCTTGCGTGATCTCCGCCTTCCATGTAGCGGATACGAGAGTAGGCAACAGCCTGATTACCATCGAAGGTATAAGTTCCGGTTTTTTCAAACTTCGGAGAATTTCCACCATTAATATGATTCATATTACCAATATAATCATTTAAATTCTGTAATTCTTTTTCAGAATTAATGGTCAATGGAATACCTCCAAGCACATCAACAGCATCGGCTAATGCTTTAAAGTTAACCGTGGCGAAATCTGTGATATTTAAATCCAGATTACGGTTAATTGTGCGAAGAGCAAGTTCTGGTCCGCCATAAGAATATGCTGCATTAATCTTATCGTATTCGCCATCAATACTTACATAGGTATCACGGTAAATAGACATCAATTTTACCTTTTTGGTTGATTTATTGATGCTGGCAATGATGATACAGTCAGTACGGGAACCTTTATCTTTAATTTTATTATCCTGACTATCAACGCCAAAAAGAGCAATATTTTGATAATCTTTTATATTAGCATCCGTATCATTTACAGTTACACTTGTTTTATCTAAAGGATATTTTTCTATTTTGGAAAATGCACCTTTTAATGAGAAACGGAATGCAAAAACCGCCCCGGCAATTAAAAGAATGATTAAAAGAAGGAAAGGAAAACATCCCCGTTTTTTCTTTTTTTTACGTTCATGATAAGTTAAAGCTCGTCCGCCAGAAGTCTGCCGCTTTTGAGACTTTGTATCAGGCTTATTCTGGGAAGAGGACTTCTTTGTTGATGGTTTGCCAGAATTTTTTATAGAAGAACCAGAGGAATGATATCCTGTACCGGAAGAACTTCGAAGCAGGCCATCAGTATTCAATGTGGAATGTGTATGATGGTCGTGAGAAGTTTTGAAATTATTCTGAGAACTTCGTCTGCCGCCTGTGCTGGAATAGTTATATTTGTTTTCAATGTTATCTTTACTATATATTGAACCATATTTCATAAAATATGCCTCCATTCTGTCATAGGTACTTCTGGAAATTTAATAGGTTTATGGAATGTTTCGGAGAGTACATTCATTAGTTAAAAAATCTGTGTTAGTAAGCATTTTTATTGACAAATCCTTTAAATACAGTAAGAAATAGAATCTTAATATCAAAAGATAATGTCCAGTTTTCAATATAAAAAATATCATGTTCAATTCGTCCCTCAATGGATGTGTCTCCACGGAAGCCGCAAACTTGTGCCCATCCTGTCATACCGGGACGTACCTGATGCTTTATCATATAACGAGGAATCTCCTCTTTAAATTTCTCAACGAAAAGAGGTCGTTCTGGCCGTGGACCAATGAGACTCATATCACCCTTTAATACATTAAATAACTGTGGCAGTTCGTCAAGACTGGTCTTACGGATAATTCTTCCCACGGGAGTGACCCGGGGATCGTTGTGTACTGTCCAGGCCTTTTGTTCCTTAGAGGCAGACTGTACTCCCATCGATCGGAACTTGTACATTTTAAAAGGTTTATTATGAAGACCAACTCGTTCCTGACAGAAAATAATTGGTCCTGGGGAACTCTTTTTAACGAGAACAGCAACAACAGCCATAATCGGTGAAAAGAGAATGATACAAACGATAGAACCAATAATGTCCACAAGACGTTTGATACATTTGTTTACAGTATTTGTAAGCGGAACATTACGGATGTTGATAACCGGAAGTCCGTTCAAATCCTCAGTAACTGGGTTAGTAGAAATAAATTTATAATAATCTGGAACAAACTTTGTATGCACACCAGACTTTTCGCAGATAGCAACCATATCTCCCAGTTTATAATACTCTTTCAAGCTGAGTGCGATTGCCACCTCATCCATAGAAGTGTTCTGAAGAAACTTTTCTACATCCTTTAACTTACCAATGCAAAAAGTATTGCGGTAAGAAAAGTCAGCCTTGAGATTATCATCGAAAATACCGTGAATGGTGTAGCCCCACTGTGGGTTTGACTTAATACGGTCGATGTAGGCTTCGGCTGCTGCACTGAAACCAATAACAACAACATGTTTAAGATTAAATCCCTTTCTGCGAGTTCTTTCTAATGCATAACGGATTGCCGCCCTTTCAGCAATGGTAAGAAGCATGGAAAGAACATAGAACATTAACTGAAGACTTCGTGAAACATGGGGAATCTTCATAAAGATTATATATATAAAGAAGAAAACCATTCCAATGGAATTCGCCTTAATGAGATTCGCATACTCTGAAGTCCTATTTTGAAATCTTTTTGGTTTATATAAATTAAACTTTGCATATAAAATAAGGTATACAGGAATCAGAACAAGAAGTATACCCTGATATTGCCACAACTGCCGCCAGTAACCAAAACGAGGGAAAATGTCTTTAAAAAGAGGGCATATATATCGAATATAGTAACTAAGACAAAAGGAACAATAAATAACCAGTGCATCAAGAACGACGTGGAACCGGTTAAGATATTTTTGATTCTCTTTAATCATAAAAGTGTACCTCCATCACCCAAAAGGGATATATATATGGAAAAAAGGGCGTAATATACCTCTTACTGGGATAATTTTCTAACTTATTATACAATAGAACAGGGCATTCCACAAGGTTATTTCTTTTCCTGCTTTTACGAAAAAAGTGTGAAAAAGCTGCAAAATCAGTAGAAATCCATAAATTTGCCATAAATACAACACAAATTTATCACACATCGTTGCTAAGATAAGGTTACAAACTTAGGAAAGGGGATAACATTATGAACGAATTTGAAAATGGATTCCATAATGAGAATTTAGAGAACAACAGGATAAATAACCAGGAAAACAACAGTCAGCAAGTAGCTATAGATGTAACACCGATTGAGGAATCGGTAACACAGGAGAATACAGAGAGTCATAGATATTCTTACAGAGAACAAGGTACAGGTGGCAGTTCCTATCAGTATGACAATGGAAATAATTCCAACGATACTTATAATAATTCTTATAGCAGCCACGGATGGAGAGATGAGAGTACTTATAATAATGAAAATTATTATGGGAATATCCCGCCGGAACCTGATAAGAGACGCAGACAGAGAAAGAATGGCAGTAAAAATAATAAGAACGGAATGGGTAAGAAAGCTGCCAAGTTAGTTGCATCTGCAGCAGTATTTGGTCTTGTAGCGGGAGCCTGCTTTGTAGGAGTGTCCGTAGCAAAAGATAAATTATATCCTTCTACAGCAGATCGAATTGAAACAACATCGGGAACAACAAGTGCAAAGAGCGAGACATCATCAAGCGGCTCAAGCAGCTCCAGCAGTAATGTAGCAAGTGTAGTTAATGAAGTGATGCCATCTGTTGTATCTATTACAAGCACAATTCAGTCTTCCAATTATTATGGCTTTGGTACACAGGAATCAGAAGGAGCAGGTTCAGGATTTATCGTTGCAAAGACAAAAGATAATCTTATGATTGCAACCAATAATCATGTTGTATCTGATGCCACTTCCCTCACCGTAGGATTTGCAGACGATACAACAGCCAAAGCAACAGTAGTCGGAACAGACTCCAGTGCAGACCTTGCAGTTATTTCTGTAAAGATAAAGGATATCAAAGACTCTACAGCATCAAAGATTAAAGTTGCAACACTTGGAAGTTCTGATGATTTAAAAGTAGGAGAAGAAGTTGTAGCAATCGGTAATGCCTTAGGATATGGCCAGTCTGTTACAACAGGTGTAGTCAGTGCAAAGAACAGAGAAGTATCTTTAACAGATGGAACAATGAACCTTCTTCAGACAGATGCTGCAATCAACCCTGGTAACAGTGGTGGTGTACTTATTAATATGGATGGTCAGGTTGTAGGTATCAACAATGCGAAGTTAGAAGATACATCCGTAGAAGGTATGGGATATGCAATTCCTATCACTACAGCTAAAACTATCTTAACAGATTTAATGAATGCCAGCAGCGTAAGCACAAAAGATGCTGCATTCCTTGGAGTCGTAGGCCGTGACATTAATGAATCTTATTCCAGCGCACTTGGAATCCCTAGCGGAATCTATGTATCACAGGTAGTCAGCGGATCACCAGCAGAAAAAGCAGGAATCTCTGCAGGCGATGTCATTACCAAGTTTGAGGGTAACAACGTATCTACAATGTCCGGCTTAAAAGAAAAACTGGCACTGAAAAAAGCTAATACAAAAGTAAAAATCACATTTAAGAGAGCAAACCAGAGCGGAACATACGAGGAAAAGACCGTTACAGTAACTCTTGGTAAAAAGAGTGATTTCAGTGATGTAACAACAGATAACTCCAGCGATTCCAGCAATGATTCCAATAATAACTCCAATAATGGAAATAATAATGGAAACAGCAATGGCAACTCTGGTAATAGCAATGGAAATTCCGGAGACTATGGTTATGGCAATGGAAATTTTGGAAATGACAATGGCAATGGATATATAAATCCATATGAATATTTCTTCGGAAATAACTATTAATTTACCATTTAATTCGGAAGCTGTCTTTGGATGATTTTTAGATGAATTGAATTTAATCATAGTCCAAAACAGCAATCTACAAATCCCTCCCTTGATAGCAGGTGATAGCATAACCA
>ENA-OURS01002682-OURS01002682.1-human-gut-metagenome-genome-assembly--contig:-NODE-2682-length-12185-cov-9.755400_pt1 | contig 12185 bp, 10 predicted proteins | sample MGYA00242109_ERZ509010 | MGnify/ENA primary metagenome ERZ509010 (study PRJEB26280, sample SAMEA2338774) | human gut metagenome | biome: human gut; feature: human-associated habitat; material: faeces... | reverse complement strand
TTAGTACTATATATTAATAAAATATTACAAAAAGGTTTGTAAAAAAGAGCATTTCATGAAATCCCTCGTCAGAAGGTTTCATAAAATGCTCTATTTTTTGAATATGGTGTTACCAAAAGCAGTCCTTATTTGTCGCTTGTAAAAGCCTGCCGTTATATTCGGATGAGCTATGGTCAAATCTCTCTAACGGGCTCGCCACGTGCAAGCCCCTACAGGTGATCGAATGGGGCGTGGCTGAATCTCACAGTGGGCGGCCCAGCCACGGCTGTCCGTTTTGGCAGCCGTCCTGCGCCTTCCGTTGATCGGCACCTGACGGGCCAAGGACAGCCCCTACGCATACGGCCGTTGGCCGTGTACTTTTTTGCGACCGGCTACCGGCCACCTGCGAACTGCGTTTATTTTATTTCTGGCCGACGTACTGTTTGATCAATTCGCTCTGTTCTTTGACTAAGGCTTCCAGTTCAGCGATTTTCTTATCCTGTTTATCAACGGTATCTTCCAAGCCTTCGATTTTCTTGGCCATAACGGTCCGTGACGTCGTGACGCCGCTGCCCTGGCCGATTTTAAAGCTCAGGCCAGCGTTGAACATGTTTTCTCCGTTGCCGAAGTTCGTGCCCAGGCTGAACATGGTGTCTTCGTTGGGACGATAAAAGGCGCCGAAAGCGACGCTGTTGGCATTGCGGTAATTGCCGTAACCGACGGCAAAGTCCCATTTGTCATCCGGGTCGAAATCCAGTGGATGGAGGGCTGCCAAGGCAGCGGCGCCGGCACCGACTTTGTTGACCTTGTTGTCGAGATTCGAGACGCGGTTATTGATGTGGTAAATGGATTCCGTGTTGGTCGCAACTTTATCTTCTACCGCCTTCAGCTGGGCCACATTGACAGCATCCGTGTCTGCAAAGCCGGCTGCGACATGAGTAATCTGGCGGGTATGGGTACCGTCCCCGACCGACACAGCGCCCCAAGAGGATTTCCAAGTAGGAGAATCAATGTTGCTGGTCCCGAATCCCGGCTCCCAGCCGTAAACACCGGCCGCTGTAGAAGCAAGGGACCCACTGCCCAGGGCTACGCCGCCTTCGACAGTGGCATTGGCATTATGTCCCAGGAATACTTTTTACGCATCATTAAGTGAAAAAAAGGGCTATCGCATGTGCGACAGACCCTACAAACTCTGTGCTGCAAACTATAAAGTAAACGGGACCTCGCACGATGGCAGAAGCCTTCGTGCGAGGTCCCTTGTATTCATGGCTGCGGGATATGTTGGGCCAAATCTTTGGTCATTTCTATGTGTTCAAAGTATTTATGGGTCTTCCACAGGAGCGCGCTGAAGGCGCTGAAGGTCAGGCGGAAGCGGAAGTGTTTGAAGCTGATAGGGCCTTCAAACATGGGGACGCGGTCCAGGTCATACGGGTCGTCCCAGGGGAAGTCACGGCCTGTTTCTACGGTAAAGGCGTAGCGGTAGCCGGCGCCCCGCGTTTCTTCCATGACCATATCGTTATATTTGCCTTCCGGGAAGGCGATGAAGTGGCACGGTTTCCCTGTCATCTTTTCGATGATGTCTTTGGAATCCTGCAGTTCGTGACGCACGCCGGCCCGGTCAAAGCTGGTCAGGGGCTTATGGCTGATGGTGTGGGACCCGAATTCCATGCCGTCGGCGGACATTTCCTTGACCTGGTCCCAGGTCAGGTAGCCCGGCGTATTCATGAGGTTGATGATCAGGAATATGGTACCGCGCATGTGGTATTTCTTCAGGATGGGATAGGCGTTTTCATAGTTGTCGACGTAGCCGTCATCAAAGGTGATGAGGACTGGCCGGTCAGGCAGGTCGCCTTCGCCGCGCATGTAGGCATCGAATTGTTCCAGCGTAATGGAATGGTAATCGTTGTCGTGCAGATATTTCATCTGTTCGTCAAAGTTAGCCGGCTTCATGGTCAGCACGGTGTTGAATTTATTATTGACCTGATGGTAGTTCAGGACCGGGACGCCTGTCAGGTGATAGTTCGTCGACCCGAAATACCAAAAAGCAAAGATACCGATAAGGAGGACCAGGACGGTGAGAATGACGCCGATGATCCACGAGCATATTTTCTTCAACATAAGACTTCCTTTATTTTGTTACGTTTTTCAGGGTCTTGATGAAATGGTTCTCAGTCAGCCATTTTTCATCGCCTTTTTCCAGGGCTTCTTTCAGCTCTTTGATACAGATATTTTCCATATGGATCGTTTCGATGGTCGTCGTCATGTATTTCGTTTCTTCATACATGTAATCATCCAGTTCCTGCTTGACCAGGACGTCTTTCAGTTCAAAGAGCAGGTCTTCCGATTCCTGCTGGATGGCCAGCAGTTCGGTCCAGTGGCTGTATTCTTCTTCGGTCAGAACGAACTCGCCGTACATGTCCGTGACCAGCTGTTCCTGGGAACAGAGGATCTGTTTGGCATAATCGACGCCCGTAGACCGGTCATAGACATGGAGCTCACGGTTTTCTCCATTGACACTAACGCGCATGGCGTAACACCTCCGCTTGAGTTTAATCAAAGTACATACATCCTCTATTATACAGGATTTTGAGAAGACGACAAGTGTTTTTTAGCATAAAAAAGGACTTACCGTTATGCGGCAAGTCCTTTTTACGTTCGTCGTAGGTCGTTCATCGTTGGTCGTGAAGGGTCTAAAAATTACCTCCCTTTTCGATGAGCGATGAACGACGAACGAAAAACTTTTAAAATAAAAGAACCGTGCATAATGGCCTAAGCCCTTATACACGGTTTCTTCCCTACAAGCTAATTATGCTTCTACAGGGTATACGCTAACTTTGCGGTTGTATTTACCAGCGCGTTCGAAAGCAACTTTACCTGCAGCCGTAGCGAACAACGTATCATCTTTGCCGATGCCTACGTTCGTGCCCGGATGGAAGTGCGTACCACGCTGGCGAACGATGATGTTGCCGGCTTTAACGATAACGCCGTCATGGCATTTTACACCAAGGCGTTTCGATTCGCTATCACGGCCGTTACGCGTGGAGCCTGTCCCTTTTTTATGAGCGAAAAGCTGTAAGTTGAAATTGAACATTCCGTCCACCTCCTGACGTCTATGAGTCGAGTACGACGTATTCTCCATACTGCCGTACAATTTGTTCCAAACCTGCTACCATAGTCCCTAAGATGATCTGTGAGGCTTCACAGGGCTTGGGGACCTGGACGGATAAGAAGCCATCGTTTACTTCATACGGTACGTCATGCGAAGCGTACTGCATGAGACCCAACAAGGCTGTCTGCGACAATGCCGATACGGCGGCACAGACGATATCGCTGCCGGCTTCGTCATAATCGGCATGGCCTTTTATGGTAAAACCCGTGTAGCGGTCTTTCTTATCGCGATGCATCGTAATGGTAATCATTAGCCTTCAATCTTTTCGATTGTAACTTTCGTGAACGGCTGACGATGGCCCTGACGACGACGGTAGTTGGATTTTGCTTTGTATTTGAAAACGAGGACTTTCTTTTCTTTGCCCTGAGCCAATACTTTTGCAGTTACTTTAGCGCCTTCAACAACGGGAGTACCTACTTTAACATCACCGTCGTTAACGACTGCCAATACCTGGTCGAATACTACGTTGGAATCAACATCGGCATTCAGTTTTTCGACGAAAATGTTGTCGCCTTCCTGGACACGATACTGTTTTCCACCTGTTTTGATAATAGCGTACATGAGTGACACCTCCTCATCAATATACTCGCTGAATACGGCGTCCCTTGCGGGAGCTTGTGAGCCTCTCCACGCGGCTTATCCATAGCCACTTATGCTACGACTTCCCTAATATACCATAAACGTGGGGCGATGTCAAGGGATTCTTGGGGGCTAATGCCCCGCAGGCCGCCTCGAGTGATCCTCGGCCCATAAAATCGCCCCGTCTGGTGTCTTCGTAGGGGACGCCCAAAGGGCGTCCCGCGTGAATCCTGTGTACATCCCCAATGGCATGCGCGGCAACAGATTCAGAAGAACGACATCGCCTCGAGTGACCCTCGGCTCGTAAAATCGCCCACCCGGGGCCTTTGTTCATTCCCATCGCCTGTATGCGATATCGTAGGGGACGGCTAAAAGCCGTCCCGCGTGAATCCTCCGCATAACTGGAGACACGACAGATAGCTCGTTGTCCGTGATGCATAAAAGCCTACCATTATACCAGCACGGGCTGTGATGAAATCTCCCTAGCGGGCTCGCCACGTGCGAGCCCCTACGCACAAGACCATGGGCCGTGTATTGCGGTCCGCAGGACCGCGGCGACCTGCCACCTGCGGCCGGCGAACTGCGTTCATTCCATGATTCCAAAAAAGCGCTGTCCTTATGGACAACGCTTTTTTACTACAAACTCTGAACTACAAACTTTTCTCTTAATTCCCGTTATGGTTGAAGTAGTCGGCCAGGCCTTTGACGATGCTTTCGGCAAAGTTCTGCTGCTGGGCATCGGAGTTGAGGGCTTTTTCTTCGTTCGGGTTGGAGATAAAGCCCAATTCCAGCAAGGTTGCCGGCATGTTGGTGTGCAAGAGGACGTAGAAGTTGGCCGTCTTGACGCCGCGGTCGGCGAAGTTCGTCGCCTTCATGTTCTGAAGGTGGATGTAGTTGGCCAGACCGTAGTCATACGGGGTCTTACTGTTGTAATAGGCCGTAACGCCGCCTGCTGACGGGGAATCGAAGGAATCGATGTGGATGCAGACGAAGACGTCGGCTTTGGCTGCATTGGCGATATTGCAGCGGGCCTGCAGTTCTTCGACAGCGCCATCATACGGTGCGTAGACATCGACGTCAGTCGTGCGGGTCATGATGACATTGGCACCAGCTGCACTGAGCAGGGATGCGACTTTCTTGGAAATGGCCAGGGTAATGTCTTTTTCCTTGGAATACGTTCCGACAGCGCCGGAGTCCGAACCGCCGTGGCCGGGGTCGATGGCAATGGTCTTACCCTGGAGGCCCCTGGTCAGGCTGTAGGTCTTGCTGCTGCTATAGGCCGGGACATTGGTTGCCGGCTGCTTGGTAGACGACGGTTTCCAGCTCTGGGATGGCTTGGTCGCCCCTTTGATACCGATATTGGTATCGCCCCAATGGCTCCACTGCTTGAGCTTGCCCGATTTATCGTTGATGTCGATGACGACACGGCTCGATACTTTACTGCCTGTTGCCCCGGGAAGGGTAAAGACTTTGACGTCATTCTTGGTGACGGCCCGCGGGACCTTGATGGTCACGTCCGTACTCGACGAGCGAGACGATAAGGTGACACGGGAAATGACGTTGCTGTTGGGCTTATAGCTCTTAGCCACATTCTTGCCAATCCCTGTGTTAGGCAAAGTGACGAAAACATACTCGCCGGAGTTATCGATGTATAGCTTGGGATTGGCCTTACCGCTGACATCGAGGACGGTCCGAACAAAAGGCGTGTTGGCATCTGTTCGCGTTGCCGTCCGCACATTGGTAATTTCCGGCTTAGCCGCCGCCTGGGCCGATACCATCGGTATCAGGAAGACGAGCAGCATAAGCGGAAGGATCCACAATTTTTTCAACACAGTATCTTCTCCTTTACGATCCTAAACTGTTTCAACTTATTTATTATACAACGATTCGGGCGGAATTGGCAATCATTTTCTGTAGGGGCGACCACGCGGGGCACCCGTTGACGCAAATCCGGTTCACAAGTATTTCACATGTACCCGGCGGGCTCGCCACGCGCGAGCCCCTACAAAACATAATATAAAAAATTAGCAATCATTTTTATCTCGTGGCTCGTGGCTAGGGGTTAGTAGTTAGCGAAAAAGGACTGTTTCATGATGGCAGATACCCTCATGAAACAGTCCCTATAAGACAACCTCTCAGACCGCCTTCGGCGGCCAGCTCTCCTATGAGGCGAGCTTTTTTAGAACAAGAAGTTGATTTCTACATCGGTGAATTCGTCAGGGTCAGCGGCATTGCCGTGTTTGGTCTGAGTGCCAAAGGTCTGGGCTGCCGTGAGGATGACGTTCTTGGCCAGGGTGTAGTCGATGCCGACGCCCCAGGATTTGACGTTATCCAGGACGCTGTCATCGCGCCAGGAGTTGGTCGCACCACCGAGGAGCGCGCCCTTGTCGGAGTTGATGTATTCGACCCAGGCATCCCAGGAGCCGCGGGCATCGCTGTCAGCCGAACCGTAGGTCAATTTGCCGATCCATACTTCCGGATCATTGGTAACGTCATTATTGATTTTTTCATAGTTAGCCAGGGCGTTCCATTTGCCGAAGTTGAGGCTGGCATAAGCGCCCCAGAGATCATCAGCCTTAAAACCGTTAATACCATTGAAATCATTATAGTAGACGCCGACAGCCGAACCAGCTGCCCGGCCGCCGCCGAAGAAGCCTTCCAATTCGCCATAACCGGTTTTAACACCAAGAAGTCCATTGCCTTCAACTGCAGCATCTTCAACAGTATCACCGGCTTTGAATTTACCATAACCAGCCGTAGCTGCGAAGTGGTCGTTGGTGTATTTCAATTCAGCCCGGTCGAAGACGTCGCCATACTGGAAGCCGTAAGCGTTTTCACCGCCCAGGACGTACGTATCGGTACGGCCGACGCTGAGGTTCCAATGGTCGCCGCCGAAGTTGTAGTCGACTTTGGCATCGTCCGTGAAGATGTTGCCGTTATCGCTGGCAGCGCCGTTATCGGCGAAGTTGATGTCATCCGTGCTGATGCCGTAGGTTACGGTCGTGCGGTCATTGACCTTGGCATTGGCACGGACGCGGACGCGGTAATCCCAGGAAGCGTCTTTCTTATAGCCCGTGCTGGCCTCGCTGCTGGTGTCCTGATGCTGGAAACGGATACGGGCATCACCGCTGAGTTTTACGTTGCCCACGCGGTTTTCCAGGGCACTGACGCGGACGCCGAGGTTGTTCAGTTCGTCAGCATATTCATCAGCCAATTTGTTGATGAGGGCGCGCTGTTCAACGGACGCTTTGTCCATGTGAGCCATGGCTTTGGCGACCATTTCAGCGGCTTCGTAACGGGTGATGTTGCGTTCGCCCTGGAAATAAGAGCCGTCTACGCCCTGGATGATGCCGGCGTCAGCGAGTTCGACGACGGATTTATAAGCCCAGCTGTCGCTCGGTACGTCGACGAAGGGGTTGGCTGCAAAAGCGCAGGCTGCGCCGACAGCCATCATAGTGGCTAAGGATGTAACGATTTTCTTTTTCATCAATATGACCTTCTTTCTCTGTGTGAAAGCCTGGAAGCATGACACGATGAAGGCGTTCCCCTATCCGCTGCGGTCGAGTGTGCCTGGTTTCCTCTCGCATTACATAAAGGTTTTGCCCACATTGTCCCATTTATCACATGGCTTGTTCCAATGAGTACATAGTCATTATACATTTCATGATATTAATTGTCAATATCTTGTTTGGGAGCAAAAAAAGAACCTGTCTTTTATACGACAGGTCCTTTTCTGTAGGGGCGCCCTTTAGGCCGCCTATTCTTCTGTTGTCGGGGGTTTATACTTCGGCGACATGGGGTTGGTCTGGGGCGTGAGGTTCTTCATGCGGCCCAGCTGGTCGCTCTTGTCGGAGAAGTAGGTGTGCAAGGTGAATTCGGCCATTTCCGACAGCGGTTCGTCGAGGAAGGCTTCGTAAAGTTCTTCGATTTCCGGGTTCTGCCAGCTGGCTTTGACGTCCGTATCGTCGTCGCTCTTGTACAGCGAAGCGATGCGGGCTTCCTGGACTTTCTTGACCTGCGGCAGTTTGACTTTCGGCTGGCCGCCGCCGCCGATGCAGCCACCGGGGCAGGCCATGACTTCGATGAAGGAATAATCTTCAAAGGAGTCGTTCTTGATGAGGTCGTCGATGAAGGCGCGGGCGTTGCCCAGGCCGCTGATGGCAGCGACGTGAAGGACGAAGTGGCCGAAGATGACCGTTGCCTTCTTGACGCCCTGCAGGCCGCGGACCGGTTCAAAGGGGATGAAGTCTTTCGGTGCCGGACGACCCGTGAACATGTGGTAAGCCGTACGGATAGCCGCTTCCATGACGCCGCCGGAGTTGCCGAAGATACGGCCGCCGCCGGAAGCTTCGCCAAAGGCCTTGTCGAACTGGCCGTCTTCGAGGTTGGCGAAATCAATGTTTTCGTCCTGGATCCACTGAGCCAGTTCACGTGTCGTAATGCAGATATCCGTATCGCGGATTTCCGGTTCATCCCAGAAGAGGCCGGCTGCGCTCAGTTCAGGACGGCGGATTTCTGCTTTCTTGGCCGTGCACGGCGTGACGCAGACATTGACGATCTTCTTGGGGTCGATGTTCTTCTGCTGGGCGAAATAGGTCTTGATGACCGGGCTGAGGATGCTGATAGGACTCTTGGTCGACGACAGATGCTGGAGCAGGTCGGGGTAGAAGGTTTCGGCAAATTCGACCCAGGCCGGGCAGCAGCTGGTGAACTGCGGGATAGGAATTTCTTCGGACTGCAGGCGGTGCAGGAGTTCCGTTGCTTCTTCCATGATGGTCAGGTCGGCGCCGAAATCGGTATCGAAGACATAGTCCGCACCGAGCGTACGCAGGGCAGCGACCATCTTCCCTTCGACAAAGGTACCGGGGTCCATGCCAAAGGCTTCGCCCAGGCCGACGCGGACAGCCGGAGCCGTCTGGAAGATGACGATCTTTTCAGGGTCTTTCAGGGCTGCCTTGACCTTGTCGACATCGTTGACTTCGACGATGGCACCAAAGGGGCAGGCAGACGAACACTGGCCGCAGTGAACGCAGATGGGCATGTCGCCTGTACTGGACAGGGAATAGTAGTCCAACACAGTCTGTGTGTCGGCACAAGCCCGGCGACATAAGGTGCAGTTCTTACACTTCGTCACATCAAATTGAACGGCACAGTTGTGTTCATCAATGGGAACACGACGGTCAATTTTTTCAAAACGGGAATGAAATTCAGGCATATGCAGATACTCCTTTTCGGTCAGAAATTCAGTAAGTTTGAAAATCAGTAACTATGTAACATTTTATCACAAACTTCATTACCTATAGGATAATACAAAGTGGCATGGATTTCCATTACTTTTGTGTAATTCATCTGCCTATTTTTCCATAATTTCTATGCTTTTTTGTAATATTTAAGAAAAATCGCCGTAATCTATGATTTTAAGTCTTCTAACTCACACCATCTTTCGGTCAGCGTATCGACTTTATCCTGCGTTTCCTTCTGCTCGGCCAGCAGGGATTCGACTTCTTCGTAATTGCTCCCGGCGGCGGCAATTGCCGCATTGAGGCCTTTGAGCATGGCTTCGTAGCGCGGCAGTTCTTCCGTGATGCGCTGCAATTCTTCTTCCTGCCGCGACGTCAGGCCGGCTTTTGCTTTGGTAGGCGTAATATTCGTTTTAGTAATAGAAGGTGAAACGGGCTTTTCGCTTTTCTTTTCTTGGTGATGGCTGTATTTTTCTTCCAAGTATTCACTATAGTCGCCGTAAAAGCGGTCCCATGTCCCCTTTTCTAATGTGAAAAGTTTATCAACCACCCGGTCCAGGAAGTAGCGGTCATGGGATACGACGAGGACGACGCCCTGGAAGGTATCGAGGTAGCGTTCGAGGACGGTCAGGGTCGGGATGTCCAGGTCGTTCGTCGGTTCATCCAGGAGGAGGACGTTGGGCTGGTCCATGAGCAGGCGCAGCAGGTACAGGCGCCGCCGTTCGCCGCCGCTCAGCTTGGCAATGTAGGTATACTGCATTTCTTCAGTGAACAGGAACTGGTCCAGCAGGCGCGTCGCCGAAATGCGCTGGCCGAACTGGTTGGTCACGAAACGGCCGTGTTCCTGGACGTAGTCGATGACCCGCATGCCTTCGTCGAACTGGGGCAGCTGCTGGGTAAAGAAGCCGAAGCGCACGGTCTGGCCGATAGTGACCGTCCCTTCCGTCGGCGCCAGCTGGCCGGCCAGGACTTTGAGCAGTGTCGACTTGCCGACGCCGTTCTCGCCGATGATGCCGATGCGGTCGTGCTTGACGACGTGATAGGTCACGTGCTGGAACAAGGGATGGGCCGGGTCGTAGCCGAAGGCCATGTCGTCGATGTCGATGATGGTCTTGCCCAGGCGGACGGACGTGTCGAACATTTCCACTTCGCCGATGGGTTTGCCCGCTTCGATGGCGCAGAGCTGTTCATACCGTTCCTTACGGGCTTTCTGCTTCGTCGACCGGGCCTGGGCGCCGCGCTGGATCCAGGCCTTTTCACGGCGGATGAGGTTGCGCCGCTTGGCTTCGCTCGCTTCTTCCCGTTCGAGCCGGGCCTGGCGCTGTTCCAGGTACTGGCCGTAATTGCCGGTATAAGTATAGACGTGGCCCCGGTCGAGTTCGATCATGGAATCGGCAACGCAGTCCAGGAAATAACGGTCATGCGTACTGAGCAGGATGGCGGCCTTGCTGTCGCGCAGGTATTCTTCGAGCCACATGATGGTCTTGTCGTCGAGGTGGTTCGTCGGTTCGTCCATGATGAGCAGGTCACAGGGCATGATCAGGGCCCGGGCCAGTCCCAGGCGCTTGCGCTGGCCGCCGGACAATTCGTCGACGGACTGGGAAAAATTGGAAATGCCCAACTTACTGAGAATGATCTTGGCATGGGCTTCCAGTTCCCACGCCTGCTGTTCGTCCATTTCGGCACTGAGGGCGACGACGGCTGCATCGTCATCGCGCTGGACCGCTTCTTCGTAGCGCTGGAGGAGCTTCATGACCGGCAGGTCGCCGTCGAGGACGCTTTCCAGGACCGTATGGCCCGGCACGAACTGCGGTTCCTGCGGCAGGTAATGGATGCGCGCCTTGGGATTGCGCCAGATCGTGCCGCTGTCGGTGTCGGTCAGGCCGGCAATGATTTTCAGGAGCGTCGTCTTGCCGGCGCCGTTGAGGCCGATGAGGCCCAGTTTCTGGCCGCCGTCGATGGCAAAGGTCACGTCGTCGAAGAGGACGCGCAGGCCATAGGATTTCTTTACATTTTCTACGGTTAATATATTCATTATATGCTTCATCACTTTCTTGGTGTATTTTCTTTTACCCTAGCACATCCACCGGGAATATGCAAGGCAGTCCCCTCTTGCCAGGTCCCGCAAGGGGTGTACAATAAAAGTATAGCTTGATTTTTTCAAAGGATGTGAGGAATTGTGAAAGAAGTCAAAGAAAAGAAGAAACCGATTTTATTCTATTATATCGTCGCTTTGGCTGTCATTTTCATGTTCAACGCCATCGCCCGGCCTTATTATGATTCGAAGAGTGTCAAACAGGTCGATTACGGGACGTTCATGAACATGACGGAAGACGAAAAGATTGCCGACGTCCAAATCGAAGAGAACCAGATTCTCTTCAAGGACAAGGACGGCAACGAATACCGCACAGGCGTCGTCAACGACCCGCAGCTGACGGAACGGCTGCACAAGGCCAATGTCTCCTTCAATGAAGTCATCAAGGAAAAGGATTCGCCCTTTACGGACTTCCTCATCGCCTGGATCCTGCCGATCCTGATTTTCTTCGGCGTCGGCTACTATTTCAACCGCAAGCTCATGAACCGCGGCGGCGGCAATTCGCTCATGTTCGGCGCCAAGAACCAGGTCAAGGTCTACGTCCCGTCGGCCAACGGCATCCATTTCGATGACGTCGCCGGTGAAGACGAAGCCAAGGAAAACCTGTCGGAAATCGTCGATTTTCTCCATCATCCTGATAAATACGCCAAAATCGGGGCCAAGATGCCCAAAGGCGTCCTCCTCGTCGGCCCGCCGGGCACAGGCAAGACCATGCTGGCCAAGGCCGTCGCCGGTGAAGCCGGTGTGCCCTTCTTCCCCATTGCCGGGTCGGAATTCGTCGAAATGTTCGTCGGCATGGGCGCTTCCAAGGTCCGCGACCTCTTCCAGCAGGCCAAGCAGAAGGCGCCGTGCATCATCTTCATCGACGAAATCGACGCCATCGGCCAGAAACGCACGGGCAATGCCATGGGCAACAGCGAACGGGAACAGACGCTGAACCAGCTGCTGACGGAAATGGACGGTTTCAACGCCGATGACAACGTCGTCATCCTGGCCGCGACGAACCGGCCGGAATCGCTGGACCCGGCCCTGCTGCGGCCAGGCCGTTTCGACCGCCGCGTCCCTGTCGAATTGCCGGACCTGGCTGGCCGTGAAGCCATCCTCAGGGTACATGCAAGAAATA
>ENA-OURS01002678-OURS01002678.1-human-gut-metagenome-genome-assembly--contig:-NODE-2678-length-12206-cov-4.954242_pt1 | contig 12206 bp, 8 predicted proteins | sample MGYA00242109_ERZ509010 | MGnify/ENA primary metagenome ERZ509010 (study PRJEB26280, sample SAMEA2338774) | human gut metagenome | biome: human gut; feature: human-associated habitat; material: faeces... | reverse complement strand
CCCCGAAAACACCATCTCCTCCATTAAGCGTAAGATGGGCACTGCCGAGAAAGTTCACGCCGGCGGCAAGGATTACACCCCCGAAGAGATCAGCGCTATGATTCTGGCAAAGCTGAAGGCTGATGCCGAAGCTTACCTGGGCGAGCCCGTTACCGAGGCTGTCATCACCGTTCCCGCTTACTTCAACGACAGCCAGCGTCAGGCAACCAAGAACGCCGGTACCATTGCTGGTCTGAACGTAAAGCGTATCATCAACGAGCCGACCGCAGCTTCTCTGGCTTACGGCATTGATAAGGAATCCGACCAGAAGATCATGGTTTACGACCTGGGCGGTGGTACGTTCGATGTTTCCATCATCGAGATGGGCGATGGCGTTACTGAAGTTCTGGCTACCAATGGTGATACCCACCTGGGCGGCGATGACTTCGACCAGCGCATCATCGACTGGATGGCTGAGGATTTCCAGAAGGAAAACAACATCGACCTGCGCAAGGATAAGATGGCTGCACAGCGCTTGAAGGAAGCTGCTGAAAAGGCAAAGATCGAGCTGTCCAGCGCCACTTCCACCAACATCAACCTGCCGTTCATCACCGCTGACGCTAACGGCCCCAAGCACTTGGATATGACCCTGACCCGCGCAAAGTTCAATGAACTGACCGCTGATCTGGTTGACCGCACCATGACCCCTGTCCGCAAGGCTCTGGCTGATGCAGGCCTGAAGGCTTCTGACCTGGCTAAGGTCCTGATGGTCGGTGGCTCCACCCGTATCCCCGCTGTCTATGACGCTGTCAAGAAGGAACTGAACTGCGAGCCGTTCAAGGGCATCAACCCCGATGAATGTGTTGCTGTCGGCGCTTCCATCCAGGGCGGTGTTCTGCAGGGCGACGTTAAGGGTCTGCTGTTGCTGGATGTTACCCCGTTGAGCCTGGGCATTGAGACTTTGGGCGGCGTTTGCACCAAGATCATTGAGCGCAACACCACCATCCCCACCAAGAAGAGCCAGATCTTCTCCACTGCTGCTGACAACCAGCCCAGCGTTGAAGTCAACGTTCTGCAGGGCGAACGTGAGTTTGCCCGCGACAACAAGAGCCTGGGTACCTTCCACCTGGATGGCATCGCTCCGGCTCCGCGCGGCGTGCCCCAGATCGAAGTTACCTTTGATATCGATGCCAACGGCATTGTGCATGTAAGCGCTAAGGACCTTGGCACCGGCAAGGAGCAGAGCATTACCATCACTGCTTCCACCAACATGAGCAAGGATGACATCGACAAGGCCGTTAAGGATGCCGAGCAGTATGCTGCTGAGGATAAGAAGCGCCGCGAAGATGTTGATGCCCGCAACAACGCCGACCAGATGGTGTTCCAGACCGAAAAGGCTTTGGGCGAGCTGGGCGACAAGGTCTCTCCGTCCGAGAAGAGCGAGTGCGAAGCTAAGCTGAACGCCTTGAAGGAAGCCCTGAAGGGTACCGATATTGAGGCCATCAAGGCAAAGCAGGACGACCTGCAGAAGGCTTTCTACGCCATCAGCGAGAAGGTTTACCAGCAGGCTGCCCAGCAGCAGGGCCAGCAGCCGGGCGCTGACGCCCAGCAGGGCCCCACGGGCAATGCCGGTTCCGCCCCGAAGGATGACGGTGCTGTTGACGCTGACTTCCACGAGGTGTAAGATAACAGAATAAACAGGGGAATATCCCTGTAACCCAAAAGGCCGCCGCCAGGCAATTCCGGCGGCGGCCATTGTGGGGTTAAGCCCACAAAGCTGCGTCCCGTCCGTAGGGGCGCACAGCGTGTGCCCGCAGTGAAATCACGTTGCCGCTTGCAGGCACAGGCTGTACGCCCTTACGGACAAAGAACCGGCTGTTCCCATAGGGGAAAGGAATAAAAGTCAACTTACTTCAACACATAAAGGTGTGATCATATGGCAGAAAAAAGAGATTATTACGAGGTGCTGGGCATCGGCAAAAACGCCACGGATGCCGAGATCAAGAGCGCCTACCGCAAACTTGCCAAAAAGTACCACCCTGACCTGAACCCCGGCGATAAAGAAGCCGAGGAAAAGTTCAAAGAGGTCAACGAAGCCAACGATGTGCTTTCCGACCCGCAGAAACGCCAGCGCTATGATCAGTTCGGCTTTGCCGGCGTAGACCCCAACTATGCGGCTGCCAACGGCGGCGGTGCAGGCGGGTTCGGCGGTGGTTTTGGCGGCGTGGACCTGGGCGACATCTTTGGCGATATCTTTGGCGGCGGATTTGGCGGTGGATTCAGCGGCTTTGGCGGCGGTTCTTCCACCCGCACCGCCAATGCACCCCGCAAGGGCCATGATATTCAGGCCAGCGTGATCCTGACCTTTGAGGAAGCCGCCCACGGCTGCTCCAAGAAGATCACCATCAACCGCCAGGATACCTGCCCCGACTGCGGCGGCACCGGTGCGGCCAAGGGTACCAGCCCCGAAACCTGCCCCGACTGCGGCGGCCGTGGTTATGTTGTAACACAGCAGCGCACCCCCTTTGGCGTAATGCAGAGCCAGCAGCCCTGCCCGCGCCCAATAACCGGTGTGCAGCCGCAGCAGCGTATCGGCCAGAATGCTGAGGAGCAGCACGGGGTAAAAATCCACATTACTCTTTTGCATGGCGCGGCAGCACCTCCCCTTTTTGTGCCAGGCGGGACCAGATGGCCCGCACAAAACCATCCCGCAAGGCTGCCTTGCCCGGCGGCATGAGCGGGTAAAGATAATCATAACCGAACGGGTCGCTGCAAGGGCAAACAGCAGCGCCCCGCAGGCCAGCCCCGGCACACCGAACAGTCCCGCCAGCAGTATAACCGCAAAGCGGAACAGAATCGACTGTTCATACAGCGCCGGGACTGCCAGGGTGGCGATGGTGGCCGCCGCGGCCATGGTGAGCACCGGCACGCTGATGATGCCCGCCGAGACAGCGGTTTCGCCAATGATGAGCGCCCCCACAAGGCTGACGGTGTGGCTGATGGATTTGGGGGCGCGCAGCCCGGCTTCACGCACAATTTCCAGCAGCAGGGTCACGGCCAGCATTTCCGGCATGGGCGGTAGCGGCGTGGAGGCTTCGCCCTGGGCCAGTTTGGCCAGCAGGTGCACGGGGATCAGCTCCGGCGCAAAGCTGACCGCCATGACATACAGCCCCGGCCCAAACACCGCCAGCAAAAACGCCAGATATTTGAGCAGGCGGATGAGACCGGCAAACACTGCGCCGGAAGAATAATCGTCCAGGCATTCAAAGTGCTCGGCAAAAAAGCTGGGCACCACCATGGCAAGCGGGCTGCCGGATACAAGGATAACGATTTTGCCCTCACAGATGCGGGCGCAGGCGGTGGCCGGGCGCTCGGTATAGGCTGCCGCGGGGAAAAGGTTGAGCTTGTCCTGCTTGAGGAACGAGGCAAAATAGGTGCTGTCCAGCAGGACGGGGATTTGTACCCCGGCCAGCCGCTGTTTGAGGGTTTGCACCACACCCGCCGGGGCCAGGGCGGTATCATAACAAATGGCGTACTCGGTTTTGGCACGGGTGTTGGCGGTGCAGATCTCCGCCGTAAAGCTGCCGGTGCGGAACTGGCGGCGCAGCTGGGAAATGTTATTGCGCAGGTGCTCGGTAAAGGCATCCTGCGGGCCGCGCATGTTGCCTTCCCCGCTGGGGTTGGTCACGCTGCGGCCCGGCATATCCTGGGTGGAAAACGCCAGCGCCTGGCCGCTGCCCTCCACCAGCAGCACGGCCATGCCGCCGGCGAGGGCTTCCACCAGCTGGGTACGGGTGGTGATGGGGGTTTGCTCTGTGGGTAGGCAGCTTTGCTCTGCCAGGTACTGCACCAGCTGCGGCCCGGCCTTGCAGCCCGGCACGCCTTGACCCAGTGCGTGCAGCACCATGATGCAGAGTTTTTCCGGCGAGGAAAGCCCCGCAAACATGGCGATGCAGCAGCGGCAGCCGCAAATCGTAAAGCTTTTGGTATAGAAATCCGATGAGCCGCCAAACATAGTTTGCAGAAACGCCTGATTTTCAGCAAGGGCCTGCCCCAGCGGCTGGTTATCCGCAGTTGTCATGTAATCACCTTCCCTTGCTGTTCAGTGTGACCCAAAAGCGGCAGGGATAAACGCAGGAGGTGTTTTTATGCTTGCATCGGTTTTGCATACCGTAATTATTTATGCTGTGGTTATTTTTGCCATGCGGCTGATGGGCAAGCGGCAGCTGGGGGAATTGCAGCCATCCGAGCTGGTAACAACGTTCATGATTTCCAATGTTGCCTCCATCTGCATTGATGAGCCGGATCTGCCGCTGCTTTCCAGCCTGGTGCCAATTTTATTGATTGCGGCGCTGGAAATATTGAACTCAACCGCCGCCTATTACCTGCCCGGCTATGCGGCGCTGCTGTTTGGGAGACCGGTGACGGTAATCCAGGATGGGCAGATCCGGCAGGATGCACTGCGGCATCTGCGCATGACGCCGGGCGATCTGATGGAGGCGCTGCGCGGCAAGGATATTTTTGACCCGCGGCAGGTAGTATGGGGTGTGGTGGAACCCAACGGGAGCATCAGCGCCGCGCAAAAAATGGCGGACGACAGCCCGCTGCTGCCGCTGTTGGTAGACCAGGAAGTTTACCCCGAAAATCTGGCCCAGCTGGGGCGCAATGAAGTCTGGCTGGATACCGACCTTGCCAGGCGCGGGATGCGGCGGGCAGAGGTACTGGCTTACCTTGGCAATAAGGAAAGCTGCGTTGTGATACAAAAAAAGACCGCCCAGAACGGGCGGTCTGAAAAACCGGAAAGTACAGGTGGTTTTTGAATGAAGCGCAACTGGTATGCCATCGCCATTCTGGTTCTGCTGGCGGCGGTGCTGCTTGGCTGCAAACAGTATGTAAGCGCCACTGCGGGCAGCCTGCGCGCCCAGGTGCAAAGCGCTTATGCGCAGACACTGACGCAGCAGTACCCGCAGGCGCAGCAGGCTTTCCGGCAGGCCGCGCACAGTGCAAGGCAGGCCAGCAAAAAGCTGGGGCTGCTGGTGCGCCGCAACGCGCTGGATCGCATGAACGAAACCATGGCGGTTTTGCCGCAGTATGCCAACCCGGAAAACCAGGCCGACCTTGCGGTGGAAGCTGCACGGGTGCTGGCGCAGATCGACCAGCTGGAGCAGTGCTTTACAGGCACATTTTAGCCCTGCATGCCGCCGTTTTTGGCGCGGGAATCCAGCATGTCTTTCAGCTCATCCATAAAGGTGTTGACATCGCTGAACTGGCGGTAGACGGAAGCAAAGCGCACATAGGCAACGTCGTCCATCTTTTTCAGCTGCTCCATGGCAAGGTTCCCAATATAGACGGAGGTCACTTCCCTGTCGTAAGAGTTCAGCAGCACCTGTTCAATGCGGCTGACGGCGGCATCCAGCTGCTCATAGCTGACGGGGCGCTTTTCGCAGGCGCGCAGCATGCCGTTGAGCAGTTTCTGGCGGTCGAACACTTCACGCGAACGGTCTTTTTTGATGACCATCAGGGGCACAGTTTCCACGATCTCATAGGTGGTAAAGCGTTTTTTGCAGGAAAGGCACTCGCGGCGGCGGCGGATCTTTTCGCCGTCCTCCGTGGGGCGCGAATCAATTACCTTGGATTCATCGGCACCGCAGTACGGGCAACGCATAGCAAAGTTCCTCCTGGTTTACGCTTTCTTGGGGGCGGGGGCAGCCTTGCGGGTCTTATAGCTGACCCACAGCTGGGTTGCAATACACATGGTGCTGTAAACACCGCTGACCATGCCAAACAGCAGCGGCACCGCAAAGGTGAAGATGCTGTCCAGCTTGAAGATGATGGACACCACGCAGACGATTGCCAGTGCAATGCAGGTGGTGATACTGGTCATCATGGAACGGCCAAAGCTCTGGTTGATGGACAGGTTGACCAGCTCCGGCAGGGACATCTTTTTGCCGTAAAGGCCGGTGTTCTCGCGGATACGGTCATAGATAACAACGGTATCGTTGATGGAGTAGCCCAGAATGGTAAGCATAGCTGCAATAAAGTTGCCGTTGAGGGGAATGCGCAGCAGAACAAAGACGCCGTACACAACAAACATATCGTGCAGCAAAGCAACGATTGCCATGGCACCGGCGGACCAGCCGCCAATGCGGCGGAAACGCACGGCAACGTACAGCAAAATCAGCACGCAGGCAGCCACAACAGCCACAACGCTCTTGGCCAGGAACTCGTTGCCGATGGTGGGGTTGACGTTGCTGACTTCCTGCTGGACAAACTGGTTGTCCGGGTAGGTGGTGTTCAGGGTTTCGATCATGCTATCCAGCTGCTCGGTGGAAAGGGTCTCGCTGCCGGGCAGGTTGATGGTCAGGGTCTGTGCACCGGAAACATCAGTGCCGGTCTGTACGGTCAGGTTGCTCTGGCCCAGCTCGGCGGCTACCGTCTGCTTGACATTGTTCAGGTCAACATCGCCCTGGTAGCCAACGGTAACCATAGCGCCACCCTTGAACTCGATATCCATGGTAACGCCGAAGACAAAGCTGAACACCAGCACCACGGCAACCAGAACGCCGGAGAAGGTGTAGAACTTCTTGCGGTTGCCGACAAAGTTGATGTTGGGGCACTTGTAAGTCTTTTTGCCATCCTTGGAACCGCCATACAGAACGGGGTTGCGGAACGCCTTGCAGCGGGATGCACCACGGATCATAATGCGGGTTGCAAACACGCCAAAGACAAAGTTGAGCAGAACACTGGTGAGCAGCGTGAAGCCGAAAGAGTAGATGCTGCCAGCCGTGGAAGGACCAAACATGAAGAAGATGGGGTTGAACACTTTGCCCCAGAAGCCATCGGTGGGGCCAAAAGCACCCATCAGCAGGGCTGCAACGATGACAATGGTCACGTTGCCGTCAATGATGGGGGTCAGGCCCATCTTGAAGCCGCTGGCGATAGCGCCATCCAGCGTTTTGCCGTTGCCAAGCTCTTCTTTGATGCGCTCAGCGGTGATAACGTTGGCGTCAACGCCCATACCGATACCAAGGATGATACCGGCGATACCGGGCAGGGTCAGCGTGGAGCCATTGAACACGGTGAAGTAACCGGAAACAAATGCCAGCGTGGCGACAACCTGGCCAAACAGAGAGATGACCGCAATGGTACCGGGCAGACGGTAACGCACGATCATGAGCAGAGCCACAAAGGCAAAGGCAATGATGCCGGCCAGCACCATCACATCCAGGCTCTTAGCGCCCAGGGTGGGGCTGATGGTGGAGAAGCTTTCGGCCGAGAGGGCAAAAGGCAGAGAACCGGAGTTAATCTGGTTTGCCAGCGCGGTGACCTGGTCCTGGGTGAAAGAACCTTCGATCACAGCGTTGCCGTCCGTGATGGCAGTCTTGACGGTAGCGGTGGAAATGTTCTCGCCGTCCAGCCAGATGGAGATGGTGCCGTTGGACTGGGCTGCCAGCTCGGTGGTGGCCTCAGCAAACTTTTTGGCACCGTCAGCACTGAACTGCAGCTGAACAACATAACCGTTCTCCTGGTTGTAGCCTGCGGTTGCGGACGTCACATCGTCACCGCTCAGGATCTCTTCGCCGTCGGCAGTAGAGCCCTTGCGGAACACCATCTCGGCGGTGGTGCCGATCTCGTCAATGGCGGTCTGGGGATTAAAGTCGGTTTCGCCGGTTTTCCAGGGGAAACGGACGATGATGCGGTCCTTGTTATAGTCCACATAATCCTCATAGTCGGTAATGCCAAGGCCGACCAGACGGTCTTCGATGACGGTTTTGGCCGCGGTCATCTGGTCATCGGTGGCTTCCACACCGTCAGCCGGCATGAACGTCACGTCCACGCCGCCGCGGATGTCGATACCGAAGCGGATATCCTCCGCGCCCTTGATGTAGACGTTCTTGGTATCGCCGTATGTGTAGCTCACGCCGAACAGGGCGGTAAACGAGAACACGACGATCAGCAGCGCCGTGACAATCAGATGCCACGACTTCCCTCTCTTATTCATATGTACCTCCAAACATTGCCCGCGCACCGGCACGGGCGGGGTTTTATTACCGGCGTATGCGCGTTGCCGCACACCGCCATGCAGGGAAGCAGCCGCCTGCCGGAAAGCAGACGGCTTTTTCCCTTTTTACAGGCGCACCCGGCCGGGAAAACCGGGCGTACCTGTTTTAACTATGATAGGATGGCTGCTTATTTTATTCTGCCAGCAGCTTTTCGACCACAGCCAGGCGCACGCAGACGGTGAGCAGCATGGATGCGGTTTCTACCTCAGACAGGCTGGGGTAAGTGGGGGCAATGCGCAGGTGGGAATCCTGCGGGTCAATGCCATAAGGGAACGCTGCGCCGGCGCCGGTCAGGGTCAGGCCGCAGTCCTTGCAGAGCTGGGCTACACGCTTGGCACAGCCGGGCATGACATACAGGCTGATGAAGTATCCGCCTTTGGGATTGGTCCAGTGGGCGATATCGCCGCAGGGGGTCAGCTCATGGGCAAAGGTGGTTTTGACTGCGTCAAAGCAGGGCACCAGGCGGCGGCGATGCTTGGCCATATGCTGCAGCACGCCGTCCTTGTTCTTCAGGAAGCGGACATGGCGCAGCTGGTTCATCTTGTCATAGCTGATGATCATGACAGAGAAGCGCCTGCAGATATAAGCCAAAGATTTTTCACTGCATGCCAGGGCAGAAACACCAGCGCCGGGGAAGGTGATCTTGCTGGTAGAGGTGAACATGAAAACGCGGTCCTCGGTGCCATACTGCTTGCTTTCATTCAGCAGCACCGGGGTCTCGATGATTTCATCGGTCAGGTGGTGGACAATGTAAGCTTCGTCCCAGAAAATCTTGAAATCCGGGGCAGCGGTCTTCATGGATGCAAAGCGGCGGATGGTTTCATCGCTGTAGACATAGCCATCGGGGTTGGAGTACTGCGGTACGCACCAGATGCCCTTGATGGTGTCGTCTTCGGCAACCAGCTTTTCCACCATATCCATATCGGGGCCGTCCGGCGTCATGGGGATCGTGATCAGCTCAAAGCCAAACTCCTCGGTGATTTTGAAATGGCGGTCATAGCCGGGGGCCGGGCAGAGGAACTTGCGGTGCTCCACCTGGGACCACGGGCAGGGGGATTCCGGGAAGCCAAAGGTATGACCCATGCTGATAAGGTTGTACATCAGCTGCAGGCTGGAGTTGCCGCCCACAAAAACCTCGCTGGACTTAACGCCCATCACATCGCCAAACAGGGCGCGGGCTTCTTCCAAACCTTCCAAGTTGCCATAATTGCGGGCATCATAGCCATCCTCGGTGGTATAGTCACTCATTTTCAGCAGATCCATGGCCAGGTCCATCTGATGAGGGCCTGGTTTACCGCGAGCCATGTTGAGCTTAAGGCCCTTGGCCTTGAACTCGGCATAAGATTGTTCCAGCGCAGCCTTTTCTGCACGGAGCTGGTCTTTGGACATTTCAAAATAATTTGCCATAATCATTTCCCCTTAGATCGTGGGCTGCCATGGTGCTGCACGCGCACAGGGCAGGTCCAGGTACGTTTCCCTCTTGTGTCCGCTTGTATGCACAGAGCATACAGTTTTCAGACATACATATTAGTATAAACGAAACGGCCACAATATACAAGCAGTTTTGAAATTTTTCCCACAAAAAGCAGGCGGTTTTTGGCCCAAAAGCAGGTAAAGAAGAATGGATAACCAGCCACAGATTTCTATATTGACCTTTCAGCGTGGACATGTTACACTTTTGTTGTAATAAGTTGTACGCATATTTATTCATGAGCTCAACTTTTGTCCGGCCGGGCAGCACAACTGGAGTACGGTTATGGAACAGCATGTCACCTTCCGGCGCGTGGCCGGTATGCTGGTGGGCATTGTGATCATCAGCCTTGGTGTTGCCCTTTTCAAGTTTGCCCATCTGGGCAACGACCCTTTCAACGCGCTCAACATCCGCTCTGCGGAGCTTGCCGGGCTGACCCTTGGCGTACAAAACCTGATTTATAACGCGGTATTTTTCACGATGCAGATGATTTGGGGCCGCAGATATGTCGGCTTTGGCACCGTTGCAAATGCCGTTTGCTGTGGGTTTATCATCACGTTTTTCTATGATTTCCTCACTGCGCATTTTGCACAGGCCGCTACCCTGCCCGCACAGCTGGCGTGGGTGGCTGCAGCGGTGGTGTGCACCTCACTTGGCATTTCGCTGCACCAGACCTCCGATTTGGGGGTTGCCCCGTATGATTACCTGGCGCTGGGCCTGCGGGACCACACGCCACTCCCCTATTTCTGCTGCCGCCTTTTTACGGATACGCTGTGCGCATTACTGGCTTTTTTGCTGGGCGGGCTGCTGGGGCTGGGCACCCTGATCTGTGCGTTCTGCCTGGGACCGCTGATCCAGTTTTTCAACACCCATGTTTCCGAAAACGTGTTGCAATATGTTCCAACCGAGCAGCAGGCATAATATTTACCAGCGGCGCAATTATAATTTTGCAGCGGCGGCAGCTTTGGCTTGCCGCTGCTTTTGGTTGTTTAATGGCATTTTATCCAAATTTGGTGTAAGATATAAGGCAATACCGCATAATTCTAAGTGCCGATACGGCGAGCGAGGTGCGGCAGCTGCTAAGCCAAAAGCGCAGATAATACTGGATGTCTTATCGAGCATTTTGGCAACGCAGATGCCGTGCCGCAGCCGCCGGAGCGGTGCTTAAGCCGCAAGGCGGGAATTGTGCGGTGTTGCCATAAGAAAACATAGATTTAGGAGCGTAACAAAACAAGATGGCACAACAAAACAAGAGCAATTCCCTGACCGAAGGCAGTGTAGCGCGCGGCATGCTGCTGTTTGCGATCCCTATTTTTATCAGCAATTTGTTCCAGCAGCTGTACAACGCGGCAGACTCGCTGATTGTGGGCAACTTTTTGGGCGGCGAGGCGCTGGCGGCAGTTGGTTCTTCCGGCAGCCTGATTTTCCTCTTGACCGGTTTTGTGAACGGCGTAGCGCTGGGTGCCGGTGTGCTGATTGCCCGCTACTTTGGCGCAAAGGACTGGGAGAGCCTGGAAAAAGCCATCCACACCACGGTGGCGCTGGGCCTGGCCGCCGGGGCGGTGCTGACGGTTGTGGGCGTGATTTTGACCCCGCAGATCCTGCACTGGATGGGCACGCCGGAGGATGTTATCGGCAACTCGGTCGCCTACTTCCGCACTTACTTTTTGGGTTCCATTGCAGTGGTCATGTACAATGTAGGTGCCAGCATTCTGCAATCGGTCGGCAACAGCCGCAGTCCTATGAAGTACCTGATTACAGCATCGCTCATTAACATTGTGCTGGACCTACTGTTTATCGGCGTACTGGGGTACGGCGTGGCTGCGGCCGCATTTGCCACGATTATCTCCCAGTCAGTCAGTGCCATTCTGGCATTCTCCAAGCTGATGCGCAGCAAGGAAGCCTGGGCTGTGAGCTGGCGCAAGGTTCGGTTTGATGGCCCCATGCTGCATGGCGTTATTTTGCAGGGCCTGCCCTCCGGCATCCAGAACTCGGTCATCTCGCTGGCAAATGTTATTGTGCAGGCAAACATCAACTCGTTTGGCGCACTGGCCATGGCCGGGTGCGGCTCTTACAGCAAGGTGGAAGGTTTTGCTTTCCTGCCGGTCACCTGCTTTTCGATGGCACTGGCCACTTTTGTCAGCCAGAATGTGGGTGCGGGCAAACCTGACCGCGTGCACAAGGGTATGCGTTTTGGCGTGATTTGTTCGATTACGCTGGCCGAGTGCGTCGGCGTTGCGGTTTACCTGCTGGCGCCTTGGCTGATTGGTGCGTTCAGCAGCGAGGCCGATGTGGTCGCCTTTGGCGTGCGGCAGGCACACACCATTGCGCTGTTCTACTTTTTGCTTGCGTTCAGCCACTGCTGCGCCGGCATCCTGCGCGGATTGGGCCGCCCCATTGTGCCCATGGCCGTTATGCTGGCGGTCTGGTGCGCATTGCGCATTACTTACATTACGGTAACGCTGCACTTTATCCATGATATCGGGGTCATCTTCTGGGCATACCCTCTGACCTGGAGCATCTCTTCTCTGATGTTCCTGCATTACCTGCGGCATTGCACGATTCCCCGTGTCGGCGGCGGCGCACCGCACGATATGAAAGATGTGTGATGTGGGCGGATACAAAAACACATCACATATAAGGCAACACCGCACAATTCCCGCCTTGCGGCTTAAGCACCGCTCCGGCAGCTG
>ENA-OURS01002676-OURS01002676.1-human-gut-metagenome-genome-assembly--contig:-NODE-2676-length-12218-cov-4.917126_pt1 | contig 12218 bp, 10 predicted proteins | sample MGYA00242109_ERZ509010 | MGnify/ENA primary metagenome ERZ509010 (study PRJEB26280, sample SAMEA2338774) | human gut metagenome | biome: human gut; feature: human-associated habitat; material: faeces... | reverse complement strand
CATATGCCAAGAACACGATGACAAAATACACACATCTATCACCTCTGCTCTGTGCTTAATGAGAAACTTACTTAAAATGTTATTGTTTATTATTTTGCCTTCTTTTGACAATTGTAATCATAATATCTAAGGAAAAATCGATATCAAATTTATTGTACTATTTATTGTTGTGAAAAAGCAAGAATACTATCTATCAGATTATAAATCACGCTAATATTAAATATTACACAGAATAAATCACTGTCGAACCTTATAATTAAATCTTTATTATGCTCACAAATCTAATGTTAGTTCAAAGTAAGATATCGTTGGTGCGTATAAATATTTTTACACTTATCAATTTTATTTTCCGTCAGTTGATACTTAAAAACTATATCTCTCTAACTACATCTTGATTCTTTTCCAATAAATCCAATCTATGATTCAATTCATTCACTGCATAATTTACATCATACTCTATAATTAGTTTAGCAAACGAATTATCATGTAATTTTCCACCATCAGTTACAAGTTCTTTTAATACAGTATGCTTTTCATCAGAAACACATCTACTATACTCTAAATAGTCTCTTATTAATTTAACACTCTTATTATCATCATCTATAATAGTATCAATCTTCTTAATGATTCTTTTTGAATTCCATATATTTTTTATTGTCTCAAAAAGCGCCATAACTGCACATACAATCAAATATATTATTCCTTTTATGATACCAATAATAAACGATGCCACAAAATTTCCAGTATGCACAAAACAATCAGGCAATACTAAGACCGCTCTTTCAAGGAATGTTTTAAAACTACCACCTATTGCAGCACATAATACGCCATAAATCATTGCAGCAAATACGCCTCCGCTTGAACCCCAAATAATGCCTATAATCATTCCAACAAAGCTTCCACCTATACATATAATATATCCACTTTTAATTTTTCCAAGTTTAGCGTCCAATATGCTTTTATTATTATTTCTAATTTGCTCAGCCTTATTTAAAATATTTATAATTTTAGCTTCTTTTTCTGAATTCATAGATACTCTCCTACACTTCCAGTTTATTCAAAATATATTTCATCCTTAACAACAAGATACCCATCCACAAACTCAATGACTCTCAAATCATTTTCAAGCCTCTTTAAAACCGAATTTATTTTTCTGTCTGATATTGTCTCATCATAAGTTTTATTATAATATTGCTTTATCGTTTCGTATATGTCCACATTAGATACTTTTTTATTCTTTCCAAAATACTGATACGCTAAATAAGCATATATCTCTCCCTCATCATCATTAAGTTTTGTTATAAACAATACACCAACCAAATTTAAAAGTATGGCTATGACAACAAATTCATTTGCTTTCGTTGTTATCGAACCGATAGCTATTACAGCATTTATCATCTCTTTAATAGACAACTTCTTTGTTTTTATTACAACAATCTTGTTGTTGAAAATTTTTAGGCTAGTCTTTACATTTGCATTTTCGTTCGACTCTTCAACCTCAATAATAACATTATCTATAAATGCTCTCTCCAGAATATTAATTTGATCCTCGGTTAAGCTTATTCCAGCAGTTTTAAATAATTCGTCTGAGAGGAAATCTTTTATTCGCTGCGGCTCCTCTGCCAATACTTTATACTTATCTTTGTTTTCTAATATCATGTTTGTCTCCTCTCTAGTATATATCTAAAATATAAGCTCCAAAATCGTCAATTCCATTAAATGGTTGTTCGTCAAACGCATATTCTTTTAGATATTGCTCCATTCCTAACTTCCTATAGTCCTGATCTTGTAAAATTTCTTTTTTTGTTATCAGATGCATTGTATTAATAGCATTAACATAAGAATTTATTACCTTTTGTGTTTTCTTTAACTCCTTATAAAAGCATGTCATAAAGAAGGCATTAACACCATCTTCAACTTCAAATAATGTTGAAATACAACTTTTTGCTTTTGAATCATGTACTGCTTCCTGCAGCGTCATATCACTATCCCCATATTCCGTTAATCCACCAGTGTTGCACGCAGATAAAACAACCAAATCAACTTTTTCCCACTTTGCATCAGAAATTTCATCATGGCCTAAAGTACCACAACTACTTTCATTATGCTCACCTATAACTAATTCTTCGTTTCCATCACCGGAAATCTTTGTATGCGTTGACAAATGAATTATAGAATAGCTAGATTTCTCTAAGATTGCTCTATCAAACTTTTGTTTATTTACATAACAGCCCAATACATCTCCTATAATAGAAACTTCCCTATCGCTATATGGAATCTCTGTCAAATAATCCTGCAAAATCCCATCAGAATTTTTAGGTTGTATAAATTGTGATTTTCCAAAAATATATGCATTTGATACATCTCTTACGTCAATATCATCAATCAAATTCAGAATATTTGAACAAAATATAATCGGTATCTGTTCACATAAAAACGAAGATTCAGTGATCATTAACAATTTTGCTATATATCTTGTCAAAACCATATTATCGCAAACATAAATGCGTTTTTTATTGATTAAAAATGGTTTCAATCGACTCATTATATTATTGTCTATACTTAAATCTGTACCATTTAATGACAAATTATCTGTTATGCCGCATAGCGTATTGATTGATGCATCAAATAGAATTTGAACTTTACACTTTATTATAAGATGCTTCTCGCAAGTTACGGCAAAAAAAACTTTATGTATAATATCATTTAAATCAATCCCATCCATTGAAACAATATATAAAGGATTTCCAAAATCAATATATCTATAGTCAAACGTATCTACTACCAGATAATCTTTTGAAAACTTTATTGAATTTAAATTATTAATCTCACTCCATGTTATTTTACTATCGTTTTTCTGTACTTTTTCTAAAATATATTTATAATTAACAACATATTTATACAAAATTTGATCATTTAATCGAATATAATATTTACATACAGACATTATTAAACCCATATATGAATTTGATAACATAGTCAACATTAATAATTCATCTTCATATTCTCTATTACATATTAATTTTAATAACGGAATAATTCTTTCTTTCCAAATAAGGTTAATATACTTGTCAATTTCAAAGAAATTATTACTATATTCTGCCAATTTTATTCTTGCCTGTATCGCAATAAAATTTTCAATACTCAATGTACCTATATTAATCTCTCGAACATAATCTATAACTTTATTAAGATAAATTATTTCTTTCTCTCTGTTTCCCTGTCTGCTAAACTTTATAATCGCTCCTCGCAAAAATTGAAAATATCCATTTACATTTTTATTCTTTGAAAAGAATGCATCTAATTCTTCAAATAAAGGATCATTGTCATCTTCTGAATCATTTAATTCGCCTACTTTTTTAAACAAAAATAAATTGCTTTTCAAAGGATAATTTGTGATCGCATCATATGATATTTTCTTGTTAATGAGTAAACTCTTTGTACTCTTGATATTATTCTTTTCAAACCCCGTATAGCCATTAAACATCAAATTATTACTAAGCACTATAGTGATTGCCTCTGGATAACTTTCCGGATGTGGTTTAATAACGTTCATGAGTTCATAATTAATTCTCTGAGCATTATAATAATCACCTAACATCCAATACACCATTGACTTATTATTCTGCATTATTACTGTGAGTTCACCATTTTCTCCTTCTAGCTTTTGAGCAATATCAACTGCAATATCAATATTTTCCAAAGCTAATGTCTTATTTTTTTCTCTTGCTCTTAATAATCCTTCTATTCCATACAGATATGCAACATTCTCATCAGGTTCTTCCATACTTTTATATATTTCTGAATAAGAATCAAGTAAACTACTCAACAGTTTCCAACTATTATTTGCATAATATAGCGATGCAGTCTGAGCTAGTGCAGCTCGCTTTTCTGGTACATAATTTGATACTCTGATTACCTCTTCAAACTCTTGAACGGCACTTTCAACCTCCCCTAAATCGCGATAATAGATACCCTTTTCCAAATACAAAAATACACCTATATCGTTATTTTTCTTCTTACATTCATCTATCCATTTCCAACATTCTTCAATAGCCTCTTTCATATAGTCAAGATTATTTTCTTTCTTAACCTTATTCTCAGCTATACAGATACGAGTAAAATATAAAAGTGCATCCCCCTTCATTACCTCAAGAAAATTACTCTTTTCATTTTCAAACATATTCTCCGCAAAATCTGGTAAATGAACACATAAAAACTTATATATTATATATAGTTTGTTTCTATTAAGCAAAAATTTATTATCATCAAAATTTTCTCTGTATGTAGCCAGAATTCCATAAAAGTAATCCTTAAATTTATCTATGTCGCCCACCGCCAACAATCCATATAAAATACATATATGAAAATCCAAACACTCAAAAGGATATGCTTCCCCAAACTGTATATAATGAGAATATGCTTCATCCCCTAATTCTGAATACAATAAATTGTCATATTTACTACCACCAAAAGACTTTTCTGCCTCACAATGCACCATAAGAATAAGTTGTTCACTATCACTCCCCAGTAACTCTATAAGTTGCTTTTTATATGAACATACTCTAGGATTATCTCTATCAAAATAAATATCAAGATTATTCTCATACATATAGACAAAATCTATAATCATCTGTCCATATGTAAACCCAATTTGAGTCCAATACTCTTTTTTTGCAATAAGCTTATCTAACAAAACACTCATATATTAGCCTCCTATTATTTTATAAGAGATTTTGCCATGGTATCAATTAATTCATCTAATGCTTTGCTGGCACTTTTTGCATTCCATCTATTTACATAATGTACACATATTTTTTCATCTGCCCCAGCTTTTCTTAAACAAATATCGTTCCTATAATATGTGCAATTTTCACATTTTTCATCATCCATACTACCTTCATATTCTTCGTTCATACTTTTCTCCTATGTATATTTATTATATTCGTATTCCCCTATTAGCAGCCTCCTGTCTTAAACCATCAATTGTTCTCTCCCAATGATCAATTTCGCTCCTATTATCTCTCGCTTGAGCATTGTAAAGATTTCTTTCATATTCTCTCAATAAATCTTGATAATGTGTTCCACCTGGATTTGACTGTCCCATAATTAGTACCTCCATATACTGTGCTTAAACATCATTTACTGTAATAAATTATACTTTTTATATACTAATTTGACAATTATTAAATAATATAAAATATACCTATAAATTTAGCTATTTTGACAAAGGAATTCTTAACATATTCATAGAATATTAACATTAAAATGTATCGGGTAATCATAATAATACAAAATATTGATATAACACAAAAAGGAACCCGAAGGTTCCTTTTGCAAATTAAATCATATAGTAGTTGTAATTACTGAAGGAGTGAGAGAACGCCCTGGTTAGACTGATTAGCCTGTGCAAGCATAGACTGTCCAGCCTGAGCAAGAATGTTGTTCTTGCTGTAGTTAACCATCTCTTTAGCCATATCTGTATCACGGATACGAGACTCAGCTGATGTGGTATTCTCAACAACGTTGTCAAGGTTGTCGATTGTGTGCTCAAGACGATTCTGAACAGCACCAAGTGAAGATCTTTGGTCTGAAACCTTCTGCAATGCATCTGAAATAGCATCAATAGCGTATGTTCCTGCGATTCCTGAGTCATCATTTACATTAAGACCTTTGATACCAAGATATGAAGAGTTCATTGTCTCAATACCAACAGTAATCTTATTTGTCATATCAGCGTCTGATCCAACATGAAGACTGAAAGAAAGCTTGTTGGCAACCTCAGCTGAACCTTTATTAATTTCGAAAGTAACTCCATTATCCTTATCATATGCAGGTGTTCCTGTAATTGTTACAGTACCATTTGTTACACCAACTTTATTCGCTGCTATAAGCTCATCTTTCATTAAGCTAACAGCTTTTTCAGCTGATATAATGGATGGATCGGCTTTGCTGACGCCATTGTCCATTTCGGCAGCAGTGTAACTAGCAGAAGCACCATTTTTTGGTGTAGTTGTAACTTTATCGCCATTTGCGATTGTTAATGTTGTTCCTGCAACTGATGTTTTATCTTCATCTAATACCCATCCAGCTGTAGTTACGTTCTGACCTCCAGGAGCAGCAGTATTTGCAGCTACATATGTATATGTCTTATCATTAACTGTAACCTTATCACCAGCTGTATTCAATTTACCTACTGCTGTTTGAACATCAGCAACTGCACTACCTATTGTATAATCTTTTCCACCGATTGTTACAGATTTACCTTCGTCAAGTGCACCTGCTGCAACCTTAAATGTTGCTTTTGTTGTTCCATCAGTTAGAGCACCTTTAAGACCAGCATCATGTCCTTTCATATATTCTTGTTTTGTGCCATCTCCACCCTTAAGAAGATATGTTTCATTGAATTTTGTTGTCTCAGCTACACGATCAATTTCTGTTGTAAGCTGTGAAATCTCATCCTGAATAGCACTTCTATCTGTAGTAGAGTTTGTTCCATTAGCTGACTGTGTTGCTAGTTCGTTCATTCTTTGAAGCATTGAGTGTACTTCAGTGAGAGCTCCCTCAGCGGTCTGTACAGATGAAACACCATCTTCTGCATTTGAAGATGCTTTATCAAGACCACGAATCTGCTTTCTCATCTTCTCTGAAATAGAAAGTCCAGCTGCATCATCTGCTGCACGGTTAATTCTGTAACCAGAAGAAAGTTTCTCGGTTGACTTTGCCTGCTGACCTGTTGTTACGTTAAGCATTCTGTTGGCATTTGCTGCCTGCATATTGTGTTGTACTACCATAATATGTACCTCCATGTATTGTTATTTTGTTCCGGATAAAATCCATTTTATCCGGCATGTTATGAAATTTTTATCATGAGCATGTGCCTAGGTTCACATGTCCACGTATGGTGAAACACAATGGATAATGTGTTTCATCAATTAGATAACAACATCCCTAAACACAGAATCGCGTTCATCCTGCTCGATTCCCAGGTATCGTTTTGTGATTTCAAATGACGAGTGCTGATAAATGTCCATCAAAAGAACCGGTGATGTGCCTTGCTTCCAAGCATAGTAGCCAAAGGTCTTGCGAAGGGAGTGCGGACTGATTACGCCCTCAATTTCACAGGAAACAGCAGCATTATGCACAATTCGATATGCTGTTGAGCGGGATATATGCTGATTATCAGCATTTGAGAACAAAAAAGTATCAGGTAAAAATTTGATTAGTGCCTTTGATTTGTACCAGCTCAGAGAATTGATTATCCTTGAATTCAGAAAAATAACAGATTGCTTGGTTGTCTTTTGCTCGGTCAATTTAACATGAGTGCGAAAACAGCCATTATCAAAATTGTAGACATCATTCCATGTGAATTTCAGCAAATCTGACACCCGAAGCGCAGTATTTAGTCCTAATGATATAAACATATAGTTTCTGGGATTGTATTCTTCCTCAATATAGAAATTTTTGAATCTATCGAGCTTTTCTTTGTTTTTAATGGGTTGTGATTTATTCATTGCAATCTCCTTTGTGTAAAATACTATGGTTTTTGTTCCATATTACGACAAAAATGAATTGCAATTTGGATAGATTAGGCAATATTGTAAATCAAAAATAAAAACTAAATGCTCGAAAATACTGCATTTTACTTAGTTTTAAAAGAAATCAGAAATAAATTTAAAAAAATAGTACAAAATTTCTAAAAAGGGGTTAAGCATTTTAAATCTGTGCCGAAATATATGGTGTAAACGGAATGAAACACATTATCCATTGTGTTTCACCATACATGGACATGTGAACCTAGGCACATGCTCATAGTGAAAATTTCATAACATGCCGGATAAAATGGATTTTATCCGGAACAAAATAACAATACATGGAGGTACATATTATGGTAGTACAACACAATATGCAGGCAGCAAATGCCAACAGAATGCTTAGCGTAACAACAGGTCAGCAGGCTAAATCTACAGAGAAGCTCTCTTCTGGTTACAGAATCAACCGTGCAGCAGATGATGCAGCCGGACTTACAATTTCTGAGAAGATGAGAAAGCAGATTAAAGGACTTGATCGCGCTTCTACAAACGCAGAGGATGGTGTTTCATCTGTACAGACAGCTGAGGGTGCTCTTACAGAGGTTCACTCAATGCTTCAGCGTATGAACGAGCTTGCAACGCAGGCATCAAACGGTACAAACAGTGAGTCAGACCGTTCTGCTATTCAGGATGAGATTTCACAGCTTACAACTGAGATTGATCGTGTCTCTGAAACAACAAAGTTTAACGAGACATACCTTCTTAAGGGTGACGAAAACGGTGGAACAACTCAAAATACAATAAATGCCCATGACGCTGGTCTTGCTGGAAAGCTTACAGGTGTAGGTACCGGTGCAGCAAAATTTACAGCTAATAAATTATCAGCTGGCAGCAAAGTGACTATTGCTGGTCAGGAATATACAATTGATGATACAACAGTTGGAGGAAAAGTTGAATCTTTCTCTCTTAAAGATGGTAATGCAGCTACAGATTTTGGTGTTGTCGGAAAAACGAATGCAACTACGTCATTCAGCGTAGCTGATTGGGCAGCAGGTGGTTCTATTCAGGTTAATGGTAAAACTGCTATTGCTCAAACTTCTGCAGCCACTGCTAATGATTTACTTGTTAAAATTAATGAACAATTAGCTGCAGATGGTGAATTTGAAGCAACATTAGATAATAATACTATTACAATTACAGCAAAGGAAGCCGGAACAAAAACAGCTCTTGCCGTAACAGGTAATGTTAAGACAGGTTCGGCCGTCGCTGCTACTACAACAGATGGTGATGATGCTGGATATGTTGCATTTAAAGATGAGGATGAAATGAAGGCTGCTCTTGCTGCAGGAAAAGAAATAAAGAAGACTGATAAAAATACAGCTGCAGTAGCAGATACAGATTATGCTGCATTAATTGGTGGAAATAATGGCAAGATTACAACTGCAAATGCATACAAATTAATGGCAAGAGAACTTGAAACAGCAAGTAACATAGGAACCGACAGTGACAAGAAAGCAACTGTTACAAACAATAACGACGGAACTTTCGATATTACTGAAGGTAAAGCCGAGACTTCAGCTAAACTTTCATTCAGCCTACACGTTGGTGCAGACGCAGACATGACCAACAAGATCAATGTTGATATCGAGTCTATGAGTGCTGCCGGACTTGGCATTAAGGGACTTAATGTGAAAGATACAACAGGAATGTCAGCAACATACGCTATCGATGCAATCGCAGATGCTATCTCAAAAGTATCTGAGCAGAGATCAGCACTTGGTGCAGTTCAGAACCGTCTCGAGCATACAATCTCTAACGTAGACAACGTTGTTGAGAATACCACATCAGCTGAGTCTCGTATCCGTGATACAGATATGGCTAAAGAGATGGTTAACTACAGCAAGAACAACATTCTTGCTCAGGCTGGACAGTCTATGCTTGCACAGGCTAATCAGTCTAACCAGGGTGTTCTCTCACTCTTACAGTAATCATCTACAATTACATGTTGTACAATATAGAAAGAGCTCGCAAAGAGCTCTTTCTATTGCTTATGACACTTCAATCATTGAATCACTCCATATGTCTTTTGCCTTTTCACAAAACTCCTATCCTTCATCGCCAGTATAATCACAAAAATCACATCCAGAGTGAAAAAGAACTGGAATATGCCTGCAAACACAGACAGCACCTTTACTTGTACTCCCTCACTGCATGCCCTTACAATATAGGCAATAGAAAAAGGTGCTGCACCTAACAGCCCCAGCCAGCCAATAACTGATAGCACAATCGCGACAGTCGGGCCTACAAATATCATGATAACAACCGGTGTAAACATTAAAAGAAGTGCCACTATGATACAAAATCCACCTATTACATAAAATGGTATCAATGCATATTTGATAATCCTTGTACAAATTAGAAGCTGTACTCTGCTAATTCTTTTCCCAAGGATAAGCACCACAACCAGATTAATCAGCCCCAAAGCAATCGGCATTACCATTATCCAGCCCGCATCAAAGCTTTCTGTTTCTTCCTGCATATTGCATATTATCCAAAATAAAAACGGCATCATGTACATTCCAAGCACATATATTATAGGAACTACATAAATAGCTCGTGATACTTTATTTGATTCATTCATAAAAATAATTCTCCCTTTTATAAACATTCACATTCTAATCATTTAGCGCCTACAGCTTCTCTCCTGCTAACTTACATCTCTTCCTGCAAAATGCGATGCCGTAAGCTAAAATATCGCACCTGCCCTCATCGCGGAGAGCCTCATCATATCTCTTCTGCTTTATTTGAGCCATCGCAGCATCGCAAGCTGCGTCAAGCCCCTTAAACTCCTTAGCATATTTTACCTCGATAACAATGCCTAAATCAGGATTCTCAGGCTTTATAAGTATGTCACTAAAGCCATCTCCTGACTCACGATTGGACTTGATGAGCCAGTCCGGATTGCTTCCTCTAAGCAATCCAAGAAGCAGACCATGATAAAAGTTTTCCTTCATATCATCAGGTGCCTTGGTATCAAGTATACTTATCATTCGCCCCATCACAATATTGAGCTGCCTTGCAAGAATCGTCTCGTCTTTATCCAAAATCGCCTTTGATAAAAGCTTCATCGTATCATTGTCATTCGCGACAACAGCCTTGAACCATTCCTGAATCTGAAGTACAAATACCTCCCGCACTTCTTTGTTTGGAATGACGAGCTTGTAAGCGTAGCTTTCGCTATCAGGAAGCTTTACCTCCCCAATTTTGGTAAGGTAGCCTGTAGTAAAAAGCACACTCCATATATTGTCAATGCTGTTCTCAATCTCATCATAGGTCAGATCCTGGCGGATCACCTTTTCAATCGCCTCACCTGCAATCAGGCGCTCAATCTCATCCTTTGTCGATGAATCAGCCCTATTGATAAGACGCCTCACCAAGCTGTTTCCACTGCTGTTTATCCAATATGTCTGAGGCTTTGCATCACCGTCATCACGCAGATGATCCGCATGATTAATCACATCCCACGGACAGTAGACATCTGCCCTGCCGAAGTGATATCCGTCATACCACTCCTTTACCTCGTCAAAATGCGAATCCATTCCATAATCAGACAGCAGCTTTCTCACCTCTTCATCAGTAAAACCGAACTGCTCATCAAAACGCGAATCTGTAATCGACATTACCTTGAAATTGTTGAGCCCCGTAAATATGCTTTCCTTTGATATGCGAAGGCACCCTGTCAGCACCGCAAACTGTAAAAATTCATTAGTCTTTAGTGCCTGCCCGAAAAGACCTCTGATAAGCGAAACCATTTCATTATAATAACCATTCTGAAAGGCTTTATCGAGCGGTACATCATACTCATCTATGAGAATAACTACCTTTTTTCCATAGTGCTTATACAATAGCTGCGAAAGAAGCTGTAATGAAGATATGAGCTTTTCCTTGTCAAAAGCAAGCCTGCCATTTTTCATAATTGTAAGCCCTTTATATTGTTCCCGCTCAATCTGTGTAAGCTTATCACTGTCAGCAAGAAACGAAACTCTGTTTACCTCTTTTCCCATAATCCTGACAAATGCTTCAAAGGCTTCTTCATACGTTAATCCCTCCACACCCTTGAGTGAAAGAAAAATGACCGGATACTTTCCCATGTACTCATCACACAGCTCTTTATTACCTGAAATATATAAGCCATCAAATAAAGCTTTATCTGTGCCAATGTCAAAAAAGCTCTTAAGCATGCTCATATTAAGAGTTTTTCCAAAGCGGCGCGGACGTGTAAAAAGTGTCACTTCACTCCAGTTTAATAAAAGCTGCTCAATAAGTCTTGTTTTATCCACATAATAAAAATGCGATTCCCGCAATTTCCTAAAATCATCAATTCCAACCGGTAACTTCAAAGTATTTGCCATAAAAGCCTCCACAAAAATAATCCGCTATACTTAGCTATAGTATAGCGGATTAACATTAAAAATACAATCTAAGATTATGGCAGCTTATTCTGCCTTCTCAACAGATATTATCTTTCCCTCAAACGGATCTACCTCTGAAATAGTACCTGTATACTTAACAGTCACCTTATCTCCGCTTGCAACACCATCAAGTCCGTCAGGCTTCTCATCGAATGTAAAGCTGTATGGTGTATCCTTATCATCAGTCACTACAAACATGAAGTCCTTTATGTCA
>ENA-OURS01002669-OURS01002669.1-human-gut-metagenome-genome-assembly--contig:-NODE-2669-length-12238-cov-2.355331_pt1 | contig 12238 bp, 6 predicted proteins | sample MGYA00242109_ERZ509010 | MGnify/ENA primary metagenome ERZ509010 (study PRJEB26280, sample SAMEA2338774) | human gut metagenome | biome: human gut; feature: human-associated habitat; material: faeces... | reverse complement strand
CAGAGGATATTTTAACTGGGAAGTTTGAACTGAGTGTACTTCAAACAGCCGTTGCAAAAGGGGCATCGCCGGAAGAGGGAAAGGAGATGCTGAAAAAACTTCATGGAGTGGGAGAAAAGGTAGCATCTTGTATTCAGCTTTTTGGTTTACATCAGCTTTCCTTATTTCCGATTGATACATGGATTGCCAAAGTGGAAAAAATGTATTATAACGGGCATTTTCCAGTAGAAAGATATGAAGGGATAGCTGGTGTGATGCAGCAGTATCTTTTTTTCAGAGTTCGTGAGGAAGCAGAAAAACGTGCCTGCTTGGAAGTAAAAGCAGATAAGATGCAAAAAGAAAAGCCAGAAGAGATACGAAAAAATGTATCAAAAGAAGTTTTAAGAAAGCAGGAGAAGAAAGAATATAATCTTTCTGGCAAAATGCTATATGTATCGGATTTAGATGGCACATTATTAAATAGTGATGCCTTACTTAACGAAGACGTGCCTAAACGATTAAATGCTCTTATTGAGCAGGGACTTTGTTTTACTGTTGCTACAGCGAGAACCTATGCAACTGTGAATTCTATTATGAAAGATGTCAATCTCACCTGTCCTATGATTTTGATGAATGGAGTCATGATTTACGATCCGGTGAAAAAAAGCTGTATTCATGCGGAAATTATTGAAAGAGATTCTGTGGAATATATTTTAAAAGGAAGAAAGAAGTTTGGAGTGACAGGATTTGCATATGCACTGTCCCCTGAAATTTCCGAAGATTGCTCAAAGTCTGGCGAAACATCTGTTGTAGATAGTGCCGGACGAGTCGGCAAGTCTGGACGAAAGATGGCAACCTATTATGAAAAAATTGCGACACAGCATATGGAAAAGTTTTATACGGAACGAAGAGATTTATACCATAAGCCATTTAGTAAAGTGGAAAGATTAGAAGATATTTCAGGTGAAGATATCATTTATTTTTCCATTTGTTATGAAGAAGAAGTGTTACGGCCATTTTATGAATATTTGAAAAAAGATGAGCGGCTGAATCTGAATTTTTATAAGGATGTTTATGGAGATGGTCTGTGGTATTTAGAAATCTCGCATAAAAATGCTTCAAAATATTATGGAATACAGAAGCTGCGAAAGCTTCTTCATCCGGCCGCGATTACCGGAATGGGTGATAATCTGAATGATATTCCTTTATTTGAAGCTTGTGATCGTTCCTGTGCGGTAGGAAATGCACATAAGGAAGTAAAAGAAAGGGCAGACTATATTTTAGATACCAATCTGAATGCGGGAGTGGTAAAATTTCTGGAAAAGGAAATGAAATAAATTATCAAGACAGCCATAGAATCTGGAATTTACCGGAGACTATATAGAGAAGATAGTTGACAAAGAGTTTTGATAATATTAAAATATAGATATGAAAACTACATTACATGGAAATGAGAACACAGATTGCATTGCAGTAAGAGAGAATGCTTCATTTTGAGTGATATTTACAGTGTATTAATTTCTGTGTATAGTAATATAATAATGCATACTGGAGGATGAAATGGATTACAAGATTATTAGTGATGGCTGTTGTGATTTAGAAAAAGAGATCATTGAACAGTATAATTTACGTATTATACCTTTTTATATATCATTTGATGAGGAGACATATTATAAAGAGATTGAAGAAATCGGAATTCGTGAAGTATATGAGCGAATGGTAGGGAATCCAGATGTATATCCGAAGACCTCTCTTCCATCTGTACAGAATTATATTGACGTTTTTACGGAATATGTGAAAGAAGGAACACCGGTAGTCTGTATTTGTTTTACTCCATCTTTGAGTGGTTCTTACAACTGTGCATGTAATGCCAGAGAAATTGTTTGTGAGGATTATCCGGATGCCAAAATTGCGGTGATTAATTCTGAAGCAGGAACAGTAAGTCAGGGTCTTATGGTTATTGAAGCAGGAAGAATGTGTCAGAATGGAGTTCCTTATGAACAATGTGTAGATATTCTTGAGAAGATGAAAAAGACGAATAGAATCTTCTTTACAGTCGGTAACACAGATTATTTAAAACATGGCGGACGAATCGGAAAGCTTGCAGGAATCGCAAGCAGCGCCCTTTCCTTAAAGCCTCTGATTACTTTAGTAAATGGTGAGATCGAAGCTTCAGGAATCGGACGAAGCCGTAAGAAGACAGTTGCCAAAACGATTGCGTTAATGGATGACTATTTTAAAGAAACCGGAGATGCGATGGAAGACTATTCTTTCCGCGTTGGTTTTGGTTACGATATAGAGGAAGGCAAGGAATATTATAATACCGTTGCGAACCATATCTATGGAGAGAGCCATGTAGATCAGGTGGGAATCTGCCAGATTGGGGCAACCATTGCGGTACATACCGGACCATATGCGATTGGAATCGGGTGTGTTAAGAAGTATGAGAATTATTTATAATCTAAGCCAATCCTATTCAAATAATAAAAAAGACCCCACGGAATATAGCTTCGTGGGGTTTTTACTAAATAGAGTTTGAATAGTAAGAAATAATAGAATGTATAAACCAGAAGATATGGTTATTACTTCTCACATTTGCAGAGGCAACTATTATTCTACTTTCTCCGGGAGCGTCTCTCCCTGCCTGAGGCAAAATACTATTTATAAAAATACCAATTATATAAAATGTTTAAGAGAAACTTATTTTACTTTCACAGTTTTCACTTTGCTGTATGCCCCATAAGTCTTAGTCTTTCCAACCTGCTTGTAGGAGCGTACTTTTACAAAGTATTTCTTTTTAGATGTTAATTTCTTTACTACTTTGCTTGTTGTCTTGTTACTCTTTACTACAATTGTTTTCTTTCCTTTGAAAGATTTCTTTGTGGAATATGTGATTTCGTAACCGGAAGCTTTTTTATCTTTTTTCCAGGATACTTTGATTTTTTTCTTTCCATTTGCTTTTACTTTTGTAGTCTGTTTTGCAAGTTTTACTTTTGTGGCTGTTGTGTTTGGCTTCTTTGCTGTAGTAGCAGGTTTTGTAGCTGGTTTAGCAGCAGTTGTTGTATTTGGTTTAGAAGCTGTTGTACTGTCCGGTATGGATGGTGTTGGAGCTTCTGTGGATTGATATGGTTTTAATAATTCAGTAAGTTCATTGATTAAATCAGCAGCATCGGCACTGGTAGAACTTTCGTTTGCTAAGAGTTCTGCTGCCTCATTTTTATGTGCTAATAATACACTATCATCAGCACCGGCACCTTTTAATGCAGTTTCAGCCTGTTTGATAAGTTCCTGTAACTGTGCTTTTTGAGCTTCTGTTACAGGGATTGCAACGTGGATATCAGCGTAGTTATCACAAGAAATAGCAACGCTGTAAGTTCCACCTTCTGCATCAGATGGGATAGCATTTAAGTCAAGAGAAACGCTTTTTGCAATAGCTCCGGAATACAGAGTATAAGGAGTCTTCATATGACCTGCTCCAACAGTATATGTTACAGTTAATGTTCCGTTTTTTACAGTAGGAAGCTGATTTAAAGTAAATGATTTCATATCGTCACTGAAAGTACCGCTGATTTCTTCAGAGTAAGCTGGTTTTATAAAGATTCCATCAGCGAAAGTATAAACATAGTTACCTTCTGGTGTTACATAAGTAATCTTATTAATTGTTTTATTGACAAGCTTTGCAAATTCAGCCGTATTATCTGATTTTGCAATTCCCATAGTAGCTGCTTCATTGGCAACATTAAAAGATAATTTATAAGGTTGTACCCAGATATTTGAAAGATGTTCCAGACCTACTTTATATCCTTCTGTTGTTTCAAGAATGATTCCCTGAATAGTAGAATTGACAGGGAATCCCTCATCTTGTCGGGAATTTCTTAAGTATTTTGTGCTTGTTTCCACCACATCAATCTCGTATTCACCCCAGGTGGATCCTGTTGTTAATGTTGGTACGGCATCAGTTACAGTAGCGACTGTCTTGTTATTAGAAACATAAGAACCGTTTTCCTGAAGTATTTTATACTGAGAAGGAACCTGTGTAGGATTTTCATTTAATGTAATATCAGAAGCTTCCTCATATGCTTTGCTTAATTCTTTGTTTGCATCTTTTAAAATAATAGATTCAACATAAAGGTCAGAATCAACAGCAATATTTACATTCGCAACACCTTTTACATGATATCCCCCTGCAGCTTCTGCACTTTCCTTCTTATAATCTGTCCAGGCATTAGATAAAACAGAATACTTAGAAGTGCTGGCAGTAGTAACGACATCAAAGCTGTCTGTGCTGCTTACGTCACCAGAATAAAATTCTTTGTAAGTTAAATTAGATGTTCCATATATCGTTCCGGAAAAACCTGTACCGTTAGTTAATTTATAATATAATCCACTGTTTCCAATCTGAGTATAGCCTTCTAAAGCTTCTGCAGAATATGTGTAAGTGCTGCCTGCGATAGAAACGGATTTTGTTCCTTCTGCTGCAAATGCAGGAACAGAAAGCTGCCTGACAGACATAAATACTGCCATAGAAGCTGCCAGAGCCTTAGTTAATAATTTTTGTTTTCTCATTAAATTTGTAGTCTCCCTTCTTCTCTTGTATACTTTTAGAACCTGATTATGAAATCAAACATAAAAAATTCCAAAAGGACATATTTGATAAGAAAATAAATATATAAAAATCTGTGCACTGATTTTTGAACAAAAAAAGAGATCACTCAATAATGCATCTTTCATAGATACGTCATTGGAGGATCCCCTGCCAGGTTTTCATGCATAAATATCCGAAAATGAATATTTCATGCATCGAAAATTTAATTGTACAATATACGCCAGGTGATCGAAATCAATCTGACAATCTGGAGAATACTATAAAAAATAAAAACTGTCAAACGAAAAATAGCAAGATGAAAAAGCTTCTCAAAAAGACAAAAAGCCGGAAAGAACAGATAAATGAACTTTCCGACTTTTCTCAAATCAATATCTTACATCTTTTATTCTACATCTTTCAGTGCAGCCAGATCTTTTTCGCCGGTACGGACTTTTACAACATGCCGTACGTCATATACAAAGATCTTGCCATCGCCGATGTGACCGGTATAGAGACATTTTTTGGCAGTTTCGATGACTTTTTTCACCGGGATATTGCCGCCGATGACTTCTACTTTAACTTTTGGGAGGAGTGTAGCGTCAACTTCGGCACCACGGTATTTTTCGCCGGAACCTTTCTGGATACCGCAGCCCATAACCTGTGTAACGGTCATACCGGTGACACCAAGTTCATTGAGAGCTTTGCGGAGTTTGTCATACCGGGAAAGTTTTACAAGGATGGAAACTTTGTACATGCCGGTTGGATTGGCAGCAACCAGTTCTTCACCGGCTACTTTGACGGCAGCATTTTTCTGTGAATCGCTTGCTTTCGCATAATCAGATTCACCAAGATCTGTATTTTCATTCACATCCATCGTAGCAGTAATATCAGAAATGTTGAATCCGGCATAAGCACTTGCCAGACCATGCTCGTGATAGTCCAGGCCCTCGATTTCGATATCAGCCGGAACACGCAGACCAACAAGTTTGTCGATGACTTTGAAAATAATGGTCATGGTAATGATAACCCAGAGCATAACAGAGGCAACACCGAGCAGCTGGATCAGGAAATAATGGATACTTCCGCCGTAAAACAGACCGCCGTCTGTTGCGAACAGGCCAACACAGAGTGTTCCCATGGCACCGCAGGCACCGTGTACGGAAATGGCACCGACCGGATCATCAATCTTTGCGATGCGGTCAAAGAAATCAACGGATACACACAGCAGGATACCTGCAAATAAACCAATAAAGAATGCACCTACAGGGGAAACCTGATCACATCCGGCTGTGATCGCAACCAGACCGGCAAGGGCACCGTTTAATGTCATGGAAACATCCGGCTTACCGTAACGAACCCAGGTAAAGATCATGGCAGTACAGGTTGCGATAGCAGCGGCAAGGTTTGTGTTCATGTATACCAGACTGGCTTTTGTAAGATTGGCGTCAGTTGACATTGCAGTTGTGCTTGCTCCGTTAAATCCGAACCAGCAGAACCAGAGAATGAAAACACCGAGTGCGGCAACGGTGAGATTATGACCGGGGATTGCTTTTGGTTTTCCGTCCCTGTCATATTTTCCGATACGAGGACCAAGGATTTTTGCACCGATGCATGCGGTGACACCGCCGACCATATGTACGGCAGTACTTCCGGCAAAATCATGGAAGCCAAGCTGAGAAAGCCAGCCGCCGCCCCAGATCCAGTGACCGGAGATCGGATAGACGATCAGAGAGATCATGGCACTATATAAACAGTAAGCTTTGAAATTTGTCCGCTCTGCCATGGAACCGGAAACGATCGTGGCAGATGTTGCACAGAAAACCGTCTGAAAAATGACGAAACACCAGGTCGGCAGAGATCCAAACTGATAACTTCCGCGGATCAAAGGATCGAGTTTTCCGATAAAAGCACCGCTTCCGCCGAACATCAGGCCGAATCCGACCAGCCAGAATGCGGGAGTTCCGATACAGAAATCCATCATATTCTTCATAAGAATATTGCCGGTATTTTTGGCACGCGTAAGTCCGGCCTCACACATTGCAAAACCAGCCTGCATAAAATAAACAAGTGCGGCTCCAAGTAATGTCCAGATGACATCAACAGATGAAAAATTCATAAAAATAACCTCCTTTGCTTATTTTCCCGGTGTGCACATCCCGAAAAACAAAAAAGGCATCAAAACTGAAAATCCATTCAGCTCTGACACCTTCGTCTCTTGTTGGATAAATTATAAGAAAGAAAAATGAAAAATGCAATATCTAAAATAAACGTAATTTGTTTTGAAAAAACAGTAAAAATTGTTAAAAAATTATAAAAATAAAGCAGAAGCCATTTTTAGTTCAGAATCGTAATCAAACAGAAACGATACCTGATCCGGAGCATTTATTCATCAAGATCCATTGTTTTGGCCGGAATTCCGTTGACGGTTACATTATCATCCACCGTGATAACAAGACATTTTTTGCCATCTACAATACGTGTCTCCACAAGATCAGCATACTCCGGGCTGACCTGAATCGTGATCAGAGGGGTTTTGATCTCAAAACGTCTGGTGTTTACAAGGTTGGAAGCCATAAGGGAAGTATCTTCACCGACTGCATTGTCGTAGGCAGTATCAAAATCAGAAAGCTTTTCATCTTCCACACCGCTTCGCTCCAGAAGCTGCTTTACTTCCCTTTTATCCAGCATGACCGGTTCCGGATCATCTTTGTGTTCCTCCATCAGCATAGTCAGATTGTCATGGATATTTTTGACTGTTTCATAATTACATTCTTCACCGAGAGTGTCGGAAATAACAGCCTGAAATGATTCCTTCTGTTCCCCGGCAGTAAGGGAAGCTTCACAGCCAAACATATTTTCCACAAATTCTGCCTGAAGTTCTTCCGGCTTTTTTGAATAGTAGAGCATCGCATGCAGGTCAGTGCTGCGATCATGAAATGCCGGGAACAGGAAACCGCGTTCCGGAAGTTCCACGATCCAGTCACGGATACGGTCACGGATGCGGTTTTCCGCTTCGTTGTAGCAAAGTCCGGCTTTGGAGAGCCTGACCGGGCAGATGCAGCACAGGATGTATTCGTAAACCTCATCGGAAGAATCGAACATCTCTGTATTATCTTTGGCCTTTCCAGGAACATCGTAGGCAGCATGTACGAGAATGATAAAATAATTTTCCGCATTGTAATAATGTTCGATGATCTTGTCATAACATTCATCAACAAGAGCATCATCCGTCAGACGGCTGTTTTTTAAACGCAGCAGAAATTCCTGCTCGCCGTCTTCCGCCTCTGCTTTCAGTGGAAATTCCAGATTCAGCAGATTTTTGCCGATTGTTCCGGAAAGTGTCTTCTTGAAAATTTCAAAATATTTAAACATTTCTTCATCAGAAAGCGAAAGAAATGATTCACGCATCTCCAGACGTTTTTCCTTTTCCGAATCGACATAACAGCCGCAGATTCGGGAAATCGTACAGTTGTCCGGTGTGAATTGCTTCTTTAACTCAGAAATCTCTTTTTTATTCATAGGTATCCTCCCCTGTGGTTTGTCTATATCAATGAGCCATACGTGATTTTTCCGTATTTTGTACTCTCAAAATCACGAAAACATTCGGAATTCGCATATTTACTGCGTAAATAGCTGCTTCCTCATGTTTTGGCGGTCCTCATAGACACAAATACGTATGCAAGCATCCGTTTTGTGTCCATTTGTCCCTTGAATCATCAGTATTTTAATATAGACCCGGACAAAAAGCAAGAAATGAAAAATTGCCGTTTCTTATTGACAAACGCAGGATTTTGCCATAAACTGATGAATGAAACAGAGCTGACAGCTCGTCATAGGGGCAAGACGAAGAAAAGGGATAGTACATTTCGGACAATCTACAGAGAGGGGATCACTGGTGTGAGATTCCTGTGCGGAAGAGATGGAACCTGCCTTGGAGTCCTGTATGAAAATACAGCGTAGTTCCGGCGATAACGGAAAATGAGTGAGTACTGTTTTTAACAGTGCTAATCAGGGTGGTACCGCCGAAGAGATGACAAGTCCTTGGTTCCTGCGTTCACGCAGAGACCGGGGCTTTTTTATTAGGTGCCAAAGAGGAGAATTGTGAGAGTACCATGTATGAAACGATTTGTATGGCATCTTCTGGCTTTAATATTTTCAGCAAGAAAAGGAGAAAACGATGGCAAAAGAAAAGAAATTAGTTGAAGCAATCACATCTATGGATGAAGATTTTGCACAGTGGTATACCGATGTGGTAAAAAAAGCAGAGCTGATCGATTATACCAGCGTAAAAGGATGTATGGCGATCAAACCGGCAGGTTATGCAATCTGGGAGAATATCCAGCATGAGCTGGATCGCAGATTCAAAGAGACCGGCGTACAGAATGTATACATGCCGATGCTGATCCCGGAAAGTCTGCTTCAGAAAGAAAAAGATCATGTAGAAGGTTTTGCACCAGAAGTAGCATGGGTAACACACGGAGGACTGGAGCCGCTTCAGGAGCGTATGTGTGTACGTCCAACTTCTGAGACACTGTTCTGCGATTTCTACTCCAGAGATATTCATTCTTACCGTGATCTGCCGAAAGTATACAATCAGTGGTGTTCTGTTATGCGTTGGGAGAAGACAACAAGACCGTTTTTGCGTTCCAGAGAGTTCTTATGGCAGGAAGGACATACCGCACACGCAACAGCAGAAGAAGCAGAAGCACGTACGATCCAGATGCTGAATGTTTATGCAGATTTCTGTGAAGAAGTTCTGGCGATCCCGGTTGTAAAAGGAAGAAAGACCGACAAAGAAAAATTTGCCGGAGCAGAAGCAACTTACACGATTGAATCCCTGATGCACGACGGAAAAGCACTGCAGTCCGGAACAAGCCACAATTTCGGTGATGGATTTGCAAAAGCTTATGATATCCAATTTACAGACCGTGACAACAAACTGAAATATGTTCACCAGACATCCTGGGGTATGACCACACGTATGATCGGTGCGATCATCATGGTACATGGAGATAACAGCGGTCTGGTGCTGCCGCCGAGAATCGCTCCGGTACAGGTAGATATCATCCCGATCCAGCAGAAAAAGGCAGGCATCCTGGAGAAAGCAGCAGAAGTGGAAGCAACACTGAAAGCGGCTGGATTAAGAGTGAAAACAGATGATACTGACAGAAGCCCGGGATGGAAATTCTCCGAGCAGGAGATGCGTGGTATTCCGGTTCGTGTGGAGATGGGACCAAAAGATATCGAAGCAGGTCAGGCTGTTGTCGTACGCCGTGACACACGTGAAAAGATCACCGTAGCAATCGACGAACTGGCAGCAGAATTGCCGAAGATCCTGGATAGCATGCAGAAAGATATGTTGGAGAGAGCACGCAAACACAGAGATGCACATACTTATGTTGCTCATAACATGGAAGAGTTAAAAGACATCGCAGACAACAAACCAGGATTTATCAAGGCAATGTGGTGCGGTGAACGTGAATGTGAAGATAAATTAAAAGAAGATGCAGGAATCACATCACGCTGTATGCCGTTTGAACAGGAAACCATTTCCGACGTATGCGTATGCTGTGGAAAACCGGCGAAAAAAATGGTATACTGGGGCAAAGCATATTAAAAAATACGGAACGCAGATCAAGAAGCAGCGAAAAAGGCTGTAAATATTCGCTTTAAAACGAAAAGGCCGTAACCTTTCGAAACAAAAATTGTTTTCGAAAGGTTACGGCTGTTTTTGTATCAGATGTGAGATGACTTACGTCTCTGTCATTGCCGGAAGTGTTTGTAAACGTGTGCCAAGTCTCATGTGAGATCGACTTGGCCGGACTATTTTGGGGAGGTGAGAGTTATTTCTCAGGCTTGCGGTATGCGTACACAGCCAGTCCGTCTTTCATGGGAAGTTTCGGAGATCCCTGGATCAGCGGAAGTGCATAATCAATAAATGCCTGAGCAATATCAGTTCCGTCTTTTGTGATCCATTCAACAGGAACCGTCTTTTCCTGATTGCAGATCAGGTTGACATCCTCAAGGCCACATTCCATCACGTATGGTTTGTCAGATTTACGGACAAAGCTGACCATCTTGCCGGTTTCACCGCTGATGGCAGAAGTCACGCCGAAAGCTCCGGCCTGTGCAGCTTCCAGTGCATCCGTTTCAGACTGCAGGAAGGCAGAACATCTCTGATTGACATTCAGCTCGACCGAGCGAACTTTTACACCGAGGCGGTCACGCACCAGATTTTCCAGATATTTGCCGCAGCCGGTCAGCATTTTGTGTCCAAATGCATCGACACCTGCAGAGGCTGCATATTCACAGATAAAGGTGCCATCCTTGTCATGAATGCCTTCGGATACACAGACGATCAGGTTGTTTTTTGTCTTAAAACATTCTTCCAGAGAAGCAAGGAAAGATTCCTGGTCAAAATCCGCCTCCGGCAGATAAATCAGCACCGGGTTGTCCTGCTCGAATTTGCGGGCAAGTACGGATGCTGCGGTCAGCCAGCCGGCATGGCGGCCCATGATCTCAATGATGGTAACAGATTTTGTATTATAAACAGAAGCGTCCAGTCCGATTTCACAGACGGAAGCAGCCACATATTTTGCGGCACTGCCGAATCCCGGTGTGTGGTCGGTGAGGATCAGGTCGTTGTCGATCGTTTTCGGAATACCCATGATACGTACATCAATGTTGTGGGCAGCAGCATAGCGGGAAAGCTTGCTGACCGTATCCATAGAATCGTTTCCTCCTATATAAAAGAAGTAACCGATGTTCATCTCTTCAAATTTCTGAAACAGCAGAGGATAGATCGCATCATTTAAATCATCCGGAAGTTTGAAACGGCAGGAACCAAGGTAAGCCCCTGGAGTTGTACGCAGAGCTTCCAGTGTATCGTTATCCAGTTCTTTCATATCCATAAAGCGTCCGTCTAAAAATCCCTGGATGCCGTTGATCATGCCGTAGACATGTTCAATCTCTTCGCTGCGGTTAAAACCTTCACGGATCACACCGTAAAGACTGCTGTTGATAACGGCGGTCGGTCCGCCGGACTGTCCTACAATTAAATTTTTCACAAGTTAAGCTCCTTTCAGCTTCTTTTTGGCATTCCTTTCTATTTTACTACATTTCCTGAAAAAAAACTATTATGAATCGCGGGAAATTCTAAAAATAATTCTCTCTGTTTCATCCATTACTTTTTCAGAATATTTTTGGAAATATTCAGGAAAAGTCAAAGAAACCGACCGAAAAATTTACGGAATCTCGTACAAACGAGGTAAAAACATAAAAAATAATTGACAAGCACAAAACCCGGCGGTATTATAGAACACAAGATTTTTTATTAAAATATAATAAAGATAAAAAATCTGTAAAGTGAAGTTTTAGAAGGAGGAAAAATATTATGAAAAAATTCACAAGATTTTTTGCTACCGTTGCAGCAGTCTCGATGGTAGCTGCTTCTTTGGCAGGATGTGGAAGTAAATCTGACAACACAGCAAGCACAGACACAACTGCTGATTCAGCAACAGCAGGTGATACACTGAAGATTGGCGGAATCGGACCGATCACCGGAGGAGCAGCCGTATATGGACTGGCTGTTAAAAATGCAGCAGAGCTGGCAGTAAAAGAAATCAACGAAGCAGGCGGTATCAACGGCATGCAGGGTGAATTTAAATTTGAAGA
>ENA-OURS01002653-OURS01002653.1-human-gut-metagenome-genome-assembly--contig:-NODE-2653-length-12295-cov-3.452696_pt1 | contig 12295 bp, 10 predicted proteins | sample MGYA00242109_ERZ509010 | MGnify/ENA primary metagenome ERZ509010 (study PRJEB26280, sample SAMEA2338774) | human gut metagenome | biome: human gut; feature: human-associated habitat; material: faeces... | reverse complement strand
CGCAGCTACGGTCAGACAATCAACCACAGGGCGCTGCGAATTTGTAAAAAACGCACTTAAAATATGCTAATCGTTGCCATCGGTTTATTATAAATATTGGTTCTTATTTTATTTCTGTCTCATACAATGAAAGACTACGTCAAACACATCTACATATGTTCACGAAAGTAATCATGAAAATACTGCATAACCTTCACCAACAGATCCTGTTCCTGCTCATTAAGCGTATCAAGCAGTCCCTGGATCATACGTTTATGAAATTCTCTGTGATGACTGTACGCTTTCCTCCCCTTCTCAGAAAGAGATATATAAACAACTCTACGATCTTTCTCTCCGCGTTTGCGATTTACATATCCTTTCTTCAAGAGGTTATTGATAGCGGTTGTAAGTGTACCAACCGTAATGTTTAAATCTCCTGCAATCGTTGACATATTCTTCGGTTTCTTGATTCCGATCGCATCAATAATATGCAGATCTTTGTTCGAAATATCCTTAAACTCATCTGTGATCACGGCTTTCTCTTCTTCATATGAAATTCCGTGGAATAAGTCTACCACCATATTATTTAAACGATCTTTATCCAATCAATTCACCTCCTAAACAACGATTTAAGAGTATTATACCTTTAATTATTGGAATTTTCCACTTCTAAATTGTGTGCTTCTCCAATAACTTTTGCTAAAGCTTCTTTTGCCTGTGTAGGAAGTGCATTGTATCCACCATCTTCTACGTCTTTTTCGAAGACAAAGTTTAGTCTGTCTGTCATTCTTGCTTTTAATGTTTCCACATAATTCATATCATTGAAATCTGAAACATATCCTTCCATCTCAAGCACTTCGATATCTGTAAATGGTCCCCACTGTTTGAATTCTCCAGTTCCTTCTACAACTTGCTCAATTGCGGAAATTGTTGTTGCAGGTTTGATATCTTTACCCATGAAGTCTCCTGTATTAATGATGTAGCAGTCTACATTTCTTTCTTTTACAAGTTTTCTAAACTTCTTGTAGTCATTTACAAGAGGGTATGTTCTAAATGGGTTTGCATATGGTTCCACAACCAGACGGTTTGGATCTACTCCAGGTGCCAGACGTTCCGCACTGCTTCGTTTTGTTGCAAGTGTTGCTCCCATAACAGATGCTAAAGAAGCTCCTTTGATCTTAACAATTGGTGGGATTGTTGGGTCTTTCATGATCCAGAAGATTGCATTTACTGGGTCATTGATCTTATCTACACGGTTTGGTGACCATAATTTGGACTTGATCGCACGACCATTTCCGTTACGGATATCTTCTGTGACAAGAACGACTTTTCCTTCGCTATCTCTTGTTGCAGAGCAATTCTGTGCTGTTAATAAGTATTTATTATCTGGGCATCCTGTTGGATAGTCCGCTGTTTTATCAAAATATGTTGGTTCCATTGCAATAGATGCACCTGTTTCTGTATTGATGATAAATGCATCGTCATGCAGAACCTGAATCTCTTCGTATTTATTATTATGTGTTGCATGTGTTAATGTGGATTTTCCTGATCCTGATAATCCGAAGAAAGATGCTACGAATTTCTCTCCATTATCTAATCTGAATTCTTTCTGTCCACCATGGCAGGAAGCATATCCGTTACGATTTGCGATCGCCCATGCAATTGTTAATGTACCTTTCTTATGTTCCCCAAAGTATTTCATACCAAGAAGTGCAGCACAGTTTGTGTCTGTATTAAAATATGTTAATCCTAATGGATGTTCTTCATGTGTCCACTGTGGATCTGAGAAAATATAGATATCTGTCTCATCTGCAACTGGCTGTGAATTCTTATACATTTCATTGTATTCAGGATTCATATACTGGAAATTTAACATCCAGGAATATAAAATATTTTCTTCACCTTCTGGAATTAAAAGATGTGCTTTTACCATAAATTCAGGATCTAATCCGATATATACCTGTGCATGGTACATTGTTGTCCATCTTGTATCATAGATCGCATCCATTAATTTTAAATCCAGATCATTTATATCGACACCAGGTTCACTGGAAATTCTTCTTGCGGCTGCACAGCGTCCAGTCACTGATCCATCATTAAATAATAGAACTTTGGACCCCTCATCTAAACCAATCGCTTCTGGTTTATATACTGGCATATCTGTAACGATCGTTCCAGGCGAATTCTTTGCTAATTCATAAGCCTGTTTTAAATCTTTTACTTCTACAACGTTATTTCCATAGAATGCTGCTTCAATAATGGATCTTGTTTTTGAAAATCCAGGCTTTCCTTTTCCGATTTCTTCATGTGTGTAATAAGCTTTTGTTGACATAAGTTACTCCTCCATTCATAGGTTGCTTTCGATGCGTCTTCTCAAAATGTCAAAACTACATGGGCCTGCATCTAAAATCTCTGTGTGGTACGCTTTTAAGCTGTATTTATTCCCTGCCATTTTCTTATAATCAGTCAAAAGCTCATGAAACTCCTGATAACCGATATAATAAGATAAATAATTTGCAGGATTCTCGATAATCATCTGAAATAATTCATCTGCCTGAGAATCATCCATTCCAAATGATCTTAAATACGCCCTGACATCTTTCTTCTTCCATCCTTCATAATGAACTCCAAGATCAACTCTTGAACAAAGTGCCAGATTGTACTCGTACATCTCCATATTCATCTGTTGATAAATATCGCCATATCCTTCAGCATCCATCATACTGTAACTAAAAACTTCTACATACGTTGCATATCCTTCTGAATATCCAGGATAATCAAGCAGATAGCGCACTGGATCATCGTTCCTTGCCGCATAATATACATTCTGGTATAAATGTCCTGGGTATCCTTCATGTGCCAAAGTTGGATATAACTCTGCAGTCTGTGCCTTATTAATGTAAATTACATTCTCCTTGTAAGAATCAATCTCTGGTACCATATAGAACGCAGGACTGGTATATTCTTCCATGGTTTTGTGCACATATTTTATTTTACAGCTAACTTTTGGTGCCTTTGGATAATATTTTACCATCTTTTGCCTTAGTTTGTTAAGTATATTTTGTGGATTTTGCACAATTTTTATATTTTTTTTATGATTTCTATATTCATTTATGATATTTGGATACTTTTTTTGCAATTTTATAAGTTTTCGAAGGCATTTTTCAATGGATCGATCACTGATTTCGATCATTTCTTCTATCGTTTTATCTGATCCTGTTTTCTGTGCAACCAATACTTTATAATATTCTTTTCCATTTTTATAATAATACAGACCATTTTCATTTTTCCCATTTCCATTTAATGCCTGCAAATGGGAATATAATTTTTCATAAGCAGGCAGCACCTTTGTACCGATCAATTTCTTATTTTCTCTGCAGTATTTCTTTTTCTGAGCTGCATTAATTCCTTTAATATCTGCAATTCTTAAATTAAATGTTGCAACCAACATATTGTTTTCTTTTTGCTTTATGACATTCTGAATCTGCTGCAATACTTCTTTTAAAGACTGATCAGATAGGAATAAATTTCTCTTTACTTGTTCCTTGCTGTATTCGATCAGTGAGTCAAAATATCCATCCAGTCCCTTCAATAATTGAAAATAGCTTTTGATATCTTTCTCATTTTTCAGACGATATTCACTTAATGTCAGAAGAATCTGTGCCTGCTGCCCAGATGTTTTCCCAAGGATTCTTTCATAATACGGATACATCGAAAGATTTTTCTGTCTTCTTAAATAATCCATCAAAACCATATATGTATTTTGCTGTTTTTTCGTCAATTCCTTTTGTTTAAATTTTTTTAACTTCTCAATTTCTTTTGAAATTTTAATTTTTTCATTCAAGACACTTCCCTGATTCATGGATGGATAAAGATTTTTTGGTTGTTCTAATCTATATTTTTCTGGATTTTCTAAAAAGAAATGCATCGTGATCTCATTTGTTGATATATTTTCTTTAAAAAACGCATCCGTATACTGATCAAATACTTTTTTTGTTGTATTCTTTTTTTGATCTTTCCATTCTTGGATCAGACTATATCCTCCTAGAAATATCAGACAAATTCCAATCATGATCAACTTTATTCTGATCTTTTTCAATCTCCCTGCAAATTCCATTTCTACCTCCAAATAAACACTTGTTAATATCTTATTTTTTAAAGAAAAAAAATAGACTATCCGCACAAGATGTACTATAATTATAAGGATAGAAACAGAAAATCGGAGGATCATTATGAGTAAGAAACCATATTATATTACGACTGCAATTACTTATACTTCCGGAAAACCTCATATTGGTAACACATATGAGATCATCCTGGCAGACAGTATTGCTCGATATAAAAGAATGGAAGGCTATGACGTATTTTTCCAGACAGGAACTGACGAACATGGCCAGAAAGTAGAATTAAAAGCAGAAGAAAAAGGGGTAACACCAAAAGAATTCGTTGATGATGTTGCCGGAGAAATCAAGAGAATCTGGGATCTTATGAACACTTCTTATGACCGTTTTATCAGAACAACTGATGAAGATCACGAGAAACAGGTTCAGAAGATTTTTAAGAAATTATATGAACAGGGAGATATCTACAAAGGTGAATACGAAGGTTTATACTGTACACCTTGTGAATCTTTCTTCACAGAGAGCCAGTTAGTAGATGGTAAATGTCCTGACTGCGGACGTCCAGTACAACCTGCAAAAGAAGAAGCTTATTTCTTAAAATTAAGCAAATATGCAGACCGTCTGATCGAACACATCAATACACATCCTGAATTTATTCAGCCAGAATCCCGTAAGAATGAGATGATGAACAACTTCCTTCTTCCTGGACTTCAGGATCTGTGTGTTTCAAGAACATCATTTTCATGGGGAATCCCAGTTGACTTTGATGAAGGACACATCGTTTATGTATGGTTAGATGCATTGACAAACTATATCACAGGTATCGGTTATGACTGTGATGGAAACAGTTCAGACAAGTTTAACAAGTTCTGGCCTGCAGATCTTCACCTGATCGGTAAAGATATCATCCGTTTTCATACAATTTACTGGCCAATCATCCTGATGGCACTAGATCTTCCACTTCCTAAACGGGTATTTGGACATCCTTGGCTGCTTCAGGGCGATGGTAAGATGAGTAAATCCAAAGGTAACGTTTTATACGCAGATGATCTGGTTGACTTCTTCGGAGTTGACGCAGTGCGTTATTTCGTTCTTCATGAAATGCCTTTCGAACGTGATGGTGTGATCTCATGGGAATTGATGATCGAGCGTATGAACTCTGACCTTGCAAATATTCTTGGTAACCTTGTAAACCGTACGATTTCTATGTCCAACAAATATTTTGGAGGAATCGTAGAAGACAAGGGTGTTGTAGGAGATTATGATGATGATCTGAAAGCCGTTGTGACAGGTACAAGAGATAAAGTTGCTGAGAAGATGGCTGACCTTCGTGTTGCAGATTCAATGACTGAGATCTTTAACTTATTCCGTCGCTGCAACCGTTATATTGATGAGACTATGCCTTGGGTATTAGCAAAAGACGAAGCTTCAAAAGACCGTCTGGCTACTGTTTTATACAACCTTGTTGAAGGAATCACAATTGGTGCATCTTTATTATCACCATATATGCCTGAGACATCTGAGAAGATCTTTGCTCAGTTAAATACATCTATGGTTGAATTTGATAACCTTGCAACATTTGGAAACTACAAGAGTGGTACAAAAGTAACTGAAAAACCTCAGATCTTATTTGCAAGATTAGATGAGAAAGAAGTTATGGAAAAAGCCAAAGTCTTAATGGAGAAACAGGCTGCTTCTGTCAAAGCTGCAAACGCTGCTGTAGAAGAAGATACTGTCATCGACATTGAACCAAAAGATGAGATCACTTTTGATGATTTCACTAAGATGCAGTTCCAGGTTGGTGAGATCATTGCCTGTGAAGAAGTGAAGAAATCCAAGAAACTTCTTTGCTCTCAGGTTAAGATTGGAAGCCAGGTAAAACAGATTGTTTCTGGTATCAAAGCTTATTATAAACCAGAAGATATGGTCGGTAAGAAAGTTATGGTACTTGTGAACTTAAAACCAGCCAAATTAGCAGGAGTTCTCTCTGAAGGAATGTTACTTTGTGCTGAAAATGATAAGGGTGAATTAGCTCTTGTAACACCAGATAAAGATATGCCAGCAGGTGCTGAAATCTGTTAATTATACTTATTTATTCTCTAGTTTATAAGTAAACAAATGAATTGACAACCAGATTTTGGTATGCTATGGTTTAAGATATAAAATGATTGTAAGACATTAAGGAGGTTTACACATGAAAAGTACAGGCATTGTAAGAAGGCTTGACGAACTTGGAAGAATTACTTTACCGATCGAATTACGTCGTAACTTTGATGTGAACGAACGCGATCCTCTTGAAATATTTGTAGATGACGATAAGATTATTTTAAAGAAATATAATCCTGCAGATATTTTTACTGGAGAAGATATGGATGATCTGATTGACTACAAAGGAAAGAAAGTCTCAAGAAAATCTATCATTGAATTAGCTAAACTTGCTGGATTCGAAATTACTGAAGCGTAATTTTTTGGATCATTTCAATAAAGACAAACAAAAGGTATGGGAATTGATATTATTTTCCCATACCTTTTTTGTTGATATATTTTTATTCCTCTTCCAACAACTGCTGATAAATCTCTCTCTTACCAACACCTCGATCTTTGGCTACCAGTTTCATCGCTTCTTTCTTTGAATATCCCTGATCCATATAACGGTTCATATGCTCTGACAATGGAATCTTTAGAAATTCTTCCTGACTCTGTTCTTTTAATTCTTGAAATGATTTTCCTTCTATGATCATCACACATTCGCCTTTTGGCGGATTTTCTCTATGACAGGCAAGGATTTCCCCAAGCGTTGATTTAAAAATGCTCTCATGCTTCTTTGTGAGTTCTCTGCATAATGTCATGGATCTGTCTCCGAGCACTTCATGTAGTTCTTCCAAAGTCCTTACTAAACGATGTGGTGCTTCATAAATGATAATAGATCTTGTCTCATTTTCCAGAGAATCAAGAATCTGTTTTCTTTCTTTTTTATCTGATGGAAGAAATGCTTCAAAACAAAATCTTCTTGTTGGCTGCCCAGAGATGATCAGTGCATTGATCAACGCACATGCTCCCGGTAATGCAGTAACTGTGATTCCTGCTTCATGGCACTGTCTTACCAATTCTTCTCCTGGATCTGAAATTCCCGGTGTCCCAGCATCTGTAATGAGTGCGATATCTTTTCCTTCCTGCAACTGCTTTACAAGAACTTTTGCTTTCTCCACACGATTATACTCATGATAGCTTGTCATCTTTGTCTTAATTTCAAAATGATTTAATAATTTGATACTGTGCCTTGTGTCTTCCGCTGCGATCAGATCAACTTCTTTTAATGTGTTTATCACACGAAAAGTAATGTCTTCCAGATTACCAATCGGTGTCGCACACAAATATAATGTTCCACTCATGCTTATTCCTCCGGATTCATTCCATAAATCTTATAAATTTCTTCTGTGTATTTTCCTTCTTTTTGATAAACGATCAATGGAGGCTCAACTGTCATTCTTGACTTTCCGCCTTTTACTGCTTCTAATAAAAATATATTCGGTTCTTTATCAATGTATGGATGCACAAAACGGATTCTTTTTGGCTCTAATCCATCCTTAGACAGCTGGCATAAAATCTCTGACAATCTGAATGTTCTGTGTACCACAAACAGCTTTCCTTTATTCTTTAAAAGCTTTTTAGCTGCTGCCGTGATATCCGCAAATGTACAAAGTATCTCATGTCTTGCGATTGCTTTCGTCTCCGACGGATTCTTAAGTCCATGCTGTCCGATCATATATGGTGGATTTGATGTGATCGTGTCAAAACTATCATGCGAAAAAATCGCAGAAGCCTCTTTGATATCACCCTCTACGATCTCTATCTTATCTTCTAAATGATTTAATTTGACACTTCTTGCCGCCATCTCCGCCATCTCTGGCTGTATTTCAAGCCCTGTAAGATGAACAGCCTTCGTCTTTGCCTCCATCAAAATTGGGAGGATTCCAGTCCCCGTACCGAGGTCTAGAACTCTTCCACCATTCTTAACTTGTGCAAAATCTGATAAAAGAACCGCATCCATTCCAAAACAAAATCCCTGTTCTTTCTGGATGATCTGATAACCATTGATCCCAAGATCATCAATTCTTTCTCTTTCCATGTCCTTTATTACATCCTTGATTCTTATTATTGCATCCTTTGCTGCATCCCTGACATCCTTGTGGCTTTTTCTTTCTCATCAGAAGATCATCAATCTTATATTCCTGGATTTCTTTATCTCCATTCTCATCTTCCACGATCAGTTTTACCTTCTGTCGAAGTACATCTACTCTCTGAACTTCTCCAACTACGCCATCTTTTGTCTTTAATTTCTCACCAACATTTGGAAGCTTACTGTTTAAATACTCATATGTTTCCTGTTCATTCTTAAGACAGCACATCAATCTTCCGCAGACTCCTGAAATCTTTGTCGGATTCAGTGACAGATTCTGCTCTTTGGCCATCTTGATAGAAACAGGTGCAAACTCAGATAAAAATGTATTACAGCATAATTTTCTTCCACAGATTCCCATACCACCAAGCATCTTGGCTTCATCTCTGACACCGATCTGTCGTAATTCAATTCTTGTCCTGAACACTGCTGCCAGATCCTTTACAAGTTCACGAAAATCAACTCGTCCATCTGCCGTAAAGTAAAATAATACTTTATTATTATCAAATGTATATTCTGTTGATACAAGCTTCATATCAAGCTCATGCTCCTTGATCTTATCAAGGCAGATCTTATATGCTTCTTTTTCTTTCTCTCTATTCTTCGCTGCCCTTTCTTCATCTTCTTTGGTTGCGATTCTTAAAACAGGTTTTAATTCATCTCCGATGCATTTTTCCTTTACCTGTCTTCTCTCAGAAACGACTGATCCAAATTCAATTCCTCTGGCAGTTTCCACAATCACGTGGTCTCCTGACTTTACCTGAAATTCCTTTGGATTAAAGAAATATATCTTTCCTGCAGTACGAAATCGCACTCCAATTACTTCTACCATACTTTACCATTCTCCTTTATCGTCACAAGCAGCATTTCGATTGCCACTTCAAAATTAACATTCGCGATCAGTCGCCTTCTAGCCTTTTCTACTTCATCAAGAATATGACTGATTCCCTCAAATGAAATATAAATCTCCTGATCTTTTAGCTGACGGTATTTATCTTTAAATACAAGTTGATTTAAAGATCCTGTTGTCTTAAGAATCAGCATATCTCGATACCATACCATAATGATATCAAGGAAATCATAAATCTCATTCTTATATTTTGTCAGACTCTTCGCATACGATACAACTTCATAAATCTCCATACTCTTCATATGAGTGATCACGTTCATTGTATCATTCAGCATATCTTTAAATTCTTCTGTATCCAGTACATGCAATGCACGTCCAATATTCCCAAGTGAAAATGCTGCTGCAAATGCGATATCTGCATGACTTGCCCCTGTATTGGCTTTTAGATAATCTTCAATTTCGCTTTCTCTGACACTTCCTAATGTCATGGACACACATCTTGAGAGGATCGTATCTAACAATCTATCCTTATTGTTTGTTAATAGAAGAATCACTGCATATGCAGGTGGTTCTTCTAATGTCTTTAATAAGGCATTCTGCGCTCCTGCATTCATTCTATCCGCATCATCAATGATATAAATCTTATAATCTCCGCTATACGGTTTAATATCGATCGTCTCATTGATCCCTTTTCGAATATCATCAACTCTGATTTCATACTTTTCATGAGTAATATAAATGACATCTGGATGATTTAATGAATCCACCTGCTTACATGCTGCACATTCTCCACATCCATCTTTGTGTTCGCACAGAAGTGCCTTCGCAACTGCCTTTGCGATCATCATCTTTCCGCTTCCATCTTCGCCACTTAATAAATAGGCATGGGAAACTTTTCCCGTCTTGATTGCTTCTTCAAAATGAGAAATTATTTTTTTATGTCCTATAATTGCATCAAAACTCTTCATACTACATCACCCTTTACCATGAAATTTTTTGTTGACCTGTGAAACAATCTTCTGATGAATCTCTTCGATCGTCAGACTTCCGTCAACAGTATAGATTCTATCTGGATGCAGGCTCGCAAGTTGTCTGTATCCTTCAACAACCTTCTTATGAAAATCAATTGTCTCGCTTTCCATTCGGTCCAGCTCTGCCTGTTTTTTCTTTCTTGAAATACCAGCTTCTGCATCCAGATCGATCATAATCGTCAGATCTGGCATCGTATCTCCGATTGCAAATTGATTTACTTTGTAAACAAGATCAATTCCCATTCCTCTGGCAATTCCCTGATAGACTGCAGATGATTCCACAAATCGATCACAGATTACGATCTTTCCATCTTCTAATGCCGGACGAATGACTTCTTCGATCAATTGAGCTCTGGCAGCTGCGTAAAGCAGTAATTCCGTCATATGTCCCATCTCAGTAAATTCTTTGTTAAGGATCACATTTCTTACAGCCTCACTGATCGGTGTTCCGCCAGGTTCTCTACATACTATTATATCATAACCTTTGTCAGATAAGTAGTCTCTTAGTAATTCTATTTGTGTTGTTTTTCCAGCTCCATCTGGTCCTTCAACGGTCAAAAATAATCCCATATTTATATCCTCTCATCTATTTATTATATATATTTTATGATCATTCAGTCCTATCACTTTCATATTATATTGCTCATACTGTCTGATCTTATCGATCACATACTTATCGATCACTTCTCCAGGCACAACAAGTGGAATTCCTGGTGGATACAAAAAAATAAATTCCGCTGCAATCTCATCTTTTGCATCATCATAATCAATCTGTATTCGATCTTTTGTTGCAGCTTCTTCTGGTTTTAACATCTTTTTATTTTGATGAAAATCATTTTCCAAAAATAAATACTCTGTATTCTTTTTTGTGATCTCACTGTCGATCTCTTTTAATGCCTGATACAATCTATCGTACCCTTCTTGTGTATCGCACACACTTGTCATTGCGATCACATAATAAAGTTCTGACATTTCCATCTCTAAATGATAGTTGTCTCTTAAAATCTCAAATAGTTCTTCTCCAGATATTGTCGTGTCTTTTACCGAAAACACAAGTTTTCCAATATCATCCGTTGGTACTAGTTTGATATATTTTAATTCTTCTAGTTTTTCACGTAGTATCCACAATTTTTCGTAATATTGTTGAAAATATCCACGATTTTCATTACATATGTGGATACATTGTTCAATTGATGCTATCAACACATAGGATGGGCTGCTGCTCTGAAATATTGACAATTTCTTTTGCATCATTTCTCTTGTGACACAATCTGTGCACAAATGAAGTAATCCCGTTTGCGTAAATGCGGGCAATGTCTTGTGCAGACTTTGTATCACAATGTCTGCTCCGCTATTTGCTGCACTCTCTGGAAATGCCTCATGATAAATAAAATGAGCCCCATGAGCTTCATCTACGATCAATGGTATATTATTTCGATGCAGAACATCTGATATTCCTTCGATATCTGATACTCTTCCTTCATATGTTGGTGAAACAAGGACCATTGCCTTAATTGAAGTTTCTTTTGTTATGATATTTTCTATCTGTTCCTTCGTAATGCCTTTACAGATTCCATATTCATCAATCTCTGGATAAATATAGATTGGATCAAGTCCCAACAATTCTATCGCGTGATAGACTGACTTATGACAGTTTCTCGCAACCAGTATCTTATCTCCAATATTACACAATGCAGCTATTGCAGCTAAATTCCCCGCAGTGCTGCTGTTTACCAGTAGATAACTCTCTTTTGTTCCATAAATCTGTTTTAAATCATCCATCAATTCTCGAATCATTTCTTCTGGATGGTGAAGATCATCAAATCCTGTGATCTCTGTAATATCGATTTGGGAAATCGCATCTAATAATGGATCGATCTTTAAATTTCTTTTATGTCCTGGCATGTGAAAAGGATAATCTTCTTTGTATTGTAGTTGTTTCAACTTATTATAAATTGATGTCATTTTTTATCCCTTTGTAAACATATTTTTTCATTTTTATTATATCATACTTAATTCCTATTGAATAGGAATTAAAAAAAAGAGTCAACTTTCGGTTTTTTCATTCTTTCTGAAAGTTAACTCTTTGAATTTCTTTATAAAATAAAAAAGATGCCCAGAGCCGGAATCGAAC
>ENA-OURS01002626-OURS01002626.1-human-gut-metagenome-genome-assembly--contig:-NODE-2626-length-12387-cov-2.226241_pt1 | contig 12387 bp, 10 predicted proteins | sample MGYA00242109_ERZ509010 | MGnify/ENA primary metagenome ERZ509010 (study PRJEB26280, sample SAMEA2338774) | human gut metagenome | biome: human gut; feature: human-associated habitat; material: faeces... | reverse complement strand
ACCTGCAAAGACAAGAATGGAAAGAGTATCGAGATACGATTGACGATATTATAGAAGGGAAAAAATTGTATGAAAAGAGATGAATATATTGCGCAGTTAAAGAAGTATTTAAAACGTCTGCCAAAAAAAGAATACGATAGCGCCATCGAGTATTTCACAGAATACTTTGATGAAGCTGGACCCGAAAGAGAACAAGAAGTCATACAGGAATTAGGGCAACCAAAAGAAGCTGCAAAAGAGATGTTGCTGCAATTGTTGAATGAAGGACAAACGGAAGAAAAGCAACACTCTTTCTTAAAAACGTTGGGGATTATTGTGCTGGTTTTATGTGCAAGTCCGATTGCCTTACCTTCACTTTTAACACTGATAGTTGGATTATTTTGTGTAGTCCTTTTTGTGGGATGTATATTTTTGGCTTTATTTTGTGTGGTCTTGGCAGGAATCCTTAGTGGTGGATATGTATTTATTCAAAGTCTTACCTTAATAGGACATTCCTTAGCGGGATTTATTGTGCTATTTGGAATGAGTTTACTATGTATAGGTTTAGGTATTCTTGTTGGTCTTTTTAGTGTATGGCTGGCCAAATGGATTGGTATTGGGTTAGTGAAATTGACTAGTCGAATCGCTAGAAAGGAGTCGAAGTAATATGAAAAAATTGGCATGGATTGCGGTAATACTCAGTATTGTAGGAGCTGTCTTTTTAGGATTGGGGATTGCGGCTGGTGGATTAGAAGCGGCGAATAGCATAGATGGTATTCAAATTGGAAATTCATCGAGTACAAAAATGGTTCACCAAGATAAGATAATAGATAAGGATTTTCATACGATAAAAGTCAATGCGGGCGATATGGATGTGAAAGTCGTAGCCTCTAAAGATGCACAAGCACATATTTCTTATGGTGTATTAAAAGAAAAAGGAAAATTGCCTTTTACATGGAAGGTACAAGATCAAGAGTTAATCGTTCAAGAAAAGAAGGATAATAAAGTAGGTTTCTTCTTTGCGACAACAACAGAAGAGAATACGATTACAATTTCTGTGCCTCAGCAAAAAGAAGTTAAGCTTGATTTAGAAGGGGAAGATGGAGATTATGAAATCAATCGATTAAATCTATCAAATCTAGATTTGTTAAGTTCTTCGGGAGATATTACGGTAAAGGATTGTTCCATTCAATCAAGCCAAATTCAGAGTGAAGATGGTGATATAGAAATCAAAGATTCTTTCCTGAATCAAAGTAAGATTCATAGTGAAGATGGCGATATGGCATTAACTGGAATTTCTTTACAAACGAAATTGGATGTAGAGAGTGAAAATGGGGATATTGATTGTCAGGTTAAGGATATAGAAAAGATGAATATTCATGCCAGCAGTGAAAATGGTGATATCTCTTATCAAAGAAAAGACTATGCATCAAATTTCAATCAGAAAGGAAATGATGCTTGGATAAAAGTCAAAAGTGAAGATGGAGATATTTGTTTAAAGTAATAGATGCAACCGCTTTTTAGGCGGTTGTTTTTTTGGCTATAGAAATAAACTATGGATATGATAACAAATTGTTATTATACAAATTGTAGAGTAGTCGTTAGAATAGAAACACATGGAGGAGAATAATTATGTTAGATATTAAAATTGATATTGTCGGTTCTTTTTTAAGACCTCAAGAAATTAAAGAAGCCCGCGCTAAATTTAATAATAATGAAATTACTTTTGAACAATTACGTGAAGTAGAGGATGCAGAGATTGCGAAACTTGTTGAAAAAGAAGTGCAACATGGATTGCCATTTGTAACCGATGGGGAATATCGTCGTCGTTGGTGGCATTTGGATTGGTTAAAGGAATTTGATGGATTCACAACGAAGCACTTTGATAAAGTCATCAATGGTGTGAACAACCACATTGAACTTGGTTACATTGAAGGAAAGATTGCCTATGATCCAAATAAGAATCATAAAGAAATGTATGCATGGGATTATTTAGATGCCCAAGCTCAAAAATACGATGGTGTACAAGCTAAGAAATGTATTTCTGGTCCAAATATGATTTTGGTTGATCATTATCTACAAATGGGAATCAAAGATACAGCGTATTATGGACAAGATATTGATGCAGTCATCAATGATATTGCCAAAGCGTATCAGGATGCAATTTTAGATTTCTATAACCATGGTTGTCGTTATTTACAAATCGATGATACATCTTGGACTTATATGATTGATGATGATTTTGTGAAGAAAGTAGAAGCTTTAGGTTATACAAAAGAACAAGTATTAAACTGGTTTGTGACAGTAAGTACGAAGGCTTTGGAAAACCATCCAAAGGATATGAAAATTGCTACGCACTTCTGTAAAGGAAACTTTAAAGGAAATCCATTATTCCATGGATTCTATGATACAATCGCAAAATCTGTAGCTTCAATTCCATATGATGGATATTTTGTGGAATACGATGATGCGCGTTCTGGTTCTTTTGAACCTTGGAAGATTTTAAAAGGTTCTGATCGTACATTTGTGGTAGGATTGATTAGTACAAAAAATCCACGCTTAGAAACCAAAGAAGAAATCAAAGAACGTTTCTTAGATGCTAAAGAAGTAATTGGCGATAACTTAGCTTTATCTCCACAATGTGGATTTGCTTCCGTAGAAGAAGGAAACTGCATTGATGAAGAAACGCAATGGAAGAAAATTGATTTATTGATTTCTTGTAAAGATTTCATTTAAATATCTAGAAATTTGTAGTGAACCTCAAAAGTTGAACAAACTTAACAGGTTCACTTTTTATATGAAAATAAATTATGAGTCTATTTTAAGTGATTCAGCAGATGAGGGACTAAGTTCTTCTGGTTTATTAAACTCTTGGATTAATTCTTACATAAAAAAACAATTATAATGTTATTGAGAAAAGAAGAAATCGTATAGGTAATTGTGTTATGGAAAATGAAGAATGAAATGTTCTATGGACATGAATATGGATTTACTTCTCTTGATGAATTACAGAAGTCAATAGAAGAAGATATCAAGTTTTACAATCATAGCTAATTCCATTGTGTCCACCACATTTCTAGATGTTTTTGTGATATTCCATAAAACATTTCGCTGCATAAAAAAATTGAGAATTGCCGTATAAATAAAGGCTTTTCTCAAATTTTTTAAGTTGTAACTGTTAAAGAAAAAGCCAGGATGATTCCTGGCTAATACTACATAAAGTAAGGTGTCGCAAAATAAATGATAAAGATAATCATTAAAGCCCAAACGGTTGGGTGAATTTGTTTAGCACGACCAGCGGCACACATTGCGATTGTATAAACAATGAATCCACATGCGATTCCATTAGAAATCGAATACATTAAGATCATCATGATAATTGTGATGAATCCTGCAGCAGCGAATACCATGTCATCCCAATTAACGCCTTTTAATTGTTGTGCCATCATGATTCCAACAACAACCAATGCAGGAGCTGTAACAGCGTTTGTGACAGTACTCAATACAAGTGGTGATAAGAAAATTGATAATAAGAACAAGATACCAGTTGTACATGCTGTAAGACCAGTTCTTCCACCAACACCAACACCAGAAGTTGATTCTACAAAGCTTGTTACTGTACTTGTACCAACGATTGAACCAAATACGGTACCAATTGCGTCGGCAAGTAAAGCTTGTTCAGCATTTTCTAATTCACCTTTTTCATTTACTAAACCGATACGGTTACCAATCGCAACCAATGTACCAGCTGTATCAAAGAAGTCTACAAATAAGAATGAGAAGATTACTACGAATGCTTGGAATGGATTCGCAAATAATTCACCAAAACCAGTGAAACAAGCTCCAAAGGCTTTTAATTCAAAGTGGGCAGATACTGGATTAGAAGGAAGTACAGGCATTCCTTTCATACCCATCAAACCACCGATTACACCTAAAACAGCAGTAATAAACATTCCGACAAATACGGCAGCCGGTACATTTTTAAGCACAAGGGCAATCGTAATTAATAGACCAATAATGGCAAGTAACACAGTTGGATCGGTTAAGTTTCCAATACCTACGAAGGTTGATTGGTTAGCAACGATGATTCCTGCATTTTTTAATCCGACAAAGGCAATGAAGAAACCAATACCAGCGCCAATTGCTAACTTTAATTGTACAGGAATGGCATTAATAATGGCTTTACGAATTCCAGTTACCGAAATAATTACGAAAATGACACCAGAAATAAATACAGCACATAAAGCAGCTGCCCAACTGAATCCCATTTGTCCACAGATTGTGTAGGCAAATAAAGCGTTGACTCCCATACCAGCAGCCAAAGAGACAGGATAATTGGCAACTAAGCCCATGATGATACTAGCTACACCTGCAGAAAGTGCAGTTGCTAAGAACACCGAAGCTTTGTCCATTCCGGTATCACCTAAAATAGCGGGGTTTACACCAAGGATGTAAGCCATGGCTAAGAAGGTTGTCAAACCGGCAAGAATCTCAGTTTTGACTGAAGTATTCTTCTCTTTTAATTTGAAAAACTTTTCCATATTCTATATTTTTTCTCCCTCTATCGTTTATAAAACGATGTGTAAATTGTAAAACAAGTTTTCAGATTGTGCAAGATGGTTGAATACTTGTATAAATGAAAAACGAGATGTTTAAAGGCAACATCTCGGTCTTAGAATGAGTTTTTTTGACATTTAGCTTCAGGCTTCGATGCCGGCAAGCTTTAAAACCTTTTTATCGGATTGAATCGCATGGGTTAGGAAAGTTCCATCTTTGAAAAGGGCATAAGTTGTGACGGGACTAGGAACATTTTGAGCTGTTTCACGGTCCGTAACATGAATGACTTTTAGGTCAATCGACTTTTCTTTTGCGAGGGCTTCAATTCTTGGAACCCAGTAATAGGTAAAAGGGCATTGGTTTGTATAATATAGAACAAAGCCAGACTCAGAAACCTTTGGGTGTTTGGCACATTCTTTGAATTTTGGCAGCTTGTACTCTTCTGAGAAAGGGTAGACCATCAGGTTGATGCCCGTATCGGTTGTATCTGCGACAAAGAAGCCTTTATGGGATAGGTGTTTGGGATCGGATAAGAACTCTTTTTTTCTTTTATCGGAAGAAAGGATACAAAGACCTTCTTTTCCTTGGGCTTTGGCATCTTGTATACAGTGATTCAACAAGTCGTTTGAATAACCATGGCCTTTCATGCGACCGGAAACCCATAAACAATTGATATACATATATCCATCGGCTTCAATAGGAACCCAGGCTTTCTTTGCGGGAATGTATTCAATAAAACATTTTCCGCGTTCTATACTGCGATAAAAGACAAGTCCTTCATCCAATTGTTCTTTCATCCAAGCTTTTTTTAGAATGCTTTGTTTGCCAGACATTGCGCAACAAATATGTTCTTTATCAATATTCTCTTTTGTGATTTGTATATATTCCATAATATATCTCCTTGTTTAAGGAAAAGCATTGCGGATGCTTAGAAAAATTTCTTTCGAATGACGCGTTTTTCGTGATAGTAAAGGCGCATGATTGTAGAAACGAGTAAGATACCAAACGCTAAAGCTCCCGCAATACTGATTGTAGATAAACCAATATTTAAAGCAGGTATGGCGTTGCCATGAATGGCTTCTAACATTGTTTTATACATCCCAGTTCCTGGTACAAGAGGAATCAGCCCACAAACCAGAAAGGTAGTGACTGGACTTTTGCACTTACGGGCAAGAATTTCAGAAAGAAAGGATAGGGCAATAACCCCAATAAAGTTCGCTAGAATTTCATTGCATCCGTAATAGAGGGAAATTTTGTAACAAACGCCCCCAACGCCACCAACTAAGCCAGCGAGGAATAGATTCTTTCCTTTAATATTAAACAGAAGGCCAAAGCCAAGACTTGCCAAGAAGGCAGACAGGCCCATTTTTATAAATAGTATGCTCATAAAAACCTCACATCCAAAAATATAGAACAAAACCAGCTCCAACAGCTATAGAGATAGCACAAAGAAAGGCATCGGTCGCCCGAGCTAGACCAGAAAGCGTATCACCGGCAATCGTATCGCGAATCACATTGGTAATAGCTAGACCAGGTACCAGCAACATTAAACTGGAGATCATCATACAATCTACACTTAGATTAGGAAAGAATGTATGGATGAGGATAACTAAGAAGGCAGCGATGGCGGCAGAGAACATCGTGTTTAAGGATGCATTTAAATTATATTTAGCCATGAAACTTGTGGTACAGCGGATGATTAAGCCGACAAAGAAAGAAGCAATCATTTCGGAAACCGTTCCATCAAAGAAAATCGCAAAAGCTCCGGCACCGATACCGCCAAAGAACATGGTAACTAAAAAGTCATAACGTTTTCGATTTTGAATGCGTTCCAATTCTTTTTCTACTTGTTCGACCGTAAAGGGTTGCGAGCACATGGTACGCGATAAGTCATTAATTTGATCAATGCGATCCAAATTGACTTCGGTATTCCGTACGCGTGCAATTCGGGTGTGGGTCTTTCCATCGATGGTCATCGAAAAAGTGATACCGGTTAGGGTGACATAGCTATCAGCATATTGCACCCCTTGCATATTGGTTGCCATACGAACCATTGTCTCTTCTACCCGGCGGACCTCAGCTCCACTTTCTAGAAGTAGGGTACCAACTGTACAAATCGTTTCTAAACATTTTTCTTCATTCATAGACTTGATTATAACATCATAATGCGAATAAAGAATTTAAATGAAAAGAATAAATCCATGTTTCGATTTTTTTGTCTGGTTGCATTTGATGCATGGCCTTCGCATAGGTCATCAATTGGCTTTGATAGCGGTCAATTAATTCTTCTTTTGTGGCTGTATCGGTTTTGTAGTCAACAATCACAATGGAATCATTGTTCCAAATGACTAAATCCATAAAACCATGAATGACTTGTTTTTGATCTTCTAGGATGTAACTGCATTCAAAGGTGTGATCCATTTTCATCCATTGCGCATAAGTAGGGTTATCATTTAACGCAAGTAATTGGTGCAGATCGGTTTCGTTACAGATATAACCTTTCTTTTTGGCAGTAGCCACCACTTCTTTTTCCTGGTAAGGAAAAGCACATTGTCCCATGATTTCATGGAAGATGGTTCCTCTTTGTGCACCTGTATTTTTCTTAAGATCTATTGTTTGCCAGGTTCTCTTTTGTTTCGATTGGCTGGCTGTTTTACTCGCAAAAGAAGTAGGTTCTTTTTCATAATATGGATGTTTGAGACAAATATTTGGTTTATCTTTTGCGTTTGGTCGTTCCAATAAGTCCTTTTTGACAAAGTGTACGGGACTATCAGGATCATTAAAATAGGTATGGAATAACCAAGAAGTATAACTCTCATTTTTTAACAAAGCGGAGGTATTTAAGCTGGACGAATAGGTATCATAGCTTTGTATTGTATCCACAAAAATCAATTCTTTTTCGGCACGGGTTGTCGCAACATAGAATACACGCATTTCTTCATTTAATGCATCATGAAGCTGTTTGGTTTTAAAGGCAATTTCTTCATACGAACGACGATAAACGCTCCCTTTTGCATCCAGTGAGGAAATACATATACCTAAATCACTATCTAAGAAGATATGCGAAGCATCTTCTCTATGTTTATCGTCATGTTTACTCAAAATATAGACAACCGGAAATTGTAAACCTTTGGATTGGTGCATGGTTTTAATATGTACAATATCGGCATGAATATCGTATGGATTGGTTTCACTGACAGCATCTTTTTGGGCATCGGCATCTAGTGTAGCCACAAAATCTATCAAAGAATCGAATTTTGTACTTTTCGCATACAATTCATCTAAATTGGTTTTGTTCTGTTGGGTCGTATGGTTAAAGTAAAAATCATTCCATGCGTATAGGTCTTTTAAACAATGACTTGGTTGATTGGTGAATTGTTTCGTTAACGTAAACCAAGGTTCCATGTATGCCTGGTCTTTGATACGTTGGAAAAGCGTGTATTCTTTTTCGTCCGAAATCAATTGATCAATGGATACTTGACCAATTGGAGAACATAGAGCAGCCGTAAGGGCGATATCATCCGATGGATTTAAATACGCTTTCAGGCAGGCAAGGATAATTTGTACACAATAATCTTGATAAAAGCCGCCTTTCGCTTGACCAACGCTAGGAATGCCATAGGCTTCCAAAGCCTCCATTAAATCGGAATAATCCTTACGATTTCGCGTTAAGATACAGATATCTTTAAAAGGCGTTCCTTTTTCATGATGTTCCAGGATATCTTGGGCTAATAGATCAATACAATTCTTTTTATGTAAGGCCTCAGCCGACTTAACGGTACTGCATTCTTCTTTGGAGTCATTGTATTCGGTATAAAGAAAACGAATGGGAACCTGTTCGCAATCTTCTTGTCGTTCGGTTCCTACCTGGGCAATATCACTATCTTGAAATTGGGAACCGAGGCAAGAACTATTCATGATCTTTTGGTAGAAGGCATTATTAAAATGGATGATATTTGCGTTAGAACGGAAGTTTTTATCCATATATAAGGTGCATTCTTCGGGATTATTCATATGTTTTTTCATAATCGCAGGATTGGTTTGACGGAATCCATAAATGGATTGTTTGATATCACCAACACGGAATACGCAGCCTTTTTTCGCAAAAGTAGCTATGATGCTTTCTTGCAGCTCGTTGGTATCTTGGAATTCGTCAATTAAAATCGCATCGTATTGATTAGAAATCTCTTCTTGAATGACATCGTTTTGGAGTAATTGATAAGCGAAAAGCTCCATATCCGTAAAATCAATGACTTCCATTTCTCTTTTTTTCAAATCAAATTGTTTCTTTGTCTCTAAAACCAGTTCACAGAATTCTTCTACGATTTTTTGATTGGCTTTGGCATCTTCCTTGAATTCTGACCAGGAAAATAAAACAGATGAAATTTCTGCTTCCAGTTTTTTTAAGTCTTCTTTCGTTTGATCAAAAGCAGCTTTATCCATTGTGCCTTTTTTTGTGGCACACATATATCCACAAGCTCCAATGTAGTTGGTAAAACATTTTCTGAATTGATCAAAGGATTCAGCTTCCTGGCATTTTTTTAAGTATTCCAGTTTAGTTGTGAAAATCGCATCGTTCCAGGTTGCATCGTTGCAGCACTCGATCATGGCTTGGATACGTTCTGAAAAGAAAGTTTTGAACCAGGTCTTTTTCTTATCTATCATTGCTTCCGAATAGAAAGAGTGTAGCCACTTTTCTGGATCTGGTTTCGCCCATGCAGCATTTATGCAATCAGAAACTATAGGCGCAATTGCTTCCAGTTTCTGATTGAAAGTTGTTAGATAACGTTGCAGACAAGGGGTCGCAACCAATTTACACGCTTCTTGGAATCCTTCATTTAAGGCCTGTTCTTTTTGCGCTTCGCTGGCGGTATGGTTTACGGTATCCAACGTTAAAGGGATTTTATAGTAGTAATTTTTCACGATTTTTAAACAAAACTTATCAATGGTAGAAATATCTGCAGTTTCTAAGATAGATAATTGTTTTTGGATGAATTCACTCTTTTCTTCGGCTTGCAGGCGGGTACGCAAACGATCTTTCATTTCGCTGGCGGCATCATTGGTAAAAGTCATTGCCAAAATATGGTCAACCGGAATGTGATCTTTCACAATCAATTGACATAAGCGTTCCACTAATACACGGGTTTTTCCACTACCAGCACTGGCGGAAACAAGGGTATCTTTGCCGCGTACTTCAATGGCTTTTTGTTGATCTATTGTGAAATTCATTCGGCTACCTCCAATCGATTCGGTTTGGTTTCTTCTTTACGTGCATTACGACAAATGCAACGATATGGGCAATATTTATTACATGCATCTTTTAGATAATTTGGTTGAATTTGACCAGAAAGAATATCTTGGGCAATGGATTGTACGATGGTCTGCCATTCTTCTTTCATCTGGTTGAAAGAAAGATCGCGTTTAGAGGTTTGAAGCATTTTTTCATCCGCATAGATGCTAACATCTTCATAATCTTTCCCATTAAGTTTAGAAAAACTTTTGTTTTGTACATCCTCTAAAGATATTTCTGACCAGTTATCTTTTTTTCTTTTATAGTTGACCTTGATGGCTTCTTGTTTGACCGGCTTTGTCTTTAAGGCAATATAGTAATGCCCCAAAGGAAGCAAAGAACTTTCTTTTTGATAGGCAATCGTATAAGTGGCCAATTGTAGGGAAAGTCCTTGCTTAAATTCAGAATAGTTCCATTTTTTTTCACTGCTCTTATAATCAAAGATCATAAAAGAGGTATCGGAAGTATCGATTCGGTCAATATAGCCATGGAAGGAAATAATATAGTCATCCCAAGGTAATTCCATGGTAAATTCTTTTTCTTGTTCGGAAATCTGCATATGCCACTGGTCCTGGAATTTGGCTAAATTGTGGAAAATGGCTTCTAACTGCGTCAATAAAGTCATTTTTTGTTGGGAAATCCAAACCTTTTTACTAGGGAAGGTATTCTCTAGCCAGGCATATTCTGCATTTAGCGTATCTTGCAGGACTTGTCTATCACAGGTCGCAAATTTTTCTCCATATATATTGGTTAATTTTTCTAAGATGGTATGAAGAATAGAACCTCTGGTTCGCAGGTCAGCCCAGCTTTTTTGTTCTTTGAGATGGAGCCCATAGGTTAAATAATAAGTTAGGGGACAACGCACAAATTTTTCAAAGCTTGATACTGAACCATGTAATGTGTTCTCTTTTAAATACAAAGCTTTTGCCTGTTGGGCATCAATACTAAACGTTGGTTGTTGCCAAATGGAAGGATCCTTTACATCTATAAAATAAGATTCTTTTCCTAAAAATTGCTGCATATCTAAACTTTCTTGATAGGCCTCGCCTTGATAATTGGCTTGGGGCATTGTCACAATTAAGTTTTGTACTTGGCCCAAGGTTTCTTCCAAATAAGCTTTTTGTAGCTTGTTTCGGGTATCTAAGGAAGGCAAAGACGTATGCATGATATAGGTTTCATTGAAAATACCAGTTTCTTGGTCTAAAACAGGATACCCATCGGCATGGGCACTACATAAAAAGACATTTGGGCGAAGGGCACATAGCGTGTTTTTATTGCCAATCAAAACCCCGGAAATATCAGAGGCATTTCTTGCCTGATGGAGGCTTTTAATCTGATGTAGAGCAATGCGATAGTTGGGCTTCGATTCTGAGGCATCGATGGCATCACAAAGAATCGTCTGCACTTGTCCAAAAATCTGGATATTATCTTGGGTTGGTGCATTGGCTTCCTGGATGATAGCTGCCATGTCTTCAAGACCAGCCATGGGGTGTTTATCCATCCAGTCTTTTATTTTGGCTTCAGAGTTTAAGACTTTTTGCCAGTCTTTTTCATTCATAAAAGGGTTATCCGAATAAGCAGGATGTACTAGATCCATAGATGGAAAAGCCTCGGGAAATAATGCGAAGTAATCTTCGAAATAAGCATATTTTGCCCCTAAAATTTTCACAAACTGTAAAAAATTCTTTAATGATGGTTCAATCAAATATTGAATAGCTTGCACCCATTGATTCAGAATCGGGTTATTATGGTTTTCTTTAAGCAGAGTATAAGGTATTTTATACGCTTCGAACATTTGTTCCAGGACAAAGCTATCCTGGCTATCACAACACGCAATCAAGACATCTTCGGCATTCCATTGTTTTTCCACAATTGTTTGGGCAATCCATTGGGCTTGTTTACGCGGCGTACCTAGGGAAACATAGCTTTGGCGAGTTGATGTTGGTTTGGAGTCCAACCATTTTGCGCCAGCTTCAAGGAGCTGTCCTCACCATAAAGCATCCCATGCCGAATAGGGTGTACGTAAGATATAGACATCCTCTAGAGAGGGAATACTTCCTTCGGATTGACCGAGTTCTAAATCTTTTAACAAGTTTAAGATGACTTTTAAATCTTTCTCTTTTTTCGTGCCAGCTGGCCAAGTACTTTGCGAGAAAGTTTTTGCCAGGCGCATAAAACGAAGACATTCTTCTAAAAAAATCGGATCATCGATACTTTTATAGAAGTCATTGGTGCTTGGTACGTTTTCTAAGGCTTTCTGGACTTGGATGAGATAGCTTGTTTCACTTTCTTCTTTAGGAAAGAAAGTATCCAAAAAAGAAGCAAGGGACAGCACTTGTAAAGATAAATAATGGTCTTGTTGTTTCAGAAGTTCTTGATAAAGAACTAAATGTAAACTGCTTGGAGCAAGGATGGTTCCTTTTTTTGGCATCTTGATCATAAAAATTCCTCCTAAAATAAATATATAGAATAATGTGACATTCTTAATGCATGTTAAGGTAAGTTCTTGAAATTATTTTAGCATATTCGCTTTCCTGACTTGTGGGCAATTGTAGCAAAAA
>ENA-OURS01002619-OURS01002619.1-human-gut-metagenome-genome-assembly--contig:-NODE-2619-length-12413-cov-2.370934_pt1 | contig 12413 bp, 13 predicted proteins | sample MGYA00242109_ERZ509010 | MGnify/ENA primary metagenome ERZ509010 (study PRJEB26280, sample SAMEA2338774) | human gut metagenome | biome: human gut; feature: human-associated habitat; material: faeces... | reverse complement strand
GGTGCGAAATCGCCCCATGCTTTTACTCGTTCTATCTCTGCACCTGCTGCACTCATTTCCTGGGACAGCGCTGACTTTTTGTCTAGTGCTGCAAGCACGCCCTGATACATCTCTTCAAACTGTTCGTCTGAAAGGATCGGAGCTTCTTCTTTCCCCTTGGATTTTTTATCCGGCGCATAGTCTAATAATACTCCGGCAGTCTTAGAAAGTGTTGTAAATCTTTCTGACGCTGCGCGTGCCGGACTTTTCTTCTCTGCCAGATGCAGAAGTCCGAGATCCCGAAGTCCATCGAGCATCTCATCTTTCTTGGAGACGGATGACACGACATAGACCATTTTCATCTTTTCAATCATTTTGCCGCCTCCACAAGTTTTTTCTTTGAAATCTTTCCGCGAACAACTGCCGCTGTCTGCTGATCTCCAAGGAATACACCGATCACACGGATATTCTCCTTTGCCTCCGGAATCTTAACTTTCTCGAACAGATTTACTCTCTGAGATGTAGCACGAAGCTCATTCTCAAGAAGTGTTTCCTGTTTTCGAAGTGTAGATACCAATGCATCCAGACGAGCAATCTCACGAAGTTTTACAATTGCAGTATCAACCCACAAAGGATAGTCGTCAACATCGTAAACAATGTCTTTAAATGTCAGCTCCTGAAATGTTGGAACCGTTACACCTGCGATGTTCTCATTCTTACAGATAACTGTCTCTGGCTGTACCAGGTGATCGAGTTTTTTCTCTTCATCGAAGATTTCATTCTCCGCGAAAACTGCAACCCAGTCATCCAAGTCTCCAATCATCTGAGCACGTTCGACTTCCTTCTGCTCCAGTTCAGCTTTCGTCTTCATAATTACCGATTGCAACTGCTGTTTTTTAAGCTGCAGAGTAGGAAGATAGCGCTGATACTGTTTCAGGTGGTCTTTCTGCACCTTCTGCTCATTTTTTGTAAGTTTGATAGCCATCAACTACTCCTTTTAGTTTAATGCCTCTTTCTTTGGCCATCTTTCTTTCAGAAGACTTGTCTTCAAACCAGTCTCATTTGGCTCGAAGCACTCTGCAAGAATTTCCCAACCAAGATCAAGTGCATTTTCAAGTGGGATATTAACACTAAGGTCCATTAATTTTGTTTCGAACAATTCACCGTATTTCAGGAGTTTCTCGTCCCATTCACTCATAAGGAATCCCATGGATTTCTTCTCGAGAGCTTCCTTGTACTGTGAGTACAGACGAATCATGCCATCCATCAATGCACGGTGGTCATCTCTTGTCTTACCATTTACGTTCTGTTTCAGACGTGAAAGAGAACCGAATGGCTCGATATGTCCATTTTTCAAATAATACTGACCTTCAGTGATATAACCTGTATTATCAGGTACCGGATGAGTTACATCATCACCTGGCATTGTTGTAACACCAAGGATTGTGATAGAACCTGCACCCTCGATATCAACCGCCTTCTCATAACGAGATGCAAGGCAACTGTAAAGGTCTCCCGGATAACCACGGTTTGATGGTACCTGCTCCATCGTGATAGCCATCTCTTTCTGTGCATCTGCGTAGTTTGTCATGTCAGTAAGAAGTACAAGTACTTTCTTTCCGGCAAGAGCGAACTGCTCTGCAACAGCAAGAGACATATCTGGAACCAGTGTACACTCAACGATCGGGTCAGCTGCTGTATGAATAAACATAACTGTGTGGCTCATTGCTCCACCTTTTTCAAGTGTATCGCGGAATGTAAGGTAATCGTCATATTTCAGACCCATACCTCCAAGTACGATAACATCTACTTCTGCCTGAAGAGCGATACGTGAAAGTAACGCATTGTAAGGCTCACCTGAAATAGAGAAAATCGGGAGTTTCTGGCTCTCTACCAGTGTATTGAACACGTCGATCATCGGAATACCTGTACGGATCATATTCTTAGGAAGAATACGTTTTGCAGGGTTAAATGAAGGTCCACCGATCGGAATCATGTTCTCTGTAAGTGCCGGACCGTGATCTCTTGGAACTCCTGCTCCGTCAAATACACGTCCGAGCAGATGCTCTGAGAAGGAAACCATCATAGGTCTGTCAAGGAAACGAACAGAATCGTTGGTTCCAACACCCTGTGCACCTGCAAATACCTGAAGAGATACAATGTCTCTGTCAAGTTTAATAACTGTCGCGTAACTGTCACCTACTAAAGCAAGGTCGCCAAGACGAACACCTTCTGCTTTAACAGTAACAACGTTACCGACGATTGATTCAATTTTTGTATATACTTTCTGCACTTTAGAACCTCCTACTCAACTGCTTTTGACTTGTAGAATTCCTCAATCTTCTTCGCCTGCTCATGGTATTCTGGTGTCTCAAAGACAGTACCATGCCAGTCAAGGAATTCCTGTCTCAACTGGTTGAAGAAGCTTCGAATTTCATTCTTGTCTTCCAAATCATAGGACGCCATTAATGCTTCATAAAGTTTATCGAATTCCTGTCTCTGTCTCTCCGGTGGGCATGCTGCGTCAATCGGATCGAATGAGTTCTGCTGAAGATATACAGCATCAAGAAGTTCGCCTTTCTGATAAATGATGTAGTCTTCTGCGGATGTTCCTTCCTCACCAACTACCTTCATCATCTGATTGATCTCGTTTCCTCTTGTAAGGATTGCACGAGCCTCTTCGATACGTCCCATATCTACAACACCGGTATATTTAGACCATGAATCCATCGGATGGATTGCAGGGTATTTACGAGCATCTGAACGCTCTCTTGAAAGTCCGTGGAATGCTCCAACTACCTTCAGTGTTGCCTGTGTTACAGGTTCCTCAAAGTTACCACCGGCTGGTGATACTGTACCACCGATTGTAACAGATCCGACTTTACCATTCTTAAGTCTTACTTTACCAGCTCTCTCATAGAAAGAAGCGATTGTAGACTCAAGGTAAGCCGGGAATGCCTCTTCACCTGGAATCTCTTCCAGACGTCCTGACATCTCACGCATCGCCTGTGCCCAACGGCTTGTAGAATCTGCAAGAAGAAGAACGTCAAGTCCCATCTGTCTGTAGTACTCTGCAAGTGTTACGGCTGTGTAGCAGGAAGCCTCTCTGGCCGCTACCGGCATGGAAGATGTATTACAGATGATGATTGTTCTTTCCATAAGAGATCTTCCTGTCTTAGGATCTTCCAGTTCAGGGAACTCTTTCAGAATCTCTACAACCTCACCGGCACGCTCTCCACAAGCTGCCACGATAACGATATCTGCCTCACCATTCTTTGCTTCCATATGCTGAAGAACTGTCTTACCAGCTCCGAAAGGTCCAGGAACGCAGAATGTTCCACCTTTTGCTACCGGGAGGAATGCGTCTACACAACGAAGCTGTGTTACCAGCGGCTCGTCCGGACGAAGTCTCTCATCATAGCATTTTACAGCCTGTTTGATCGGCTGTGAGATTACCATGCTGAGTTCTTTCTCCTCACCTTTGCTGTTTGCGATCACGCAAATTGTTGCTCTTACATTATAAGAGCCTTTTTCTTTAATAGATTTAACTGTCCAGTCACTACCTTTCAGTGTGAACGGAACCATAATTTCATGTTTAAATAATCCTTCAGGAACACTACCGATTGAATCTCCTGCTTCTACGGAATCTCCAACTGCTACAGATGGTGTGAACTCCCAGTCTCTATCTGGAATAGGATCAAGATACACACCTCTCTCAAGGAAGAATCCACACTGCTCTGCAAGATCCGGCAACGGGTTCTGAAGTCCATCAAATACCTGGGTTAACAGACCTGGTCCAAGTTCTACGCTCATCAGCTCACCAGTAAACTCTACCTGATCTCCGACTTTGATACCATTTGACATCTCGTAGATCTGCATGCTGGCAACACCATTGTTGATTCGGATAACCTCTCCTTTAAGACGTTTTCCATCAACAAGAATATAAGCAACTTCGTTCTTATGAACTGCACCATCAAAGCTGACGTTTGCCAGGTTTCCGTTAATACCAGTTACATATCCTGTTACTGTTTCCATCAATTCTCTCCTGTTATAAGCTATATACGCGTTGCTGCACCTGATCAAAAAGACGTTTGAATTCCTTCTGTCCTTTTGACTGAACAAAACAGCTCTGGCGTTCAAGCAATTTTAATTTAATCGCATACCCGAATAAATATACATCATCGAAAGTATGCAAGCCTACCAATGAATCAAGATTATCAAATTCATAATCCAGCAAGATCTTCTCTGCTTCCAGCGGATTCTTTGCAGCCAGCGCTGCTCCTGCTACCTGTGCAGTCACAGAATCCTTATCATAGGATGCCAGATATGGTCTTCCCAGATTTACACTTCTCTGATAGTTGAGTTCGCTCATAAGATTCTTATAAGAGGCAGCCCACTCTTTCATGATTGGTCCCTCTTCTGACGAAAGTGTCAGGTTCTTTAAGCACTCATACTTTGATTCACTTACATTTGACTGGCACATGCCAAGAAATTCCTCATAGGAAAATGGCATCTCCCCGTCTGTTCTCAGGTCCGGCAGGCTTGATATCAAGTAATAATATGAAGCCATATGCACCTCCTGTTAGAAATCGAGATCTCTGAAGTATGGCATCAGCATCTGCATGATTTCATCATCAGAACAGTCGAAATAACCTGAACCGTCTTTTGCAGCCAAACGGAATCCTGCGCGGACACCCTTTGTAGGTCTGATCTCAAGTCCATTCTTGATCTCTTCTGCAAGTTCTGCTTTGAGTGAATCGTTCACTTCTGAAACTTCAACTGCATAATTCTTCACATCTTCATCTGATACTACAGCGTGGATCAGTTTTCCAAGAGCTGCGTCTGAGAGATTGTTCTCAATCTTTGCTGAAAGAATCTTTTCAAATTCAGCCTGTACCTCAGTTTTGAATGCAAGCATAGCATCTCTTTTTGCCTGCTCTGCACTGATTGCAGCGCTTTCTTTAAGAATACCGATCTCTTTTTCTGAAGCTTCCTGAATACTTTTTGCCTCAGCCTTCGCATCTGCTACAATTGTTTCTGCTTTTTTCTTAGCTTCTGAAATAATTGCTTCTGCTTCTGCATTAGCCGCCTCAATTCCGTCTTTGCGGATTGACGAAACTAAGTCTTGAATCTGTAATTCCATAAGTTCACTTCCTTTTCTTTATTTTCTTGGTTCTGTTATGCCACAGCATCTGCTGTTATGGCATTTTTCGGACTTTTAATTCTTCTTTCAGGCTTTCATCCCATTGTCCGTGTCTGGGACTCAGCAGTACAAAGCTTCCCCAAGCTTCACATTAAGAACTCCAGAGGTTTTCCGTTCCCCCTTCTTCTCAATGGCTGCTTCTGCCGTTTGCTCACCACCTCTCCCTTTAGATAGAATAAACCTTCTAATTGAAATTATAATATACCAAACCTGGAAAATCTATAAATTTATCATTTTTTCATATATTTACAGAGTGTTTTTATATTTTCATGAAGGCTATTATAATAGTTTCCCTGAGTCTCCCCAGTGTAATCTGTGCAGATGTCCTTCCAGATTCATCCCTGCAAAGCCATTTTGCCTCAGAGCTTCATAAAGAACAATCGACACGGAATTGCTTAAGTTTAAAGATCTGATATCACCCACCATCGGAATTCTTACACAGTCTTCCTGATGTTGTACCAAAATCTCCTCCGGTATCCCCGCACTCTCTTTTCCGAACATAATATAGCAATCCGGTTCATAACTCACTTCCGTGTACACCTTCGGTGCCTTGGTCGTCGCCATGTAGATCTTTGCTCCTGGATTGCGTTCCAGAAAATCCGCATAATCAATGTATGTAGTCACATCCAGACTTCCCCAGTAATCCATACCGGCCCGTTTCAGGTTTTTCTCATCCAGACGAAATCCTAATGGTTCGATCAGATGTAATCTGGTATTAGTTGCCACACATGTGCGTCCGATATTCCCAGTATTCGCTGGTATCTCCGGTTCGTGCAGTACGATATTTAGCATTTATCTATCACCTTTCTGCATTTATTCAAAAAAACTATTTGTACAAAATTGTACTTAATTTTATACAATAAGTCAATGGTTTTTCTAGTAAAAATGTGTTTTTCTTTCTATCCTAATTGATATTTTTTGCATATTATGAACAAATCACTTGCAGAAAGAGACATACCTGTATGCTTGCAGATATGTCTCTTCCCTTTCATTTTTTCTTTATTTTCAGGCTTTATTAGCATTTTTTTAACAATATCAAAGCCTCTATTTTTTTCTCAGTTTTTCGATAAAATGATTTACCCGTCCAAGCGCTTCTTTCAAATCGTCCAATGAATATGCGTAGGAAATTCGGATATATCCTTCTCCACTTGCACCAAATGCACTTCCCGGAACAACTGCGACCTTCTCCTCTCGAAGCAGTTCCGTCGCAAATTCTTCAGACGTCATCCCAAACTCCTGAATGTTCGGGAACACATAAAATGCTCCAAATGGCTCAAAGCAACGAAGCCCCATTTCTTTAAACGTATGCATAAGATAACGTCTTCTCTCATTATATGCTGTGCGCATCTTCTGGATCTCATCATCACAGTTCTTCAATCCCTCGATTGCTGCATACTGACTGTTTGTCGGTGCACACAGGATTGCGTACTGATGGATCTTCACCATCTGCTCCATGATGATCTGCGGTCCGCATATGTACCCCAGTCTCCATCCCGTCATGGCAAGACCTTTTGAGAATCCATTTACGACCAGCGTCCTCTCCCGCATACCAGGAAGGGATGCAATGGAAACATGTTCTGTCTTATAAGTCAGTTCTGAATAAATCTCATCAGACAATACATAGAGATCATATTTCTCTACAAGTTTGGCAATCGGTTCCAGGTCTTCTTTTGTCATGATCGCACCGGTCGGGTTATTCGGGAACGGAAGCACCAGAATTTTTGTCTTCGGTGTGATTGCAGCTTCCAGTTCTTCTGCCGTTAGTTTGAATTCATTCTCCTCTTTCATCGGAATCGGCACCGGCACACCATCTGCCAGTGTGACACACGGTGCGTAGGATACATAAGACGGCTCAGGCACAAGCACTTCATCTCCCGGATTTAGCATAGCACGCATGGTAAGGTCAATTCCCTCACTTCCGCCAACCGTTACCATAACCTCATGCACATAGTCATAACGCACATGGATCTTTCTGTCCAGGTAGTTGCAGATTTCCTGACGCAGTTCCTTAAGTCCTGCATTTGACGTATAAAATGTACGTCCTTTTTCCAGAGTATAGATTCCTTCCTCCCGTACTCTCCAAGGAGTGTCAAAATCCGGCTCCCCCACTCCAAGGGAAATTGCATCTGGCATCTCGCTTACAATATCAAAAAATTTACGGATACCTGACGGTGCAATGCCGATTATTTTCTTAGATAATGGATCTCTCATTATGGCATCACCGGTATCCTTTCTTCTTTTTTCTCATGTTTCAGGATCGTTCCATGATCCTTATATTTCTTTAAGATGAAATGTGTCGTTGTTCCTACTACACCTTCCAGAGTCGATAACTTCTCTGATACGAATCTTGATACTTCCATCAGTGTCTTTCCGTCAATGCTGACAAGGTAATCATAAGATCAGAAATCAGGTAAACTGCAGTTACTTCCGGATAGTTCACAATACGGTCAGCCATATGGTCAAATCCACGCTCTCTCTGCGGGGTCACGCGAACTTCGATCAATGCATTCACAAAACCTCTTCCGGCTTTGTCCCAGTCGATCAGTGTATGGTAACCACAGATAATCCCTTCTTTCTCCATGTCTGCGATTTCATTTGCAACAGAAATTTCGTCTGTCCCAAGTAAAATTGCAAGTTCCCCAAGATCAGCTTTGCTGTTCTTTTCCAGATGTTTTAATATCTCACTACGAATTTCGTTCATCTTAAACCTCCACTTTGGAGGATTCTGCTATATCTTCATCAATTCGTCCGGAGCAGGACGGTCGATATAGCGGATGTCCTCCCCATTCTGTATTATTTTGTCATTATTATCCGTAAGGCGTCCGATCACAGCCGCCTCTGTCTCCTCTTTTCGAAGCGCATCTGCCAGTGCTTCCCCGTCATCACATATCATTAATATGTTTCCCGTGGAAGCAAGCTGATACGGATTGAGCTTGTAATATTCACAAATCTCGATTGTTTCTTGTCTCACAGGCATTGCCTTGAGATCCACTACAAGTCCGGTATCAGCTTCCTTAGCCAGTCTGTAAAGTGCGGCAAAGATACCGCCTTCTCCAACCTGGCGCATGACAGATACGCCTCTGGCTTTTGCAACCCTGATTTCACGTTCTGCGAAGATGGTCTCTCGGAATTCCTCTACCTGATGCAAAAAAGTTCCGGAAAAACGCTTTCCAAGTTCTCTTCTTTTTTCATCCAGGATACGTAGAGTTCCCTCCAGACCAATCCATTTTGTAAGGACAATGTCCTGACCGGCTCGCATCGTCTCCTTGTTCCACGCCTGTTGCTTTACATCAGCCGCCAAAGCGTTCACCTGTACAAATGTACCTGCTGCCCAGGCTGCGCGGATAATCTCCGGCTCCCAAAACGTCTGACCGTGTTCTCTTGCGCAGCGCGCGGCTTCAGCTTTCACATCATAAAGATGCTTTTTCTTTTCTTCCAGCGGTGCACAGACTCTGATTTCCATCTGATCCACCCGTTCCGCCCGCGTCAGCACTTCATTCATTGCCGCCGCAATTGCATATCTTCCTATCTGTTTTGAATTTCCGTAAGCTGTTGCCATCTCACTGACCACACAGCCATGTTCTGTCTCAAACTTCATATCTTGTCTGTTCACCTCCTGTCTTTTATTCCATTTATTTTCTCATTGATTTCCTGATTTTCAAAAAAAACAAATCTGTTCTTTTTACCCGGCAGAAAATTCCTCCCGGCATTCTTACTGCTCAGACGAAGATTCCATGGAACTCGCCTCGCTAATCGCCGCCTGTATCTTTACTTTATCCTGTGTTGAGACTGCTTCTTTCACAACCGCTGCCGCACTGCTGTTCTTTGTCTTGATTCCTACAGAAATGGTTTTGTCCGCTTTGCTGTAAGTACTTTCGTTAATGACATCTTTGCTCACCTGCTTACCATTCTCATAGACAATCTTCCAAAGTTTTACTTCTTTCCCCGTATGTGCACTTCCGGTCACTTCCATCTCTCCAAGCGCCAGTTCAGCATCTGCTTTATACTTGACTCCCGGCTCTTCTGTCGATACCTCTTCCGACTCAAATTCAATCTTTCTTGTCTTATCTCTTGTCTCTTTTCCGTAAATTGCAAAACAAAGCTGATTATTGTCATCAATCTCTCCAAAAATGTAAATCGGAGTATCATAGTTATTTTCAAACACAAAATCTTTCGTGTCACCGGCAATTGCCGCATCTCTTGACGGCGGTACATAGGACACCAGCATCGAATGTGGATACCGTTTTACGACTTTCAATTCAGAGAATAGCACTGCATTGTAGAGTGTCGTGGAAACCTGACAGATGCCACCGCCATATGTATCTACGACCTGACCATTCTCATAAGAACCTGCCTGCACATATCCATGTTCTTCATCATATGGTGCTGTTACATCGTGAACCGAAATCTGTTCTCCCGGCATCACGACTGTACCATTCAGTTTCTCCACACCATTTTTCAGATTCTTCCAGCGTTCTCCGCCTCCGGCATCTGTAGAAAATGAGCCAAGTTCATCCTGTATCGTGGACAGATCCGCCTCTGTCACACTTGGCTGTTCTTCTTTTACCTTTGCCTCCATGACGAATGATCCATGATCCCAGGAGTCATTTAAATGTTTCTTAATTGCTTTTATAGTTCCACTCTTATCTACGGTCTCGCCAATTTCCTCTTTGTTAATCTGAAGTCCGCTTCCACTTTTCGTAATGGTCGCATTCTGTGCGTGCTTTGCAAATGGAACTGCCCGTTCTTCCAGAATGTTCTCCGTCGCTTTCTGATCCAATGTATATTCCGGGCTCAGGACAACTTTTTCTTTAGATAGTTTACGAAGACTCTTATATCGTCCAAAAAGTCCGCCGCTTTTTCCATAGTCCATGGCAGCCTTCACTTTCGCCTTCACGTCTGCGTAATCAAATCCACATTCCTCAAGTGTCGCTTCTGCCTTCTGACCTTCCACAGTCAACGATACCGTCTGCTTCTGATCTGCTTTCTTCTGACCGGCCAGTTTCTCTAGTGCCTCTTTTTTTGAAAGCCCGGACAGATCTACGGTTCCGACATAGATATTCTCTGCAATCTTATCCTCCGGAAACTGTGATACATAGTGATGCCACAGACAATTCCAAGTATCAGAATACAGCCTGCAAGACAAAATCCTGCAATCCTGATTCTGCGTCTTCTCATTCTCGCCTGTTTCCTAGTCATTCTCCTGCGTCTTCTTCGCGCCATCTTATTTCCTGCATCCTTTCCGGTTTATTCTAGGCCATCATATAAGGGATAATCATCGTTGCCACCATCGCGACAATCACAACAAGTACTACAATTGAAATGATTCTCCTTGTCTTTTTATCATTGAAATTCATTCACTATCCTCTTCTTTCCAACGAATCTTTCTTTATCATACACGTTCTCGCTTCCTGATTCAATGGATTTCGAAACTTGTAATCAAAAAGTAACATTTTCCCCATATGCGGGAAATATTCCAGGTGCGTCATCTTGCGCATCTGATTTCTATCAAACTGTTCATATCCCGGCAAATGCTTTCGTTCTTTTTCCTCTTCTTCATAAAATGCTCTGACAAACCGCTTGTCTGTTGCATCTTCGCCTGCAAATTCCGGACGGCTCTTCGCATTTTCCCTGAGATAATAATCATAAGTCAGAAGTTCCCGCATTACGTCTGCCTGCTCTGGATATTTTTCTTTCACAAAATCCAGCACGATCTCATACCGGGCGCTTCTTCGGTGCTGAATCCCCATGTAATCATGCTCTTCATAATACTGCCACAAATCTTGGTACATCTGATATGCAGATGCATAGTTTTCCACCAACGCTTCCACTACATGAGTGAATTGTCCACTATTATAGTAGATTTCCACCATTTCTTCAATCCCTTTCAGCTCAATTACATCTGAATATGGAAGCCATTTTGTAGAAAGTACTTCATACGGCGGCTCATCTTTATATCGCAGCTCATATTCCTGCTGCATCTCCTGCATATACGAACCTTTTAACACTTTCAGAAAACCAAGCTGTAATTGGTCCGGGCGCATGCTGTAGACATCATCAAATGACTTTCGAAAGCTTTTTATGTCTTCATACGGAAGTCCTGCGATCAGATCCAGATGTTGATGGATATTTCCCTTTTCTTTTATCCTTGCCACATGCTCACGGACTTCCTCAAGCCTCATTGTTCTTCGAATCTCCCGAATCGTATCCGTATTCGTAGACTGCACCCCGATTTCCAGTTGGATCAGTCCCGGACGCATCTGCCGGATCAGTCTGATTTCCTCATCATTCAGCAGATCCGCCGCAACTTCAAAGTGAAAATTCGTGATTCCATTGTCATGCTCCTGAATATATTTCCAGATTGCCATAGCATGGTCATGTTTACAGTTAAATGTACGATCCACGAACTTCACCTGCGGAACCTTATGATCCAGGAAAAACTGCAGTTCATTAAACACTAGATCCAGGCTCCGGAATCGAAGCCGCTTATCAATCGAAGACAGACAATAGCTGCATGAAAATGGACACCCCCGGCTCGTCTCATAATAAATAATCTTGTTCTCGAACTTTTTCATATCGTGATAGACAAATGGGACCTCACTCAGATCCATTGGCACACGCCACGGCCGCTCACAGATCGTCCCATCCGGACATCGGAATGTAATCCCGTCTATCTGCTCCAGCGATAATTCTGATGTTTCGGAACGCTTCCCATACACTTTACATAATTTTGCAAATGTCTTCTCACCTTCCCCTTTCATCACACCAGTCAGTTCCGGCAGCCTCCCCAAAGTCTCCCGGGAGTCATAGGACACCTCCGGTCCCCCTGCCCAGATGATTACATCTTTCATAACTTTTTTCACATCCCGAATCATCGACTCCACATAATCCAGGTTCCAGATATAGCATGAAAAACAGATTATCTCTGCCTGTCTCCTATAAATATCTTTTAAAATCTCATCTCTGTTCTGATTGATCGTATATTCCGCCAGTTCTATCTGAACATTCACATCCTGCGGCATATTCTTTTCGGCATATGCCTTCAGACAATACACGGCAAGGTTCGAATGTATATATTTCGCATTGATCGCGACAAGTAAAATCTTCATAAATATATGCTCCTTTTCGAACGATTATACCACCTGAAATCAAAAAGGGACAGGTTAAAGTTCAATTGGGGACGGGGTTTTTTTGAAAAAGAACCGGGGTAAAACTGAAAAAACCCCGTCCC
>ENA-OURS01002611-OURS01002611.1-human-gut-metagenome-genome-assembly--contig:-NODE-2611-length-12446-cov-2.574207_pt1 | contig 12446 bp, 8 predicted proteins | sample MGYA00242109_ERZ509010 | MGnify/ENA primary metagenome ERZ509010 (study PRJEB26280, sample SAMEA2338774) | human gut metagenome | biome: human gut; feature: human-associated habitat; material: faeces... | reverse complement strand
TATTACTTTTTGGGACTTCTCATGGAAAAACACTAGATCAAATTGAATCTAGTGTTTGCGATTATATTGAACATGAATTAAGATATTATAATGGAAATGTTAATGAATTAAGGATATTTTTAATTAAATTACAATCTATTATTAATTTATCTGATAAAAATAATATAATGGATAATGTTAGAGAATTCTTTTTGAAAAATACTAATATATTTTTTAGTGGAGAAAATAAAACAACAATACAGTCAGATATGAATTCAAATAAGATTTCTGAGTTAGAAAAGTTTAAAGAACAAGTTTTAAGCAATTATAATATAGATAATTCTAGTGAGTCTGAAACAATTAAAAAAGGCGGTAGACAGAAAGTATTAGGCAACGGAAAAAGTTTAATTGATAATAAAGATGCTTTTGTAAATGCACTTTTACTAGCGTTTATTGTTGAACTTTTTGGTTTAACCATTTTTAACCTTTTCCTATTTAGAATAATATAGTTGTAAATTGATGTTTTTATTGATATAATATATGTGTTTATTTAGGAGGTTTTTATGTTAGATAATGTAGCTAATAAGTTTTTTAAGGGAAATAAAAATGTAGCTTTTATCGTAATTGCTGCAGGTGGAATGGTTTTATTTATATTATTGATTGTATTGATTGCTAGTTTAACAAGTGGTGGGATTAAAAGTTATTCACAATTAGAAGATAAATTAGTTAATGCTGCTGAAAAGTATTATAAAGATAATTCTGATAAATTACCTTTAACAGATGGAACTGTAAGCGTTACAGATTCTACTTTAGTTGAAGGAAATTATATAAAAGAATTAAGTAAATTATATTCTAAGGATAAATGTACAGCAACTGTTGAAGTTGTAAAAAATGGAGATGATTATTTATATAATCCGATTTTGAAATGTGATAATTATAATACAAAAACACTTTATAGTGAATTAACACAAAATGTAGTTACATCTGATTCTGGTTTATACTCTGTTGGTAATGAATATATTTTTAAAGGTGAGTATATAAACAATTATGTTAAATTTGATGGCAAAAATTGGAGAATTGTAAAAATAGATGATAATGGTATTAAAATGTATCTAATTAATGAAAAATTAGAAAAAGCTGTATGGGATGATAGATATAACCTAGAAAAAGAATTTCAATATGGCAAGAACGTATATGACACTAGTAGGATAAGTGTATATTTAAAAGAAATGTATGAAAAAGATAGTGTAGTATCCGCAAAATTAAAAAAATATTTAGTTGATGCAACTTGGTGTGTTGATTCAATAAAAGAAGGCACTTTAATTTCAAACATTAATTTATGTGGAAAAACTATGAAAAGTCATATTGGACTTTTGAATGTTGATGATTATGCAAAGGCTAGTTTAGAGTCAACATGCAAACATTTTGACGACCCACAATGTGTTAATTATAATTATATGAACGAGTTAGGTGGAACTAACTGGACACTAAATTCTTATTCTGAAAATACATATGATGTATATGCAATAGATGAAAATGGTATTTATTATTATAAGGCTTCAAAAGAAAATGGAATTAGACCAGTAATCTATTTAAATTCACATTTAACTATTTCGTCTGGTGATGGTAGTGAAAATGAGCCATACGTTATAAAATAATGTAAATATTATGTATTCAATGCATTAAATATTGACAAAAAAAGGTAAATAAAGTATTATATTTTTAGTAAGGGAGGAAATGAAAATGGATTTAGTTCAAATTTTAGATATGACTTGGTGTCAAACTGATGAAATAGCTTCTATTCAAGATATCATATCTACTATTATTTTAGCTATCCAAATAGCAATTCCAGTTTTATTAATCATTTTTGGAATGCTTGATTTAGGAAAAGCAGTTGTAGCTAGTAAAGAAGATGAGATTAAAAAAGGACAACAAATATTTATTAAGAGATTAATTTCTGCAGCTTTAGTATTCTTTGTAATATTCATAGTTAAAGTATTAATAAATTTAGTTGCATCAGGAAGTAGTAATGAAATTTGGTCTTGTGCTAATAGATTTATATCTGGTGCAGTAAATAGCGGAACAAAGCAATAAAATTAAATATTAAAACTTCATTTTTGGAGTTTTTTTGTTTTTAGAAAAAATATTGTTTAAAAAAAGATATACTTATGTTATAATGATGTAAGATAGATTAATTTTCGAAAAATATGAAATAGAGGGATGCAAATGGAAATGTTAGGAGCCTGGTTTTTAGGCATTATTAGAGGACTTTTTGCTGCAATAGATAAAGTAGTAGTTTGGTTAATAGAAAGTTTATATGACTTAATATTTCAGATATCAAGTGTACAAGTTTTTGATAATGCTTCATTAGCTGCATTTGCAAATAGAATTACTGTAATTCTAAGTATTTTTATGATATTTAAATTATCACTTTCTTTTTTGAATTATATAGTTAATCCTGATGCAATGACAGATAAAAGCAAGGGATTTTCAAAGTTAATTCAAAATATTGCAGTTGCTTTGGTTTTACTTGTTTCATACCAATTTTTATTTGATAAAGCAATGGAATTGCAACAAAAGATTGTAGATAATAATACAATACCTAAATTAATAATAGGTTCTGTTGGTAAAAATGTAAAAAATTCTAGTACAATATCGTTCCCATTATTTTCGGCGTTTGTAGTTCCAAATAATGATATTTTATATAGTACTAGTACTGACCCAAATTTGACAGGATGTCGCTCATATTCTAGATATATAGAAGGTTCTAAACCATCAGCTACATGTAATCTTACAAAGGCTGGATATACAGATAATGTTGCAACTGATAATTCAACTGTAGGAACGGATGCTAATAGCCAAATGGATTATATAGTGGAACAGCAGGATACAAATGCACTTCTTGACTTTCTATTAAGAATTAAAAAAGGAGATATATTTGCGTTTGATTATAAGTTCATAATATCTACTATATGTGGTGCATTTGCCGCACTCGTATTACTTAGTTTTTGTATGGATGTTGCAGTAAGAATTATAAAGTTATATTTCTTAAGATTAATTGCTCCAATTCCTATTATTTCATACATTGATCCCATTAAAGGAGAAGGAATATTTAAAAAATGGTTGTCTAATGTTGGTAAGACATATGCTGATTTATTTATAAGATTAATAGCAATTTTCTTTGCAATATTTATAATACAACAAGTTGCTACACAACCTGCATTAAAAGACTTTAATGGTAATCCAATTGACAATCCTTTTGTAATAATATTTATAATAATAGGTGCATTGATGTTTGCAAAACAATTTCCAAAACTTATTCAAGATATAACTGGAATAAGCTTAGATGGAAAAATGCAACTTAATCCATTTAAGAAAATTGGTGAACAAGCTGTAGGGGGTAAAGCGATGTTGGCAGGAGCTGCTGGTGCTGTTGGAGCCCTTGGAGTAGCAGGTGGTAACTTGGCACATAGAGCTGTTAATGCAAAGAAAAATTTTAATGCTAATGGTGGTGGTTTAAAAGGAGGACTTAAAACTGCGGGTGGTTTTCTTACATCAACTTTAGCAGGTGCAACAAGTGGTTTTGTACATTCAAGCCGTCAAGCATATAGTTCTGGGAAAATGACACAAGGTATAAAAAAAGGAATTGAACAAGCTAATACTCATAGAACAGAAAGAGAAATAGGAAAAGAAAATGGTGCAACAGCTTTTGGTATTTTAAAGGCGAAAGCACAAGATGCTGTTGGATTACCTACTGATTATCAAAAATCTAGAATGCAAATTGACAATTTACAAAATGTTAAAAAAACAGTAGATTCAATTGATGAAGCTGCTAAAAAAGAAATGTTAATCAAACCAAATTCGTATTTGAGTAGAGAATGGAATGATGATAACAAGAAGAAAGAATTTAAAGAAGCTTCAGATGCATACATTAAGGCACATAACCAATATGAAGCATTAAAAAACGTAGATATAAATAATATAAAACAAGATGCTGTTGATAGATATAGGGGTAGTAAAAGAAAGTTGGATGAATTCAATAAAAATAATGGATTATCGATAACAACAGAAACTACTGATGCTGAAATAAAAAATCACTTTAAATCAGATGATGATATAAGACGTGAGTGTATGACTACCTCATCTATTCTTGGCCCTGACGGAAAACCAATAACTAAGGTAGATTCTGAGGCGATGGAAAAAGCAAAGAAAGAAAGAGACCAACAAATTGAAGAAGCTAAAAAAGTAAGGGATGATTATCTAGCAGTAAGCAAGGGAAAGGACAAAGATGGTAAAATAGTTGATTATGATGAAAACCAATATGCTTCAATTGCTGAAGATGACCATTATAAAAAATTAAATGAAGCTAAAGATGCAGAATTTAATACTGGTCAACACGCAGCAGACGTATATGTAAAAATGCTTGAAGATAAAAATGAAACTAAAATTACTAATGGTGCTATATCAAGTCAATTAAGAGTTGTTGAACAAACTACTGATAAGAGCAGTGCGTTTGAAGAAAAAGAAGTTTACAAGGGTAGTGATTTTGCTGCTATTAGAAAACAAGCTAAAAAAGATGCTAAAAAAGCATATGAGATTGAAAGTAGTGATGACTATGATAAAGCCGAAGCTTCACATACTGCTGCAAACCTTGGAGAGAAATCATACAACAACATGTATAACATAAATGCTACAAAACAAAAGAAGCATTAAAAGGGGAAAAGATAAATGAATAATAATTTTTTAATACCAGCTAATTCAAAAAAATCAATGTTAATATTTGGTTTATTTAATAAATTTGATTTAATATTATTTTCTTGTGGAATATCAGCTACGCTACTACTGTTATTAATATTACCTGTTGAAAATATGGTAGCAGCAATAATAACACTAATTCCTGGATTAGTGTGTAGCTTTCTGGTATTCCCAATACCAAATTATCACAATGTTCTTACAATGATTAAATCATTAATAGAATTTTATACAACAAGACAAAAATTCGTTTGGAAAGGTTGGTGTGTAAACGATGGCGAAAACAATAAAAAGTAAATATACTGCAGATGATATTCCTGTTAGAGATATTGTAAATGGTGAAATTATTCTTAATAATAAAGAAAGAGTTACAGGTGTAAAAATAGAACCAAGAAATATCTTTATAATGGAACAAGAAATGCAAGATATGGTAATTAATAATTTAAAAGATGTTTATAATATGATAGATTATGAATTCTGGATTGTAGTTGCAGATAGACCAGTTGATATAAACTTGTATTTATCTCAATTACAACTTCTATATAATTCAACTTCAGATGTTAAAAAAAGACAATTAATTATTAGTGATATAAATAAAGCTAATATGTTTGTTACTAACAACGTTGTTGATACAGAATATTATCTATTATTTAAACATAAAGATACTGAAATAATACAAAAAAGAATTAAAAATTTGATTTCTTATTTTGCTAATGCAGGATTAATGTCTAAACAAACAAGTAATGACGATTTAAGAATTATACTTGATAATTTCTTAAATGGTGGACAAACAACTACACTAGGGACGGTGATGAGTTAATGGATATACGTCAACAAATAGCGCCAAAAGGCTTAGAATATAGAGCATCCGATTTTATAATTAGTGATAAATATTCTACTATACTTACAGTAATATCATATCCAAAATTTATAGATCCTGGATTTTTATCTCAATTAACGAGTTTATCTGGAATAAAAATCGTTATAAAACATATTCCACTTCCATTTAGTGTAATAAGTAAAATGATAAATAAGGAAATCGCAGATTTAAAAGTAAGATATCAACAAGAAAATGATAAAACGTTACAAGAAAGAATAAGACTTGATTATGAATCTTTGGAACAATTTATTACAATGCTTGCTTCTACACAATCAAAAATATATGATTTTCAAATGCACATAATGGTTACTGCTGATTCACAAGATGATTTAGTAGCTAAAAAATTACAAGTAAAAAATTATTTAGAAGCTATGGAAATGAGAGCTATTCCTTTAAGATTTGAACAAGAAAAGGTGTTAAAATCTATAATACCTATTTATCCAAAACAAGAAATTGAAGATAGAATAGGAACTCCTATTCCTTCTCCAACAATTGCTGCAATGTATCCATTTATATTTGATAGTATAAAAGACCCAGGATTATCTACTTTACTTGGTGTGGATTTTTCTGGAGGAGTAATATTATTTAATCAATTCTTATATAAGATAAAAAAAGAAAATAATAGAAACAATGCAAATTTAATTATACTTGGTACATCTGGTAGTGGTAAAAGTACAGCTGCTAAATTAATGATAAGATCTCACTTACGTAATGGTTCTAAGTTAGTAATGATAGATCCAGAAGGCGAACTTGAAGAAATGACTAAAAAATATGATGGTGATTTCATTGATTTAGGAAAAGGTGGAGAATATGGAATGATCAATCCACTTGAAGTTGTAGTTGATGCAGATGAAGAAGAAATGGCTCAAGGACTAGGATATACTGTTTTAACTAGAACTATACAAACAGTAAAGGCATTTTTAAAATATTATGATCCTAGTATTACTGAAGATGTTGTAAATATGTTTAGTGAAGTACTACAAGAAACATATAAAAGATTTGGTATCGATTTTAATTCTGATTTTACTAGATTTAAAAGCAATGATTTCCCGACTTTCTCAGATGTTTATACAACTATTAAAGGTAAACTTATGTCTATGACAGAAAAGACACAAGAAAGAAATGTAATGGAAATATTGGAGTTAAAAGTAAGACCTATTATTAATGAACTTAGATATTATTTTGATGGGCATACAACAATATCTCCAACTACTAATTTTATTGTGTTTAATATAAGAGAATTAATGAATGCAGATACTAATATTAGAAATGCTTTATTCTTTAATATTTTAAAATATGCTTGGAGTTTAACTCTTGATAAGAGTGTTGATACAATTCTTACAGTAGATGAAGCACATGTATTGTTAGGTTCAAATAACTCATTAGGAGCTGAATTCTTAGCTCAAATACAAAGAAGAGCTAGAAAGTATAATACTGGAACAATAATAATTACACAACAACCAAGTGATTTTACTGATCCAGCTGTTATAACACAAGGTAAAGCTATATTTGATAATGCTTCTTATTATTTAGTAATGGGACTTAAAAAACAAGCAGTAGAAGATTTATCAAAATTAATAGATTTAAATGAAAATGAAAAAGATAGTATAAAAAGATATTCTCAAGGTGAAGCTTTATTCGTATGTGGTAATAGAAGAATGCGAATTAACATAATTGTAACCGATGAAGAATTAGATTCGTTTGGTGAAGGCGGAGGATTATAATATAAGTAAAGTAGGTGATTCTAATGGATCAAAAAAACATTGAGGATAATGATTCTATAGTAGAATCACCTCAAGAATTAAATGAAATAGATAGTACACAAAGTGTACCAGAAGAAATAGAACAAATTGATGATTTTCCAGAATTAGAAACAGCAAATGAACCTTCATCTGTTTCTAATTTTGCAAATCGTGGTATAAACAAACTAGATGAAAAATTATCAAATAGTAAAAATAATAAAAATCCAGTTAATAAAATAAATAATGTTAATAACAAAAATTCTAATAATAAAATGCCTGGGTTAAATAAAAATAATTTAAAAAATAATTTGGGAAAAAATAAATTTGGAAATAATAAATTGGCGAGTGCTTTAAATAAGCGAAGAGGCTTAAATAAAATACCCAAATTAAATTCTAATAGAAGTAAGTCTTTAGGATCTAATTCGGTACCAGGTGAAAACTCTGATACATCACCAGGTAAGAGTAATCGCTTCAAAAATTTATTTGGTGGCAGAAAAAATAAAAATGTAAACAAACCATCTTTTCAAAAACTTATAATTAAGTTTATAAAGAAAAATCCTGGTTTATTTTTATCAATTGCTGTAGGATTTTTTTCATTCTTGATGCACTTTTTAGTGATTCTATTGGTTGTCTTAGCTGTTGCTTATGCCATTCAAGTTATTTCTAATGTAATTACTGCCATTGAAGAAACTGGTCAAAGAATATGGAATGCTATAACTTTAAATGGTTTTGAAACAGATCAGGGTGTTTATCTCAACAATATTGAGAATACAATGAATAATTATATGAGTAATGAAAAATATTATGATAAAAGTACTGTTGATGAAGATAAAGTTAGATATTATACTAATACTGCTGTTTTTTACTCTAAGGTTGTTAATCCAGATATAGTTGATAAAAAATTAGATGATGATAACTCTGATGAAGACGATGATAAAAAAACGGATGATTCAAAGGATGAAGAAGTTACGGATGAAACTGGTACATTTATAGGTAGTTCTAGTGAATTAAAAAATAAATATGGAGCTGTAAAAGGAGATCCTAAAGATTTAATTAAGAATATGTTTGAATGTGGAACTTATTCTAATGGTGTTTTAACTAGCGAAAAATCGTGTGATAATGCAGATGGTGATACAAAGAAGTGGTATTTTTCTGAAGAAAAGTATAAAAATTATCTAACAGAAACTTATGTTCCAAATAAATATATAAACTGTGATAATTGTGATTATAAAAATTTGTCTGACGAAAGAAAAAAAGCCTTAGCAAGTCAAATGACAAATGAAATTATGAGTCAAGCCAGATCTTTTTATTCAACACATAATGCGGATGATAAAAGTAATTATACTGCATATAGTATTCAATCATCAGGTATTACTGTAAAAGACAAGGAAGGAAATGTAATTGGGAAATATTCTTTAAGTGAATACGTTGAAACAATTGTAGAAAGAGATGCTGCTAAATATAATGATGAAATAAAAAAAGCTTACGCTTTAACAATTATTTCAAAACTATTAGTTAATGTTTCTAATAATGAAATTGTAGAGGATAATTTTGATTCTAGTATTGTTACAGATAGTACTAAAAAAGCAGTTGCTTCTGTTATTAATTTAAAAATAATGAAAGATGGTAAGGTGTATTATTCTACATTTGATTTTGAGAAAGCTCAAAAAGTTGATCCACAAGAATATGTTGCAATTTTAAAGGCTTTGTTTGGCGATGATATTTCAATTGAAAAATCTATTTCTGATGGTTTGCAATTGGATTCAACTACTGGTTTTTATATGAGAGTAGAAAAAGCCAGTAATGTTCCAGGAACGGAAAGTTATGAAAATTATTACGGTAAAAATAAAATTGGATTAATTGGTGAATGTGCTTGGTATGCAACTAACAGAGCAAAAGAAATTACCAATACATTAGGGGTTTCCAAGTGGACTGATAATGGTGATGGTGGAACTTTTTGTAATTTACCTCAAGCAAGCAATTATAAAACTTGTTGGCCAAGCAGAGGTGAAAAATGTTCCCCAAAACAAGGTGCGATAATATCTGGTGATTTTGGTGAATGGGGTCACGTTGGTATAATAGAAAAAGTAAATTCTGATGGAACATATAATTTAAGCCATGCCGCTGTAAAAAAAGGTGGTTGGGCACTTTCAAAAGGTTATAAGTATGTATCTCAAGTATATGATGATCCTGACTTTGGAACAAAAGTAAGTAGATTATCTAATTGTATTGATTATGGTAATACTGGTTGTGTATCATTTGAAAAACTTACAATGGCGGAGTTACAGGATTATTTTGGTCACAACATAGTATGTTATATATATTTAACGGAGCCTAAATAATGTATTTAATGTTTATTTCAAATTTGTCAAAGTGAAATATATATTTTGAAGGGAAAGATTTGTAATGAAAAAGATTATTCTTTTGATGACTATAGTATTATGTACTGCATGTAGTGCAGAATATAATTTAACTTTAAATGATAATTCTTTTAATGAAGAGTTGAATGCCATGAATATTGATAGTTCAAGTTATTATAATGAATTATCTGTACAAAGATTTCCCTTTAAATCACAGTATGGTACTTTAATTGATGCGGTTGCCCCTGTTGTAAGTGATAAATTCCCGGAAAGTAACAAAAAAGATATATCTAAGAATAATGAAAATAATATACAATATTTTTATGAATTTAATCTTGGAAATTATGGCGATTCAAATATTGCTAATTCTTGTTATGAATTCTTTTCAGTTGATGCTAAAGAAAATGAGGTTTCTATTTTAACTGGTAATAAATTTTATTGTTTCGATGTATATGAAGAATTAGATTCAGTAACTATAAATATAAATAGTAATTATAAAGTAATTCAATCCAATGCTGATAAAATTGTTGGTAAAAAACATACTTGGTATATTACAAGAGAAAATGCTTCTAATAAACCTATAATTTTTGTTTATGATAAAAGTAAAAAAAATATGACAATCATGCAATATCTAATAGATAATGTTCCATTAGTGGTAGTTGTTGGTACAACACTTATGTTAGGTGGTATTACATTTTTGATAATTAATACAAAAAAGAAAAAAGCTAATAAAATTTAATTGAAAGAAAAAATAAAAAATGTTAATATATATATAGCATTTTTTATGTCTGTATGGAGGCTTGTTATGAAATTAAAACTTAGAGTAGGATCAAAAGATTTAAAAATATTTTTCATATTTAGTATAATACTTTTGTATTTTGCAGCAATATTAGTATTAAATTTATCATCATTTGCGAATGATGGTACATTTCATGGATTTAATCCGTTACCTGCTTTTCAACCTAAATATTTATTAGCTACAATATGTGTTTATATAGGTGTTTTAGCTGTCATTTTAACAGGAGTTTCTTCAAAAATTTTTGAAAGAGAAAAAGGTGTGGGTTTAGAATTAGGTAAAAAAGATGAAAAAGGTTATTCACGTTGGTGTAAAGACAAAGAGATGAAAAATTCTAGTAATATTGTTGTTGTTAAACCAATAGATGATAATATTTCAAAAGGTGGTATACCAATTTACAATAATGGTAAAGAAATATGGCTTGATACTGGTGGATATCATAATATGATAATAGGATCAACTGGTAGTGGTAAATCACAAGCAATTTCATTCCCTTTTATTAGAGTTATGGCAAAAGCAGGAGAATCAATGATTGTAACAGACCCTAAAGGTGAGTTATATGAGGGAACTGCAAAAGAACTAGAAAAAAGAGGATATAACATAATTCTTTTAAATTTCCGTGATCCAGAAAAAGGTAATTGTTGGAATCCATTTTCAATTCCATATAAATTATATCAACAAGGAAATACAGATAAAGCTATAGAATTATTGGAAGACTTAGCTAAAAATATACTTTATGATGAAAATAATAAAGGTCAAGATCCATTCTGGGAAAACACATCTGCAGATTATTTTTCAGGATTAGCATTTGCTTTATTTCAAGATGCAGCCGAAGATGAAGTAAATATTAATAGTATTAATTATATGGCAACAGTTGGAGAAAATAAAATAGGTGGAACAACATATATAAAAGAATATTTTAATAGTAAACCTACTACTTCAACAGAAAGCATAAAAGTTAATGCCACTATAAGTGCTCCAAGTGAAACAAAAGGAAGTATTTTATCTGTATTTAATCAAAAAATTCAATTATTTTCTTCACGTGAAACATTATCAGAAATGCTTGCGCATAATGATTTTGATATGGAGGATATTGGTAGAAAGAAAACAGCAGTATTTATTGTAATTCAAGATGAAAAGAAAACCTATCATTCGCTTGTTACAATTTTCTTAAAACAATGTTATGAAACATTAGTTAGAGTTGCACAAGAAAATCCAGGTGGAAAATTAAAACATAGAACTAATTTTTTACTTGATGAGTTTGCTAACATGCCACCTCTTTCTGATGTTGATGCTATGGTATCTGCAGCACGTTCTAGAAATATTAAACTTTCATTTATAATTCAGAACTTTTCACAATTAAATGATGTTTATGGAAAAGAAAAAGCAGAAACTATTAGAGGAAACTGTGGTAATACAATTTACTTGTTAAGTACAGAACTTGCGGCTTTAGAAGAAATTAGTAAAATGTGTGGAGATGTTAAGTCAAAGAAAGATGATAAAACTGACTCAAGACCACTTGTAACAGTAACAGATTTACAAAACTTTAAAGAAGAAGATGCTTTAATTTTAAGATCAAGAATGCGTCCTTTTAAAACAAAGTTAAAATTTGATCATAAAATTGAATGGGGAATGACAAAAGAACCAGCATTATATCCAACAAGAACTAAACTTCCTGTTAAAATATTTGATTTGAAGGCTTTTGTTCAAGCAAAAAAAGATGAAAAAATAAATGAAATGATGAAAGGTATGGGCGAAAATTCTGACTTTCCACCATTGTTTGGTATGCCTGATATGTCAAAGAAAAGTCCAAAACCATCTTTAAATGTTGACGATTTAGTTAAAAAAATAGATGCTAAAATAGCAGAGCTTGAGGAAGAAGAAAGACTTGAAAAAGAAAAATCTAAGGAAAATAAAATAATAGAAGAAGAAAAAAC
>ENA-OURS01002600-OURS01002600.1-human-gut-metagenome-genome-assembly--contig:-NODE-2600-length-12472-cov-3.395667_pt1 | contig 12472 bp, 9 predicted proteins | sample MGYA00242109_ERZ509010 | MGnify/ENA primary metagenome ERZ509010 (study PRJEB26280, sample SAMEA2338774) | human gut metagenome | biome: human gut; feature: human-associated habitat; material: faeces... | reverse complement strand
TAGTCAACTCGTTTTCCGAGCAGGTTCTGACGGAAACGTCCGGATTTACCTTTCAACATGTCGGAAAGGGATTTCAGGGCTCTGTTTCCAGGGCCTGTTACCGGACGGCCACGACGGCCGTTATCAATCAGAGCATCTACAGCTTCCTGAAGCATACGTTTCTCATTGCGGACGATGATGTCCGGCGCACCCAGCTCCAGAAGACGTTTCAGACGATTGTTACGGTTGATAATTCTTCTGTACAGATCATTCAGGTCAGATGTTGCAAAACGTCCACCATCCAACTGTACCATCGGACGCAGATCCGGCGGAATTACCGGGATTGCAGTCATGATCATCCATTCCGGTTTGTTTCCTGATTCGCGGAAAGCTTCTACTACTTCAAGTCTCTTAACGATTCTTGCTCTCTTCTGTCCGGTAGCACCCTCAAGTCCTGCCTGCAGTTCAGCATAATCTTTTTCAAGATCGATCGCTTCAAGAAGTTCTTTGATCGCTTCTGCTCCCATTCCTACGCGGAAGCCATTGCCCCAGTTTTCTCTTGCTTCCTGGTATTCAGCTTCTGAAAGAACCTGCTTGTAAGAGAGATCTGTCTCTCCCTTATCAAGTACGATATAAGAAGCGAAATACAGTACTTTTTCCAGAGTTCTCGGTGAAAGATCCAGGATCAGTCCCATACGGCTCGGAATACCTTTGAAATACCAGATATGAGAAACCGGTGCTGCAAGTGCGATGTGACCCATACGTTCACGTCGCACAGTTGCTTTTGTTACTTCTACACCACAGCGGTCGCATACAACACCTTTATAACGGATCTTTTTGTATTTACCACAGTGGCATTCCCAGTCTTTGCTAGGTCCGAAGATTTTCTCACAGAACAGACCGTCTCTTTCCGGCTTCAGTGTTCTGTAGTTGATTGTCTCCGGCTTTGTAACTTCACCTCTTGACCATTCCAGAATCTTTTCCGGAGATGCCAGACCTATTTTAATCGCATCAAATGAAATCGGTTGATACGTTGGTTCTTTTTTTGTTTCTGTCATTCTCGGCATCCTCCTATTCTAAATCCATGTCGTCATCAAAATCATCGTTCATATCGCCATCAAAATCGTCGAAGCTGTCATCTTCCTCCGGCTCATCTTCTACATCAACCAGTTCTCCTTCTGAGAATTCCTGCTTGCTGTATCCGTGTTTGCCGTAATCTTCGTCGTTATTGTAGCGTCTGTCTCCTTCAATAATGTGATTCAGGTTTGTATCACCGTAATCTACACTTTCCATGATCTGAACTTCTTCATTGTTCTCATCCAGGACACGTACATCCAGACCGAGTGACTGAAGTTCTTTAAGAAGTACCTTGAAGGATTCCGGAATTCCCGGTTCAGGAATATTTTCACCTTTGATGATTGCTTCGTATGTCTTCACACGACCAACCACATCATCGGATTTAACTGTCAGGATTTCCTGCAGAGTATAAGATGCACCGTAAGCTTCCAGTGCCCAAACCTCCATCTCTCCGAAACGCTGTCCACCGAACTGTGCTTTACCACCAAGTGGCTGCTGTGTTACCAGTGAGTAAGGACCGGTTGAACGTGCATGGATCTTATCATCAACCAGGTGATGCAGTTTCAGATAATGCATGTGTCCGATTGTTACCGGGCTGTCGAAATATTCTCCGGTACGACCGTCTCTCAGTCTTACTTTACCGTCTCTTGAAAGCGGAACGCCTTTCCACAGTGCTCTGTGGTCTCTGTTCTCATACAGATAATCCATAACTTCCGGAAGAAGTTCTTCTTTATGTCTTGCTTCAAATTCTTCCCAGGACAGGTTAACATAATCGTTCGCCAGATCCAGGGTATCCATAATATCAACCTCGTTTGCACCATCAAATACTGGTGTTGCGATGTTGAATCCAAGTGCTTTGGCAGCCAGAGAAAGGTGGATCTCCAGTACCTGTCCGATATTCATACGTGACGGTACACCCAGTGGGTTCAGCACGATGTCAAGCGGACGTCCGTTCGGAAGGAACGGCATATCTTCTACAGGAAGTACACGGGAAACAACACCCTTGTTACCATGACGTCCGGCCATCTTATCACCTACAGAGATCTTTCTCTTCTGTGCGATGTAGATACGGACTGCCTGATTAACTCCCGGTGAAAGTTCATCCCCATTTTCTCTTGTAAATACTTTTGCATCTACAACGATACCGTATTCACCATGAGGTACTTTCAGAGAAGTATCTCTTACTTCACGAGCTTTTTCTCCAAAAATTGCACGAAGAAGTCTTTCCTCTGCTGTCAGTTCTGTCTCTCCCTTCGGAGTAACTTTACCGACAAGAATATCTCCTGCACGAACCTCAGCACCGATACGGATAATACCTCTCTCATCCAGATCTTTCAGTGCATCATCTCCTACGCCAGGAATATCGCGTGTGATTTCTTCTGGTCCGAGCTTTGTATCACGGGCTTCTGCTTCATATTCTTCGATATGAACAGATGTATAAACATCATTCTGTACAAGACGTTCACTAAGAAGTACAGCATCCTCGTAGTTGTAACCTTCCCAGGTCATGAATCCGATCAACGGGTTCTTACCAAGAGCCATCTCACCATTGGATGTAGAAGGTCCGTCTGCGATCACCTGTCCCTTTTCCACTCTTTCACCTTTGACAACGATCGGTCTCTGGTTGTAGCAGTTGCTCTGGTTGCTTCGCAGGAATTTGGTCAGCTTATAAGTCTTTTTTGTCTTGTCATCCTGTTTAATTGTGATTTCGGTAGATGTTGATCTCTCAACAATACCTCCTTCTTCTGCAACGACACATACACCTGAGTCGACAGCAGATTTTACTTCCATACCTGTTCCGACTACCGGAGCTTCTGTAGTAAGAAGCGGTACGGCCTGACGCTGCATGTTGGAACCCATCAGCGCACGGTTCGCATCATCGTTCTGCAGGAACGGAATCAGTGCTGTAGCAACAGAGAATACCATCTTCGGAGATACGTCCATGTAATCAAACATTCTTTTCTCGTATTCCTGAGTCTCATCACGGTAACGACCAGATACATTCTTATGAATGAAATGTCCTTCCTCATCCAGAGGCTCATTCGCCTGTGCTACATGATAATTATCTTCTTCATCCGCAGTCATATATACTACCTCTTCGGTTACAACCGGATTCTGCGGATCTGTTTTGTCAATCTTACGGTACGGTGCTTCTATAAATCCGTACTCATTGATTCTTGCATAACATGCGAGAGAGTTGATCAGACCGATGTTCGGTCCTTCAGGTGTCTCGATCGGACACATTCTTCCGTAATGTGAGTAGTGAACGTCACGAACCTCGAATCCGGCACGGTCACGGGAAAGTCCACCTGGACCAAGTGCGGAAAGACGTCTCTTGTGAGTCAGCTCACCAAGCGGGTTATTCTGATCCATGAACTGTGACAGCTGTGATGATCCGAAGAACTCTTTAACAGCAGCGGTTACAGGCTTGATATTGATCAGTGACTGCGGAGAACTGCCCTCCAGATCCTGTGTTGTCATTCTTTCACGAACAACTCTTTCCAGTCTTGAAAGACCGATTCTGTACTGATTCTGGAGAAGTTCTCCAACCGCACGGATACGTCTGTTACCCAAGTGGTCAATATCATCATCTTTACCGATTCCATATTCAAGATGCATATTGTAATTGATAGACGCCATAATGTCTTCTTTTGTAATATGCTTCGGAATCAGTTCATGAATATTCTTATGAATTGCTTCTTTCAGCTCATCGATATCTCCGGCTGTCTCTTCCAGGAGTTCAGCAAGTACCGGATAGTATACCAGTTCAGTTACGCCAACTTCTTCCGGATCGATTCCACATACAGCTTTGAGATCTACCATCATATTAGAAAGTACTTTGATATTACGGTCACTTTCTTCTCTTGCGATCCACACATACGGAACAGCTGCATTCTGGATGGCATCTGCAAGTTCTCTGTCAACGACAGCTCCTGCTTCTGCAATTACTTCACCTGTCATCGGGCTTACTACGTCTTCAGCCAGCGTATGTCCTGTGATACGGTTCTTGAGCATAAGCTTCTTATTAAATTTATAACGTCCAACCTTTGCAAGGTCATAACGTCTCGGGTCAAAGAACATGCTGGTGATCAGACTTTCTGCACTGTCTACAGCAAGCGGTTCACCCGGACGGATCTTCTTATATAATTCGAGAAGACCTTCCTGATAGTTCTCTGAAGTATCCTTTGTGAAACTTGCGAGAATCTTTGGCTCTTCACCAAAAAGATCGATAATCTCAGCATTCGTTCCAATACCAAGTGCACGGATCAGGACTGTGATCGGCACCTTACGGGTTCTGTCCACACGGACATAGAAAACGTCATTGGAGTCCGTCTCATATTCAAGCCATGCACCCCTGTTCGGGATAACGGTGCAAGAGTATAATTCTTTACCAAGTTTATCATGCGCAATTCCATAATAAATACCAGGTGAACGCACCAGCTGGCTGACAATAACACGTTCCGCACCATTGATTACAAAGGTACCGGTTCTTGTCATAATCGGTAAATCACCCATAAAGATCTCATGTTCATTGATCTCATCTGTCTCTTTGTTGTGAAGTCTTACCTTCACTTTAAGCGGTGCAGCATAAGTAGCATCGCGTTCTTTACATTCCTCGATTGTGTACTTGGTTTCATCTGTGCACAATGTAAAGTCGACAAATTCCAGGCTCAGATGTCCGCTGTAATCGGTAATCGGAGAAATATCATCAAATACTTCTTTTAATCCTTCATCCAGGAACCATTTGTAAGAGTCGGTCTGAACTTCGATCAAATTAGGCATTTGGAGTACTTCTTTTTGCCGGGAATAGCTCATGCGCATACTTTTTCCGTTTGTGATGGGACGAATTCTGTTTTTCTCCATTTGACGTTTCACTCCTTATATGATAAATTTTCGGGTTATTTCCGCCTTATTCAGGGCGCACTTATGGCATACGTTTCCACAATAGCGCATTTTTTACTTTACCACAGGTTTTTCCCGATTGTCAAGTCTAACTTTTCAAAGAATTGTATTTTTATTGTATTTTATAATGTAAGTGGCAAAATTTACTTTCGGTCCCTTTGATACCAGATTGCTACGTGCTTTGCACTCTCGCAATCCTCATCATCATTGTATGCATACCGCAGAAAAGTACAAAAAATCAAAAGAGCGTATCACTGCAGGAAATCCTGCGCGATACGCTCTTGTCATTCACAGTGTGATAACCAAAATTACTTAAGGTTAACTTCTGCTCCTTCAGCTTCAAGTTTTGTTTTGATTTCTTCAGCTTCAGCTTTAGAAACGCCTTCTTTAACTACCTTCGGTGCTCCGTCAACTAATTCTTTAGCTTCTTTAAGTCCAAGTCCTGTGATTTCACGAACAACTTTGATAACTTTAACTTTAGATGCTCCAGCAGAAACAAGTTCTACGTCGAACTCATCTTTTTCTTCTGCTGCTGCTCCACCTTCTGCAGCTGCTGCTACTACAACACCTGCTGCTGCGGATACACCAAATTCTTCTTCACATGCTTTAACTAAGTCATTTAATTCAAGTACAGATAATTCTTTGATAGCTTCAATAAATTCTGCTGTTGTTAATTTTGCCATTTTATTTTCCTCCATTTGATTTTAATGATTGGCTCTTTCGCCTCTTACTGTTCCCACACTCGGATGGGATTCCGGTACAGCTTACTCTGCTGCCGGTGCTTCTGCTTCAGCTTCTGCCGGAGCATCACCCTGTTCTGCGATCTGATTAAGAACACGAGCAAGGTTTGTAATAGGTGACTGTAAGCTTCCAAGTAATTTGGACAGCAGTACTTCTCTTGACGGAATCTTAGAAAGTTCCTGAATACCAGCTGCGTCATATACAGAGCCTTCAACTACACCTGCTTTTACTTCAAGAGCTTCTGCTTTCTTAGCGAAATCGCAGATGATTCTTGCCGGTGCTGTTGCATCTTCTTTAGAAATTGCAATAGCGTTCGGTCCTTCCAGATATTCGTCAAGCTGTGCGAAATCTGTTCCTTCAAAAGCTCTCTTCATCATTGTGTTCTTGCAAACTTTGTAGATAACACCTGCTTCTCTCAGCTGTTTACGAAGTTCAGTATCCTGAGCTACTGTAAGTCCACAGTAGTTAACGATAACTGCTGACTGAGCATCTGTGAGATCTTCAACGATTGCCTGTACGATAGGTTGTTTTAATTCAACTTTTGCCACGAATGGTGCACCTCCTTGTAGTATTTTCAACTGCCAGAAAGTCTCGGTCCCAGCGGGGACTTTCATATCACGCAATCATGCGCTAAAAAACCTCCGCGCCAAAGCACAGAGGTTTACAAATTCAAATCTAATGAATCTTGTCTTCCTCGGTAGGCGTTTTGACCCTTATGCCTTACGGCACCTACTGTCTTCGGCAGTTACTTCGTAAATATAGCATACGTTTACCAGAAAGTCAAGTGTATTTTTTCATTTTTTCAATTTCATCCAGTTTCTTCTATTATAAGTCCAAACCATCCAGAACTTCCTTCAATTCTTTTGCAGATGAAAGCAATTTTTCTTTTTCTTCATCGCTCAGTGGAATCTCAAGAACTTTTTCTGCACCTTTCTGCGAAACTATGGTCGGAACACTGATACAGAGTCCTTCCAGTCCGTATTCTCCCTCCATCAGACTCGTGACTGGAAGAACCGCATTTTCATTCATAACAATGCTTTCTGCAATTCTCGCAACCGCCATTGCCACACCATAATAGGTTGCACCCTTTTTCTGGATAATATCATAAGCACTGTCCCGCACAGTCTTATAAATTCTTTCCATAGATTCCTGATGCTGATAATGTCCGCGAAGTTCACAGAAATCATTGATTGGAATTCCCGCTACATTTGCCCCGCTCCATACAGCAAGCTCACTGTCTCCATGCTCTCCGATGATATTGGCATGTACGCTCCGGCTCGCAACCTGAAGATGTTCACTTAACAGATAGCGGAATCTTGCAGTATCCAGAACGGTTCCGCTTCCGAATACTCTTTCCTTCGGATATCCGGAAATCTTAAGTGCCGCATAAGTCAGAATATCCACCGGATTTGCTACAACAAGCAGGATTCCTTCAAATCCGCGTTTTGTGATTTCCGGAATAATCGATTTGAAAATTGCTACATTTTTGTGTACCAGATCCAGTCTTGTCTCTCCCGGTTTTTGATTTGCTCCAGCTGTAATGATGATTAGTGAACAATCACTGATATCATCATAAGATCCCGCATATATTTTCATCGGGTGCGCATATGGTCTACCGTGGCTTATGTCCATTGCCTCCCCTTCTGCTTTTTCTTTATTCGCATCGATCAGTACCAGTTCGGAAAAGATCCCTTTCTGAAGTAAGCTGAACGCAGAGGACGCTCCTACAAACCCACATCCGATAATTGCTGCCTTTTGAATATTAACCATGACAAAGTGCCTCCTTTTAATTGCTTGATATTTTTTTCACAGGCATAGGTTATCATTATTTTCCCCGATTTTCAATGTTTTCATGCATTGTTCGTCAAAAAATGCACAATGTATACAGAATACTGTTTGTTAGATTTCATGCTGCACAAAAAGACACCGTAACGGATCACTCCGCATACGGTGTCTCTATTATTTACATTTATTCAATACTGATTAAGCAAGCTTCATTGGGTTGATTTTTACACCAGGTCCCATTGTAGAAGTAAGTGTCACACTCTTAAGATACTGACCCTTTACTGCTGCCGGTTTAGCTTTGTTAATCGCATCGATAAGCGTCTGGAAGTTGTCAGCAAGCTGTTCTTCAGTGAAAGAAGCTTTTCCTACCGGTACATGGATGATATTTGTCTTGTCCAATCTGTACTCAATCTTACCAGCTTTGATTTCGTTGATAGCTTTTGTAACGTCCATTGTTACTGTACCAGCCTTCGGGTTTGGCATTAAACCTTTTGGTCCAAGTACACGTCCGAGACGTCCAACAACACCCATCATATCCGGTGTAGCTACAACTACATCAAATTCGAACCAGTTTTCATTCTGGATCTTCGGAATGAGTTCATCTCCACCTACGTAATCTGCTCCGGCAGCTTTAGCTTCTTCAGCTTTAGCGTCCTTAGCAAATACAAGGATACGAACCTTTTTACCAGTTCCGTGCGGAAGAACTACAGCGCCACGGATCTGCTGATCTGCATGACGTCCGTCACATCCTGTTCTGATATGAGCTTCGATTGTTTCATCAAATTTAGCTGTCGCGCTCTTCTTAACAAGTGCGATCGCTTCATCTCTATCATAGAGAGTTGCTCTGTCGATTAACTTTGCAGCTTCTACGTATTTCTTTCCTCTTTTCATTCTAAATACCTCCTAGTGGTGATTACGGGAATTCCCTCCCACGTATTTTTTCAGTTTCCTTACATTCTGCTTATGCAGTCTGAATTAGTCCTCTACTACAGTTACACCCATGCTGCGGCATGTTCCTTCGATCATGCTCATAGCTGTTTCTACGGATGCAGCGTTCAGGTCTGGCATCTTAAGTTCTGCGATTTCCTTTACCTGAGCTTTTGTAATCTTAGCAACTTTTGTCTTGTTCGGAACACCTGAACCAGATTTAATGTTGCAGGCTTTCTTAATAAGAACTGCTGCCGGAGGAGTCTTTGTAACGAAGCTGAAACTTCTGTCACTGTAAACTGTAATTACTACAGGAATGATCAGATCTCCCTGATCAGCTGTCTTTGCGTTGAACTGTTTTGTAAATTCAACGATGTTTACACCGTGCTGTCCAAGAGCCGGACCAACCGGTGGAGCCGGAGTAGCCTTTCCAGCTGGAATCTGTAATTTGATATAACCTGAAACTTTTTTTGCCATTTTAAAGTACCTCCTTGTGGTATTTGCGGGGATTTCCCTCCCACGTGTTCATTATGCACTGCGCATAAAGTTACATTTTTTTGACTTCTGCGAAACTGATTTCTACCGGCGTTTCGCGGCCGAATAAATCAACATTGATCGTCAGGCTCTGCTTAGCCATATTGATAGTCTGAATCATGCCGACTGTTCCTTCCCAGGCTCCGCCTGTTACTGTCACAGTATCTCCTTCTTCAAAATCTACCACGATGTCTTCTTTCTGGATACCAAGTGGTGCCATCTCTTCATCTGTAAGCGGAACCGGTTTGGATCCAGGACCTACAAATCCTGTAACACCTCTTGTGTTTCGTACCACATACCAGGTATCATCGTTCATGATCATGTGGATCAGAACATATCCCGGAAACATCTTTTTCTGAGACGCTTTCTGTACGCCGTTCTTCAATTCGACAACTTCCTGCATCGGAACACGGACCTCAAGGATCTCATCTTCCAGATGACGGTTCTCGATCGTTTTGTCAATGTTGGCTTTTACCTTGTTTTCATACCCTGAATAGGTATGCACAACATACCATTTTGCTTCTGCCATAAACTCACCTTTCCTGCATTACCATTTATCAGTATCTTATCTAACTAATAAATCTACCCCGAATTTTACCAGGATATCACAGATCGTGATAATCGCTCCTAAGATAACGGAAACAACTACGACCGCAGCTGTCTGTTTGGTAAGTGTGGTTTTGTCTGGCCAGATAATCTTATTAAACTCAGCTTTCAGACCTTTGAAGAAAGGAGTTTTCTTCTCTTTCGTCTTCGCTTTGTCTTTAGATTCGCCCATAACATTCACTTCCCTTCAACGACTATTTCGTCTCTTTGTGTAATGTGTGTGATTTGCAGAATCTACAGTATTTCTTTGTTTCCATGCGTTCCGGATGAGACTTCTTATCCTTTGTCATGTTGTAGTTACGATGCTTGCATTCTGTACATTCCAGTGTAATTCTTGTACGCACAACTTCCACCTCGCTTTTTATGTTCTAATTTTTAGTTGCATGACAGCTTGCGAGGCTGTCGTGAAAGCTTCACGCCTGAAACTTTCTTTGTTAAAAATAGGCATAAAAAAAAGACCTATACTTCCATTCGCTAGGTTAGTGTACCATACCGAAAGTATAAAGTCAAGAAATTAAATAATTTTTTACGAAAGCCTTCGGACTGTCCAGGTGCATCCGGAATCTGCTCTCATCCAGGCATATTCCCGGCACACAGGCTAAAATTTCAGCCGCAGAATGAAATCCGCGGCTGAAACTTTTTATTTATCTGTCACTTTTTCCAATGTGATATTCTACCTTCATACCACGCATGATAGTTCTTGATGCAATATCTACAAAGTTAAATCCAAATGCAATTGCAACGCAGGTTGCAAAAAGTGTGATCGTCTGTTCCAGGAGCATATGCATATTCCCGCTTACGCATGCGTACATTACATAGTACAGATTCGGTCCAGGAATCAGAGGGAATACAGACGCTGTCAGGAAAATTGTTGATGGTGCTTTATTTATCCGCGACATAATAAATGCATAGAATGCAACGAATGTCGCCGCAATTGTAGTTGCAAGGAAGTTACTTGGACGCGCCTCATAAACAAGTGCATAAATCAGCCATGTAAAAAATGCTCCGATTCCACAGTAAACCACCTGCATGCCCCGGATCTTAAACCACAGTGCAAATCCCACGCAGGCTGCGGTACAGGAAATCAGCTGTACGATCAGATTCGGGGTAAGGATAAATCCTTCCGCCTCTACACCGCCAAAAAGAATCATCGGTATCGCCGTACCAAATGCGATTCCGGAAGCACCAAGCATGGAATTCATGATATTGATCGATCCGGAGATAAAGTCTTTCTGAAGCAGATCACGGATTCCGTTCGTCGTACTCAGTCCACTGATCAGGAGCATGACAATTCCGATCATGATCCGCTCCTCATGATCCGCAAATCCAAATTTAACAGATAACAGAATGATCATCTCTGCAATAAACGATAAGATCAGGTTATATGCCAGCAGGTTCTTCTCACGTTCGGCCAGCCAGTTCCCTGCTGCAACGATCACAATTGATACGATCACCGCAATGATCGCATCCCTTATATCACATCCAAAGAATACCGCGAATCCGGTACCACCTAAAATACCGGCCGCATAATGGGTGTACCACTTCTGTTCCGGTCTTCCCATCACCTCTTCAAACTGTCTTCTCATTTCTTTTGCATCCGGCTTTTCTTTACAGATTTTACGGCACAGATTATTCAGATAATCCAGCTTGTCAAAGTCACATTCCCCTATTTCTACCAGTCGGATCTGTGTAATAATCTGCCCTTCCGGTGTCTCTGCCGTAATCTGGATATTGCTTGGTATAACAAAAATATCATACTTTACAAATCCATAACTTCTGCAAATACGGTACAGACTGTCCTGCAGACGGAAGTTCTCCGCTCCACATCTAATCATAGCTTCCCCAATGTCCAGGATCCCCTGCACAATTCTCTCGTAATCGTATTTCACATTCATTTTCCTTTTCCCAAAACCTCTCTCTTTTGTTCTTCTTACAAAGCCAGTTGTTCCACCCTCCCGAACACTTCAGCCATACGAAGTAATGATATCATGATGTATCAAAAAGTCAACTAAATTCGGAGAATTTCTTCTAATATGTTATTTTTCTCCAGCCTTTTTCAGTCCTTCTTCTTCCCGGAATGCCCCTGGTGTCATCCCATACATTTTCTTAAATATTCTTACAAAATAACTTGTATTATCTATTCCCACATCTGCGGCAACCCGAATAATCGTATCATTCGTCTTACACAATAATTCTTTTGCCCTCTCCAGCCTGTAATCGATCAAATATTTCACCGGAGTCGTCCCTATTCCACGCTTAAAGCATCGAAGGGCTTCACTTTTACTAATGTTCGCTTCCGCTGCCAGCCTTTCCAAAGAAATTCGTTCTTTATAATGGTTTTCTATAAACTGCATCATCTCTCTGAGCCGCGACTGTAAAAGGAGATTCTTATTCCGGGACTCTCTCTGTACAATATCCGGAACTTCTTCAAACAATTCATCCCATAATCTGCTGATCTTGTTCTGTATAATCAGTTCTTTTCTAAGCATTTCCTTTCCGGCATCTTTGTATATCTCATCCAGCAGACTTAATATACCACTATTTTTTTCTTTTTCCAAAATCACATATTCTTTACCATATGTAATTACAGGACTAACATATTTTTGATAAATTGCACTTTCCCGCGCAGCAAGCAGCTCTGGAGCGTGCAGGATATTTGGCATAAGCGCACCACCCGGTGTTTCAAAGCGGTGGATCACTCTGCTGTTTATAAAAATACCCTCCCCCGCTTCAAGGATAATCTTTTCATTTCCAATCCTGCAGATTACTTTTCCAGATTCAACCCATGCCCATTCAATCTCATTATGCCAGTGCCATTCAACATAACCCTGACTAATTTCATCGATATCATCCAGATAATATTCAAAAGGAAACTCCGGCGTTCCGTGTTCACGTATTTCCCTCAGTGTTTCATCTGTTA
>ENA-OURS01002588-OURS01002588.1-human-gut-metagenome-genome-assembly--contig:-NODE-2588-length-12511-cov-5.815029_pt1 | contig 12511 bp, 10 predicted proteins | sample MGYA00242109_ERZ509010 | MGnify/ENA primary metagenome ERZ509010 (study PRJEB26280, sample SAMEA2338774) | human gut metagenome | biome: human gut; feature: human-associated habitat; material: faeces... | reverse complement strand
CTGCAGGAGTCCGACCTCCGGCAGGTCACCGGGGCGACGGCGCAGGAGCGCGCCTGCCCGTATGCCTCTGTACCGTCGCTGACGATCGTGCGCTGGGGCGGGGAAGACCTGTGGACGCTTGCCAAGCGCTACTGCTCGAGCGAGCGGCTCATCCGCGAAACGAACGGCCTCACGGACGATGCCGCCATGGCTGAGGCGCCGCAATATCTCCTTATTCCCAAAACGCAGGCGTAGTTTTCGCGCAAATATGCGGATTTTTCTTGCCACGCGGCCCGGAGTGTGCTAGAATATTCAAAGCATTTTAGCAAGAGGAGTTGTGACTATGTCCGGACATTCCAAGTGGCATAATATACAGAAAACCAAAGGCGCGCAGGACGCCAAGCGCGCGCAGGCGTTCACGAAGATCGCCCGCGAGATGATCGTGGCCGTCAAAGAGGGCGGCAGCGGCGACCCCAATAACAATTCCCGCCTCGCAGCTGTCATCGCCAAGGCGAAAGCCGCCAACATGCCGAATGACAACATCAAGCGCACGATCGACAAGGCGCTCGGCTCCGGCAACACGGATAACTACGAGTCCATCACTTACGAAGGCTACGGTCCGTCCGGCGTCGCCATCATCGTCGAGACGATGACTGACAACCGCAACCGTACCGCCTCCGAGGTGCGCCACTACTTTGATAAGTACGGCGGAAACATGGGGGCGACCGGCTGCGTGTCGTGGTCGTTTGATAAGAAGGGCGTCATCGTCATCAATGACGAGGATCAGGAGCTCGACGAAGACAAGGTCATGGAGGACGCGCTCGAAGCCGGCGCGGCGGACTTTGCGCCCGACGAGGGTGTTTACACGGTCTATACTGATCCCGACGATGTGGCATCGGTGGCCGAGGCGCTCACGAACGACGGCTATGAGCTGCTGAGCGCGCAGGTGGAGATGGTGCCGCAGAACACCATCAAGCTCACCGATGAGGGTGACATTAAGAATCTCCAGAAGATGCTCGACATGTTCGAGGACAACGAAGATGTCCAGAACGTGTGGCACAACTGGGAAGAGTGATCTGCCTGTGAAACGCATGCGTTTCCGGACACAAAACAGCATATTTGACGGATAACATGGCGTCTTGCAGCTTCAAACGTCGTTTCCTGCGGGAAAACACGGCGTCAGCTGCGACATACATGGCCACCTCTGTTGTGACATACATGAGGAGGACATGGGTATGAAGATGCAAAGTGCTGTCGAAGAGTATCTGGTTGAGATTGAGGTTCGCAAGTATACCCCGAAGACGATTCGGAGTTACCGGTGTAACCTCAATCTCTTTTTGCGTTTTTGCGCAGAGAAATTGCATGTCGAGACTGTCGAGGCGCTCACGCCTGCAGTTGTGCGGCAGTTTTCACGCTGCATGAGCGAGGCAGGGCGCAAGGGCACCTATATCAATGGCGTGCTCAAATCGATCAAATCGTTCATTCAGTATTGTTATGAGGAAGGATACGGCGGCTTTGATACGCGCAAGACGTTCAAGTGGTGCAAGGAGGAGAAGCCGGTCATCACGGCCTTTTCTCCGGAGCAGGTGCGGAGCATGCTGCAAAGCTGCCGTGGGCATGATTATCTCTCGCTGCGTGACTATGCGATTCTGACATTGCTCTTTGAGACCGGAATTCGCTGCTGGGAGCTGTGCTGCATCCGTGAGGAAGACATTCACAACGATTTTATCATCATCAACGGCAAGAACCATAAGCAGCGCGTGGTGCCGATTACGCCTGTCCTGAAAAAAGCGATGCTCAGATACGAGAGCGGTAAAGAGAAGTACTTTATGCTTCGCCCGCATGATGCGTTTTATTTCCTGTCGTTCCATGGCAGGCAGTTGACGGACGGAGCTGTGGAGTATGTTCTTCACAAGCGCGGAGCGGGGATAGAAGGTGTTCGCGTGTCACCGCATACATGCCGACATTTTTTCGCGCAGCAGCAGGTGAAAATGGGAACGGATCTCTATACGATCAGTCGCTTGCTGGGACATGAAAACATTGGGATCACGCAGACTTACCTGAACAGCCTGCGCGACCAGGAAGTGATTGAGATTGCCAAGCAGAAAAGCGTGTTGATGAATATGCGATAAACCGCGGCGCCTTCTTTTTGAAGAGAAGGCGCCGCGGTATTATATCTGTTGCAACTTGCTGTTATCACGTAGGCGATTTTTATTCGGACAATGCGCCTTAGCTTTTGGAGCTATCATGAAAGAATTCAAGACGCACCAATCCTCGATGCTTCGAGACGGGTGTCATCCGCAATTTGTAGCTCTGCCGGGTGTAGGTGGTGTATGGGGAAAATGTTTCGTGCAGCCGCTCATTTATCTCTCAGACGAGCGTTACGAGCATACACTGCCCTACATAAAAGGAGCGGTTTTTGTGTTCAGCAGCAGAAGATCAAAAACGCGATTGTGCAAACTGAATATCTTTGCGATGCAAGCAACAGCTAAATATATTTGAGAGACAGGGCTCAAACCGATGTTCGCGAAAATTGTCTGTCGGATAAAGATATAATTACGCGAAAGACTTTGAAGAATCAGGGATTTTGTGCTATACTTATTTTTGATTACTATATTGATAGCATAGATTATCTTATCGTTATAGAAGAATCAGTAAGGTCGAATGAGGCTGTAGCAAGGATCGATGGTGTGGCTGAGTATATGGAGCAGGCTTTCCAAATGCTCGGCGGCAGCTGGAGGACATTGTGATGCAGTTCAGCAAGTGCTTGTTGGCTTTGACACTGAAAGCTGTACAGAAATATCTTTCAGCTGTATGCGAAAGGAGGGATTTCCTCTTGTGGAAAAACTAATTGATATCAGCAGCTATCCTGTTGCGCAAGTGCTGGATGTGCTGCTTCAAGATAAAACGACAAAAAAGAATATCATATGGGCGACCGACACTTATGAGGAGTTTGGCGAAGAATTCACGGACAAGGTGCAGCTGGATGCAAACGCCCTCTTGTGCCGAGCCGATCTCATCCGCCCACGCATACAGAAGTCGCAGGAGGCGCAGGCGCAGCGGACACGGAAGAAAGCGGAGGTGTTTACGCCTGCATGGCTTTGCAATCAGATGAACAATCATTGCGATGAGGACTGGTTCGGGCGAAGCGGCGTGTTTAACACGGAAAACAGCGACCATACCTGGACGATATCAGAGGGGAAGATCGAATTACCGAAAAAAAAGAAGTGGCAGCACTATGTGGACTCCCGCCGGCTGGAGATCACCTGCGGCGAGGCTCCGTACCTGGTCTCCCGGTATGATGTATCAACGGGTGAACTGATCGTCCCGCCCATGCGGCGTATCGGGATACTTGACCGAAAGCTGCGCATCGTAAACGAGAATACGGAAGACTATGACGACTGGCTGAAATGGGTGATCCGGGCATTTGAGGCCTGCTACGGATATGAGTATCAGGGCGACAATGTTCTGATCGCGCGGATCAACCTGCTGCTAACCTTTACGGATTACTACGAGGAACGCTGGGAACTACGGCCGGACGACAAGCTCCTGCGGCAGATGGCGAATAAGATCGCCTGGAACATCTGGCAGATGGACGGGCTGAAAGACACCGTTCCGCTCGGAAAGCCATATGAGGAGTTTCGACAGATAACGCTCTTCGATATGTTCGGGGATATGGGTGACGAAAAAGACGATGAGCCGGAAGCCGTACTGTGCAAGATATTTAACTGGAGAAGCAAAAGCTCCGTATTTTTCAAAGAGCTGAAGGAGATGTGAGTCATGGGAAAGAAACTGTTTGATTATGTAATTGGAAATCCGCCGTATAACGAAGACTTTGAGAATTCAGGAGATAACGGTAACTTTGCAAAGCCTGTCTATAACTATTTTATGGACGCTACCTACGAGGTGGCAGAAAAAGTGGAACTCATCCACCCAGCCCGCTTCCTTTTCGATGCCGGCAGCACGCCCAAAGCATGGAATGCCAAAATGCTGAGTGATCCGCATTTTAAAGTCCTACATTATGAGGAAGACGCAGGGAAAGTTTTCGATAATACAGAAATAAAAGGTGGAGTTGCTATTTCCTACTATGACAATGCCACTAAATATGAGCCAATAGGCGTATTTACGAAGTTTGAAGAGCTTAATGGCATCATGCATAAAGCTGCTCCGCATGATATGAGCAAAAGCATGGCGACCATAATTTTCAATCAGAATCGCTTTGACTTAGATGCGTTATACAAAATGCATCCTGAATGCAAGAATTTGATAGGTAGTAATGGCAGGGACAAACGTTTTAGAAATAACATTTTTGATAAGCTCAGCATATTTCACTCTGAAAGAGAATCTGGTTCTGACATTCCGGTATATGGAGTTGTAAAGAACAAGCGTACATGGAAATACATAGATAGCAGCTTTATAGAAAAAGAACACGAAAATCTTTCGCGATGGAAAATTTTGATTTCAAGTGCAAGTGGGAAAGGAGAATTGGGGGAATCAATCGGACCTACCGTAATCTTAAAGCCGTTTGAAGCATACACGCAGACTTTTTTGGGCGTTGGTGCCTTTGATTCTGAGGAGGAAGCAAAGGGAATTGAAAAATATCTGAAGACAAAATTTTGCCGAACCTTGCTTGGCGTTCTGAAAATTACGCAGCACGTAACTCCGGAATGCTACAAATTTGTACCCCTTCAAGACTTTACCCAATCCTCCGATATCGACTGGTCGAAGTCTATTCACGAGATTGACTTACAGCTGTATCGCAAATATGGCTTGGACGAAAAGGAGATCGAGTTTATAGAATCTCATGTAAAGGAGATGGCATAATGGCAGCGATCCAGATAAAAACAGCCGCAAAGGTCGTTCCGCAGTGCTATGCCTATACCACTCCGGGCGTCCCGGCGCATGACGGCTGGACGAAGATCGGCTTTACCGAGCGGGATGTGGAAACCCGCATTAAGGAGCAGACCCACACGGTGGGAGTCGCGCACAAGACCTGGTGGGCAATGCGTGCCGCCTATATGACAGAGCCGTACGGAACCTTTACGGATAAGGACTTCCACGCTTACCTGAAGAAGCTCGGTATTTCCCGCGAGGCCGGGACGGAGTGGTTCCGGATCGAGCCGAATGCCGCCCGCGGTAATTTTATCGACTTCACGCAGAATCACGGTGTGGTATCGGAGGATGATGCCGATGCAGTGATTCCGTACAAGCTCCGCGATGAGCAGAAGGAGGCTGTGCAGAGAACGGCGGATTATTTCCGCAGTCGTGAGAATGCTGAATTCTTGTGGAATGCCAAGCCTCGCTTTGGCAAAACCCTCTCCGCCTATGACCTGTGCATGAAGCTCGGTGCACGGAATATCCTCATCGTGACGAACCGTCCGGCGATCGCAAATTCCTGGTATCAGGATTATGAGACCTTTTTCGGCCCGCAGTCCGGCTATCTCTTTGTCAGCAGCGTGGACGGGATCAAGGACAGAAAGTTTGTTTACAGCCGAGAGGAATACATCGCAAAGCTCAATGAGAACACAAAGGGCTGTATTGAATTTGTCAGCCTGCAGGATTTGAAGGGCTCCATCTACTTCGGCGGACGCTTTGATAAGCTGTCGGAACTCAGCGCGGAGAAAGGGCTGACATGGGATGTCCTCATCGTAGATGAGGCGCACGAGGGCGTCGATACCTATAAGACCGACACTGCCTTTAACCATATCCGCCGCAAGTGGACGCTGCATCTTTCCGGTACGCCGTTTAAGGCGCTGGCGAACGACAAGTTCCCGGAGAGCGCCATCTACAACTGGACGTATGCCGATGAGCAGAAAAAGAAGCGCGACTGGGATGCTTCCAGCGAGATCGAGAATCCCTATGCCAAGCTGCCCAGACTGTCCCTTTTTACCTATCAGATGTCCGACATTGTCCGTGACAGAGTGAGAAAAGGTATCGAGCTTGCGGATGATGATATTGAAGAATTTGCCTTTGATCTGAACGAGTTTTTCGAAACGGACGAGTCCGGGAAGTTTGTGCATGACGCAGACGTGGATAAGTTCCTTGACGCTATGACACGGCAGGATAAGTTCCCGTTCTCAACGCCCGAACTGCGGGACGAACTGAAGCACACCTTCTGGATTCTGAATCGAGTTGCCAGCGCAAAGGCTCTGGCCAAAAAGCTGAAGCTCCATCCGATATTCAAGGACTACGAGATCATCCTTGCGGCGGGTGACGGGAAATTAGATGATGACGATGAGAACGAGAAGTCCTTTGACAAGGTGACAAAGGCGATCTCGGAACACGATAAAACCATCACTTTATCCGTGGGACAGTTGACTACCGGCGTAACGATCCCCGAATGGACGGCGGTTCTCATGCTCTCCAACATGGCCAGTCCTGCTCTCTATATGCAGGCGGCTTTCCGCGCGCAGAATCCATGCCTGTTCCATGATAAAGACGGCAATTCCTACAGAAAGCAAAACGCCTATGTGTTCGATTTTGACCCTGCCCGTACCCTTACGATTTTTGAGCAGTTTGCCAATGACCTGATTCCGGAGACCTCCGGCGACAAGGGCGACTTTGACAGCCGCAAGCAGCACGTCAGAGAGCTTTTGAACTTCTTCCCGGTTTACGGCGAAGATGAGGAAGGCTCTATGATAGAGCTTGATGCAGAAAAGGTTCTCACGATCCCGCGCCATATCCACGCAAGAGAGGTCGTCGAGCGCGGCTTTATGTCGAATTTCCTATTTGCGAACATCGGCGGCATTTTCGGAGCACCGAAGGAGATCATCGACATCATCAACAATATGCAGGCAATCGAAGAACCGAAAGCACTCGCACCTGCGCCTGTGGATGAAACTACGGCAGACTCCCTTAACCTGAACGAGAACGGCGAGGTCGAAATTCCGAGAGAACAAGTCATCGGAACGGCAAGTGAGCTTTTCGGTGATAAGGTTTATGCGGACGTTGAGGATCAGTTGGCGGCAGCCGTGGAGGAAATCCAGAAGAATGTGGAAATGACTTCGGATCCCAAGAAGGACGAGTTAAAGGCCCTCCGTGAACAGTTCTCAAAGCCAATTGCGGACACGCTTATGGACTCTGCAAGGGCACAGTACGGCAGTGAATTGAAAAAATCCACCCAAAATCAGTTGAAACGCAAAATTCAAGAGACTACGGACACAGTCGTAAACCGTGAATACGGCGATTACACGATTCGGGATCATCAGCTTGCCAAAGAGCGCGAAGACAGAATCCAGGAGGCACAGCAATCCGGAGCCACAATGGCGGAGATCACGCAAATTGATGAAGAGTATGCCGCAAGGCGTCTCCAGGGCTACCGTGATATGGTCGACAACATCGGCAGGAAGCTCCATAGCGATGAGACGGTGAAAAAGGCTGCGGAAACCATCGTCGAAACGGTAGAAACCGAAAAGCTGAATGCAGAAAAGGATTCTATCGAGGGCAGCGTCCGCGACCATCTGCGCGGTTTCTCTCGTACGATTCCGGCGTTCCTCATGGCTTATGGCGATGAGAATACCACGCTTGCGAACTTTGACGCACTTGTGCCGGATGAGGTGTTCTGGGAGGTCACCGTCAATCCGCAGAATGGGCAGGGCGTGACGCTTGACCAGTTCCGTATGCTGCGCGACGGCGGCGACTATGTATCGGAAAGCGGCGAGCAGAAGCACTTTGACGGGCACCTGTTTGACGAGGTCGTGTTCAACGATGCCGTGCAGGAGTTTATGAAAAAACGTGCCGAGCTTGCGAACTATTTTGAGCCTGACCATATGGGAGACATCTTTGATTTTATTCCTCCCCAGCGCACGAACCAGATATTCACGCCGAAAAAGGTAGTGAAGGACATGGTGGATAGGCTTGAGCAGGAAAACCCAGGTTGCTTTGACGATCCTGATGCAACATTTGCCGACCTCTATATGAAGTCGGGGATGTATGTGACGGAGATCGTGACACGGCTCTATCAGAGCAAGCGCATGAAGGCGTTGTACCCCGATGATGCCGAGAGGCTGAATCACATCTTTGCCAAGCAGGTATTCGGATGCGCTCCGACGGAGATCATATATCGGATCTGCCTGCGGTACATCCTCGGATTCAGCGACGAGATACACATCGAGAAAAACAATATCCGCCTCTGTGATACTCTGGAATATGCAAAGAACGGAACGCTGGTTGCAGAAATGAGTAAGCTGTTCGATTTTTAATGTATGCAGATGTGAATTCGGCGGTAATAAAGGTAGCGGCAGCATGGATTGATAGTAAAGCCAAAAAGCAAAACCAACTGGAGTAGTTCGACTTTATGGAAGTATTCGATGCTTTTACGGGTAGCAAAGCACGGAAAGCACGGTGTGATAATATCGATGGATACAAGGACGACTATTCCCAGCAGATATAAAACAATTACAAAACAAATACTACTTTTGCCTACTGATGATATTATCAGGGAAATCCCGAGCGGCGCGTTCTTTTGCTTCGTCAATAAAATGGTTGATGAATTTGTTAAATTCTTCCGCTGCACGAAATTGCTGAAGCTCGCTGTTATCTCTTTTCGCGATTGCACTGGAAATGGCTGTATGGATCAATTCGTCATCGCTCATCATATGTAATTTCTTGCTCAGTTTTGAGCTCGGTATTTGAAACTTATTTATGTATAGGATTAGCTTTTCGGTTAACATCCGATCTTCAGGATTGACAAATAAAAGAAAATCATCCGCTTCCGCTTCGCCCTCCACTTCATGGATGTATTGATCACATAGAATATGGAGCATTTGCTCGTGCAGTGAGCTGTTCTCTGCGCGAGCCAGCCGACCGATGATTTCCGGAAATTCTTTGCACTCGATGAGTGCAGACGTGATGCGCTGGTTGCACATGATTATATCCTTGCTAAGCTGAATTTCTTCAAGTTCATAATCTTTCAGGCCTGAATGCAGCCGCTCGACGGCTTCTTCTGACAGACCGGTGTATTCGACCGCTGCTTTCGCACTGGCGTCCGGGCTTTTGGTGTCACTGAGTCCAAGCAAGTAGTCGGTCGATACGCCGAAGTACTGTGCAATATCCGCGAGCTTGATGATGTCGGGTACGCTCTCGCCGGTTTGCCAGTTGGAAATCGTCTGCCTTGTCGTGTGAAAAATCGCGCCCCATTGCGCCAGCGCCTTGTCCTCTTGTGCGCACAACTGCAGGAATCGAGAAGAAAATGCGTGCGCTTTGTCCAATTTGATACCCTGTCTGCCCATAATATACCTCTCGATGTAAATTGCATTAACCAATTCGCTTTTGAGTGTTGACAATATTTGCGTCTCGTGAGATAACGATATCACACGACGACTCCGGAGTCAAGTGACTAAATTGCAGAGAAGGTTTGAGATGAAACAGAAAAACAAAATCATGACGCAAAACACGAAGGAGGATGCCTATGACAGATGAACATACACAGATGCATGAAAACGACTCTCTGATTGAGAGCTTTATCCCCACGGATTTTACGGATGTAGGGCAGGGAACCGTGCTCTATGAGGCTTACCATCACAAGCTGCGCTATTGTGAGGGCGTGGGATGGATCGCATATAACGGCGGCGTATGGGAACCGTCTGAAACGGCGGCACATAGCTATTCCCAGCGCTTGACGGATCTGCAGATGCAGGAAGCAAAGACCATGGGACTGAACAATATTGGTATGTTTGGACAGACTGCATCGATGTCGCAGACCTATATGGAGTATGCCGTGGTGCGACGCTCGTCGGCTAAAATTGCGGCCGCTTTGAGAGAGGCCAAGCCGAAGCTCAGTATCCGGGCTGCGATGCTGGATGGGGATCCGCTCATTTTGAATACGCCTGACGGAGAGATCCATTTGGATACGGGAGAAATGTCTCCGCACGAGCCGGAGCATTTTATTACGCACATGACGAGCTGCGCGCCTTCTGACGATGGGGCGGATATCTGGGACACGTTTTTGCACCAGATTGCTTGTGATGACGAAACGCTCGTGGCATTCCTCAAGCAGATTGCGGGTATGGCCGCGATCGGTAAGGTCTATGAAGAGCGGCTCGTGATCGCGCTCGGGAGCGGCGGCAATGGAAAGAGCACATTTTTTAACGCCATTCAGGATGTGATGGGTGATTACGCTTGCACGATCCGCTCGGAGCTGCTGGTCGCAAGCAATGACAGCGGCAAGAAATTTGAACTGGCGAGGCTGCGCGGAAAGCGCTTGGCCATTGCAGAGGAATTGGAAGAGGGGAGACAGCTGGATACTGCGGAGGTAAAGCATTTGTGCAGTACCGGAGATATCAACGCGCAGTTTAAGGGGAAGGACGTTTTCACGTTCAAACCGTCTCATTCCATTGTGCTGTGTACCAACCACATGCCGTCGGTAAAGGTCATGGACAGCGGTACTTGGGATCGCCTGATTGTAGTGCCGTTTCGCGGAAGATTCCGAAGCCAGGAGAACGAGATTAAAAACTATGGCAATTACCTCGTGCGAACCTGCGGCGGCGCGATCCTGAGCTGGATCATTGACGGCGCCCGCGAATATATCTGCAATGACTATAAGCTGGACATTCCCGAGTGCATCAGCAGTGCGACGGAGCAGTATCAGCAGGAAAATGACTGGCTCACGGATTTCTTCAACGAGTGGGTCGCTCTGGATAAAAATGAGGACACGTATGGCAGCGACATTTATGGGGCGTATACGTCCTTTTGCAGTGAGCACGGTGAGCGGATGCTTCCCATGTCCTCTGTGCTTCCGCTGGTTGCAACGAAGGCGGGCGCAACGAAGAAGCGCACAAAAAAGGGCAATGTGTATCAGGGCTTGAGAATTATCAGCGAGTTCGAGCGCGCAGCGTCCTAAAAGGCATCGCGGTGTATGGTGGTGTAGGCATATTTCTCTCACGGTTAAAAACGGATAAAAATGTAAATGAGCAATTTGCCATACACCTTTATACACCGCTTCACTGTATCCACCGCTGCGCGGCGGGGCCTGTCTTGCAGCGCAGTACGTGCTGCGCCCGTACTGCTCGCTTGAATTTTGCCTGCTCGCTGCGCTCGTCAGCCAAAATTCGATCAAAAAAACACAATCGGTATGAATAGAACATTCGCAAACAAGTGTGCTCTCCATGGATACGGAGCGATTTTTTTGCGGAAATCAATCGTAGTTGCTGGGTCAGTGCACGAGTCAGCCACCTATATGCGGCGCTGGAAAAACAGCCGCTCACGCTGGTTTTAACTGCCCCCGATGAATACCGTTTGCAATTCTTGGCTCGATATGTTATTATAATAGTGTCCAGTTCTACTGTGACATACATCTGCATAACGGAGGAATGTGCCTCTGACAAATGTGCTGAAATTGCAGCTTTTTTCTCCAGAAGATGCTCGATATGTTCGAGGACAACGACGACGTCCAGAACGTGTGGCACAACTGGGAAGAGTGATCTGATACACGAAAACGACCGCGGCCGATTCGGCTACGGTCGTTTTTCACTGAAAAGATGAATTTTTTGTGAATTTTCGGATTGTAAATCGGGAAACGATATGCTAGTATACAACCAATGAAGCGATGCTTTCGCTCAGAGATACCAACGGAGGAAAACGAAATGAAATACTGCAGTCAATGCGGCAAAGAGCTGGTAGACGAGGCAGTCGTGTGCCCGAACTGCGGCTGCGCGGTGCAGGCGCCGGTAAGCCAGCAGGAGGATAAACCGTCGACGGTCCTGAACATTCTGGCGTTTTTGTTCCCGGTGATCGGCCTGATCCTGTTCCTGTGCTTCCAGAAGACGACGCCGGTGCGTGCCAAAGCGATCGGCAAGTGGGCGCTGGACGGCTTCGTTGTCGGTGTTGCGCTCTCGATTCTGGTCGGGATTCTGGGCGGGATTCTGGGTGCCATGTACGCATAAACGCGCGTGTGCGGGTGAAATGCAGCTGCATTTCGCCCGCTTTTTTACATATACACGGTTTTGAACTTCACACGAAAAGAATATCATGGCCTCTCAAGCATTCTTGGAGGCGATCGTATGAAGCATCTAAAGCTCTGGGACGGCATTTCGAGCGTTTTGGTTCTGTTTGGCCTGGGCCTGTACGGCAGCAGCTGCTACTATGGCATCTGGGCACTGATATATGTAGCACTGGGGTGCATCGTGCTGGGCGCGGTCATTGCCGTGCGTACACAGCGCTGCCCGTTTTGCCATCGCTACCTCGGCATGATATTTTTCACCGGCAAAAAGACGTACTGCCCGCACTGCGGCAGCGACGTGCGCGCGGGCAGAAACGTTTGACAGCGCCGTCGTTTTCCGCTATGCTGGATGCATCGAACATGCGAAAGCGGGGATACCATGAAACTTGGCCTGTGCCAAATGCCGGTCACGGCGTCCAAAACGGAGAATTTTGCGACGATGCGCCGCTATGTGCACGATGCCGCTGCGGCCGGCTGCGATCTGGTCGCGCTGCCGGAGATGTGGTGCTGCCCATATAACAATGCGGCGTTTGTACAATACGCCGAGCCGCAGGGCGGCGAGACGTGGCGTCTGCTGCGCGACACGGCGCGCGC
>ENA-OURS01002583-OURS01002583.1-human-gut-metagenome-genome-assembly--contig:-NODE-2583-length-12524-cov-19.638062_pt1 | contig 12524 bp, 6 predicted proteins | sample MGYA00242109_ERZ509010 | MGnify/ENA primary metagenome ERZ509010 (study PRJEB26280, sample SAMEA2338774) | human gut metagenome | biome: human gut; feature: human-associated habitat; material: faeces... | reverse complement strand
AGGATATCTCGCTTTTCATGTTTTCAATGTGTAACACATGTATTGTAATCCTACACTCTTTAATTCGCCTTTTGGCGTAACATACTCCCGTGCAGGACAAAAACATGATATAATAATTGTCGATAAATGACAGCAGCTATGGGCTGCCCGGTGAAGAGGGGTATATGTATGCATTTTCAGGATGAATTGACCATCGATATGACGCATTTTTCCGGCGAGGGCTGGGGGATCACGGAGGAGGAGATCGATGCCTGCAAGGAGCGCATTCGTGAGGCGGCGCTTTCTGTGGAGCGGCTTCGGAAGAGTGGGAAGGGGCCGGATGGCAGTCTCGTGCTTTTCCCGCATCTGCCGTATCTTCTGGAGGAAGAGGTTTTGATCTCCAAAGAGGAGAGGGAGAGGCTGCTTGCTCTCTCGAAGCTGGCGAAGGAGCAGGATATCGTGGTGTCGATCGGTATCGGGGGCTCATATCTTGGAAATCAGGTGCTTTTTGATCTGTTCTGCGGACAGTATTGGAATCTGATGACGAAGGAGGAGCGCCACGGGTATCCGCAGCTGTATTTTGCGGGGCAAAATCTGGATCCGGTGAGTCTTCTCTCGCTGGTGGACCGCATCCGGCGGAGCTCGCAGACAGCGTGGTGGAAGCACAAGGTGCTGCTGGTCGTGAATTCGAAGTCTGGGACGACTTTGGAGCCGGTCATGGCAGAGCGGGCGCTGCGTGAGATGCTGGGGAAGTTCTGCGAGGTGAGCGTCATCGCGGTGACGGACAAGGAGAAGGGGGCGCTGCGTCCTCTGGCGGAGAAGAATGGCTGGCCGTGCTTCACGGTGCCGGATGGCATCGGTGGACGTTTCAGCGTTTTCTCTCAGGTGGGGCTGGTCTTTGCGATGCTTTCGGGGATCGATATCCGGGATTTCCTGGCGGGAGCGAGGATGACGGAAGAGGCTTGCCGCAGTCTTTCGCTTTCGGAGAATCCGGCGCTGCAACTGGCGGTCCGTAAGTATCTGGCGCGGAAGAATCATGGTGTCGATGCGGAGATCATCATGCCGTATGGGGACAGTCTCCGCTCGCTCGGCTGGTGGTATGCACAGCTTCTGGGTGAGTCTTTGGGCAAGGCGCTCACGGTCTCCGGGGAAGAGATCCACTATGGCCGTATCCCGGTCGCGGCGGTGGGGACGACGGATATGCATTCGTTGACGCAGGAGCATCAGGAGGGGAAACGGAATAAGCTCGTGCAGTTCATCACGGTCAGGGAATCGCGGGAAGACGCGGCCATCCTCTGTGATGAGGGGGAAGAGTGCGGCCCGGTCCCGCTTTCCTATATGCTTTCTGCGGCGCAGCGCTCGGATGAGGAGGCGCTGGCCCATGATGGCCGCATGAGCTGTGATCTCATCATGAGAAGGTGTACACCTTTCCATGTGGGGGCGCTCATGTATTTTCTCTTCCTCACGATCGCCTACGAGGGGGCGCTTGCGGGCGTCAATGCTTATGACCAGCCGGGGGTGGAGAGTTATAAGAAGATCCTCCATGCGGATCTGAAAGAGTATATCGTGAAGCATAAGAAGTGACTAGGGACTGGTGGCTGGTGACTAGTGGCTAGGGATTAGGAATAAGGGAGTAGGAATAAAAAGCCGCAGCGACGTTGTCGCTGCGGTTTTTGCGTGCTAAGGAAAGGCGGATTCATTGCAGAATATAATCGGAAAGGGGGAACATTGGCAGCAGGCGGCTTTCTCGTAACGTCATTTCGAGCGAAGTCGAGAAATCTTCCTTGCCCTGCGGTTATCCATGTCAGTGTGAAAATGAAAATCGGCGTCTTTGTGTTTCTTTTCCCTGCTGTATCACGTCGGCCGTTTATGGGACTGCCAGAAAGATCCCTCGGCTGCGCTCGGGATGACGAAACGGAAAGCGGATGGTTTCTCACTCGTTTTCAGATCGCTGCCATCTATCCGCTTCCTTCGGTGTGTCCCTCTTCAACGAGTTCGCAGCGGGGAGGAATGCCCGAAGGAAAAGCGGAGAGCGTTCTTCTCGTATCGTCAGCCTTCCCCCATGGGGAAGGCCAATCGGTGGCGGCTTCGCCGCAGTATAAAGGAAGGCGATGCCCGAGGTTCGGTGGATAGCAGGTTTCCCGTTTCAATTTTCCTGACATAGGCCGCCCCGCCGCGAATGACAAAGATTTCTCGGCAACGCTTTCAATGATGATACGGGAGTATCACACCTAATCCCTAGCCACTAGTCACCAGCTACTTCTTCAGGTATGGCACGACGGCGCTGCCGTGGGGGATGATATTGATGGCGTAGTCTGTCTTGCCTTCGCCTTCGAGCTGCTTTTGGGCGAGCTGCCAGGCTTCTTCGACGGTGGCGACGGGGATCTGGTGGGTCTTTTCGCGGAGGATGTCGAAGTTTTCCGGACGGGTGACGATGTAGACGGTGTGGGTGAGGGCGGTGTTCAGATTTTCAAAGGCGACGAAGAAGGGGATGGTGAAGCAGTCGCGCAGGCCTTTTTCCATGTCGACCAGGTTCTTGTACTTGAAGCTGCCGAGGTAGGCGGCAGGCTCCATGATGTCTTCGGCTTCGATCATGGTGATGATGATGCCGCCTTTCTTGGTGGCGATCTCAGCCGTGGTGTAGCACTTGGTTCCCTGATACAGGTTCGTGTCCTTCGGATAGCCGCCGGCGGAGACGATGGTGACGTCGGCCTGCTGCTTCATCGGGACTTTCTGGAGGCGGTAGGTCTCCTTCGTGCCTTCGAGCCATGCTTCGTAGGGGTCGCCGCCGACCATGGAGGAGATGCGGCCTTCTTCATTGATGATGGAGTGGACGAGGAAGCAGGGGTGTACCATGTCGCAGGCTTCCTGCATGTCGCTGGATACGGGATTTCCTTCGATCTTTAAGAGCTTGGCGTCAGGGTTGAGGCCGCTGCCGAGGGTGGCTCCAAGGGCGTGGCAGTGGTTCTGCTGAACGGTGTCGAAGCCGGCAACGCCCGGGAGGATGAGCTTGCGGCCGCCGCCGAAGCCGGCCATGTCGTGGGTGGAGACGGCATTGATGAGGATGACCTTGTCCGCATCTACGACGCGCTTGTCGATCCAGACTTCGGTGCCGAGGGTGGTCTTTCCGAGGTAGGTCTGCTGGGATTTGTCGGTGGAGATATGCTGGTACATGGTGATGCGGCGGGCGACTTCTTCGCCGACGCAGGTGATGTTCTCTTCGTCGGTGTGGGGGCGGTGGGTGCCTTGTGCAAAGACGATGCAGATGTCCTTGTCAGGGATGCCGGCGAGATTCAATTCGTCTACGACGTAGATCAGAAATTCGGAGGCGCGGTTCCAGGCGCGGGTGATGTCGGCGACGACGAGGCAGACTTTGTCGCCGCTCTTTACGACCTCCTTCAGCGGGGCGCTGCCGATCGGGCTTCGCATGGAGGCAAGGGTCGCTTCTTTGACGTCGCAGGCGGGGGTCGGGACGCCTTCTAAAACGTCGGAAATATGATTTTCCGGCAGCATGACGGACTGCACGCCGCGGCCGAATGCGAGTTTGAATTCTTTCATGGATGAGATCCTCCTTGGTGGTATGGAAATGGGTATGTCGTCTCATTATAGCATGAATGGGGAGAGGGAATGAGAAATGAGAAATTAGAAATGAGAAATGGTGGTGGCGGCTTCGCCGCATTTTAGAGGATGGTCTTCTCGTATCGCGAGCCTTCCCCTCGAGGGGAAGGTGCCCCGGAGGGGCGGATAGGGTACAGGCGGGATGAAAGACAGATGGGATAAAATCCCCTAATCCCTAGCTACCAGTTACTAGTCACAAATCACCAGTCTCTTGCTATTCTCATCTCACGCCGGGAAAGCTGTCGACGAACTGGATGCGGATATCGGGGAAGCTGTCGACGTACTCGATGGTGAAGTCTTCGCCGTAGTCAACGAATTGCCATTCGCCGATGCCATCCGGAAAGGAGGAGACGACCTTGACACGAAGGTCGGGGAAGGAGGAGACGACCTTCACTTTCACGTCGCCAAAGTGCTCTACGACCTTCACGCGGCCGGCCATGCGGATATTTTTGAAATAGCCGTCCTGATTGATAGGGCTCGCGGCGAAGGAGAGCTGGGCTGCGAAGAGGGAGAAGAGAAGGGTGAGGAGAAGGGCGAGCCGTGTTTTCATGAGGGGCTCCTTTCTTGTGGGAATGAGAAATGAGAAATGGTGGTGGCGGCTGCGCCGAGATCGATGACTCAGGTCGCAGCTGTTCTGGCATTCGTTATCTCACATACGACGTTTCTCGCCGCTCAGGATGACGAAACGGGGCGATGCCCGAAGGTAAGTGGATAGCAGGTTTCCCGTTTGGAATTTCCAATCATTGTCCGCTTGCCCGCGGATGACAAAGATTTCTCGGCAACGCTTTCAATGACGACGTGGAAGTCTGACGGCTCCTAGTCCCCAGTCACCAGTCGCTAACTATCCCCATCGTATGCCTAATGGGCGCGGCTTGTCAACGATTTTTCAAGATAGCAGGTTTCCCGCTTTGGGGTTCTAAACATCGACCGCTTGCCTGCGAATGACAAAGATTTCTCGGCAACGCTTTCAATGACGATGTGGAAGTCTGACGTCTCCCAGTCCCCTAGTCTTCTAGTGACCAGTCCCTAGTCACAAGTCACAAGTCACAAGTCACTAGTCCCCAGTCCCCAGTCACTTATTATTTCTACATTTCCTCTTTCCAAACGATTTCCTTCCATGATATAATACGAATTACACACTTCATAGGAAGGTCCGAAGTCGGGCGAGGCAGCTAGCGCTGTTTTCGCTCGGCTTTTTTTGTAGGAGAGAAGGAATGGGCATGAAAAAATGGAGAGATCTGCCAGAGGCGCAGGGACTGTATGACCCCAGAAATGAACATGATGCTTGCGGGATCGGCTTTGTGGCGAATATCCGCGGCGAGCGCTCGTATGGTATTGTCGATGATGCTTTGAAGATCCTGGAGAATCTGAAGCACAGAGGCGGCGAGGGCGCAGACCATAAGAGCGGGGATGGTGCGGGGATCCTGACGCAGATCCCGCATGATTTCTTTCATCGCGAGTGCGAGGTGCTGGGCTTTTCGCTTCCGCCGGAGGGAGAGTACGGTGTCGGCATGATCTTTGCGCACCGCTATGAGGATTTCCGCAAGGAGCAGATGCGGGTCTTCGAGGAGATCGTGAAGGAGGAAGGACAGACGGTCCTTGGCTGGCGTGAGGTGCCGATCGATGAGAGCATCATCGGTGAGGCGGCGCGCTCGATCCGTCCGCGTTTTCTGCAGGTCTTCATCGGCAAGAATCCATCGCTTCGGGATCAGATGGATTTCGAGCGCAAGCTCTACATCATCCGGCGGCTTGCGGAGAAGAAGATCATTCCGCTTTCGGAAGGCATGGGGACGGATTTCTATATCGCCAGCCTGTCTTCGCGCACGATCGTGTACAAGGGGATGCTGACGAGTGAGCAGCTGCGCCATTTCTATCTGGATCTGTCGGATCTGGACTATAAGACGGCGATGGCGATGGTGCATTCGCGTTTTTCGACGAATACATTCCCGAGCTGGGCGCGCGCTCATCCGAACCGCTACATCGTCCACAATGGGGAGATCAATACGATCAAGGGGAATATCAACTGGCTGAATGCGCGTGAGAGCAAGTCGCGCCCGTCGAACGATCCGGAGCTGGTGAAGGCTTTCCCGGTCGTCGATGACACGGGGAGCGACTCGGCGATGTTTGATAACTGCCTGGAGTACATCCACATGGCGGGGCATTCGCTGGCTCATGCGATGATGGTCATGATGCCGGAGCCGTGGGAGAAGGATCCGTCCATGGATGAGGAGAAGAAGGCATTCTACCGGTATCACAATTTCATGATGGAGCCATGGGACGGCCCGGCGGCGATGTGTTTCTGCGATGGCGTGTCCATCGGCGGGATGCTGGATCGCAATGGTCTGCGTCCGGCGCGCTACTATGTCATGAAGGATGACCGTGTCATCCTGTCTTCGGAAGTGGGGGCGGTGCCGGTCGATCAGGAGAATGTACTATACAAAGGACGCCTCGAACCGGGCAAGCTCTTCCTCATCGATACGGCGCAGCAGCGCATCATCAGTGATGAGGAGATCAAGCACACGATGGCGAAGGCGCATCCCTATGCGAAGTGGTGCGAGGAGCATCTGCTCGATCTGAAGGATCTGGCGAAGGAGGAGAAGGAGCCGGAAGTGCCGGAGGATCTCCTTCTCGAGCAGAAGAATTTCGGCTATACGGTCGAGGATCTGCGCGATATCCTGACGCCGATGGCGGAGAACGGCAAGGAGCCGATCGGCGCTATGGGGATGGACTCGCCGCTCGCTGTCCTGTCGGAAGCGCCGCAGCTGCTTTATGACTATTTCCAGCAGAATTTCGCACAGGTCACGAATCCGCCGATCGACGGTGTCCGTGAAAGGATCGTGACCTCGTCCTCGGTCGTGATCGGCAACATGGCCAATATCATGGATCCGGATGAGAAAGGGACGGCGGCGCTCTTCATCGACCGTCCGCTCATCACGAATGAGGAAATGGAAGTCATCAAGCATCTCAAAAGCAGCCAGCTGAAGCCGGTCGTGCTTTCGCTGCTCTATCCGGCAGCCGGCGGCGGCCGTGCGATGGAGAAGGCGCTCCATGAGCTTTTCACAGCCGCGCTTGCTGCGGTGAGGGATGGGAAGAATATCCTGATCCTCTCTGACCGCGGCGTGGATAAGGAGCACATGGCGATCCCGGCGCTTCTCGCTTCGGCGGGGCTGCACAATGATCTCATCCGTGAGAAGGTGCGTCCGGATGTCGGTATCATTCTGGAATCGGGCGAGCCGCGTGAGATCCATCATTTCGCCGCGCTGATCGGTTTCGGCGTGACGGCGATCAATCCGTATCTGGCGCTGGAGACGGTGAAGGATCTCGTGGACAAGAACCGCCTGCACGGCAAGAGCGCGAAGGAAGCGCTCGCAAACTACCTCACGGCAGCAGTGAACGGCATTCTGGGCGTCATGAGCAAAATGGGGATCTCCACCGTCAAGAGCTACCACGGCGCGCAGATCTTCGAAGCTGTCGGCATCGGCAAGGAGGTGGCGGAGAAATATTTCGGCGGCATCGCCTCTCCGATCGGAGGCATCGGCTTGAAGGAGATCGCCAAGGAAGCCGAGATGCGCCACGAGGCGGCGTACGAGGGGACCAAGGGACTCTCCTCCGGCGACGTCTATATGTATCATAGAAATGGCTACGAACCGCACATCCTGACGCCGGAGGCCATCCGTCTTCTGCAGCGGGCATGCCGTACGGGAAGCTATGAGGTCTACAAGGAATTTGCGAAGGTGGTCAATGAGCCGCTCATCCGTCTTCGTGACCTTCTGGAATTCAATTACCCTGCCGGATGCAGTATCCCGATCGAAGAGGTCGAGAGCGTGGACTCCATCGTGCATCATTTCCGTACCGGTGCGATGAGCTATGGCGCACTCAGCAAGGAAGCCCATGAGTGCATCGCGAAAGCCATGAATGCCCTTGGCAGCCGCAGCAACACCGGTGAAGGCGGCGAGGATACCGAGCGCTTCGCGCTGCTCCCTGATGGTTCTTCGGTCAATGACGAGATCAAGCAGGTATCGACAGCACGATTCGGCGTCACGGGGAATTACCTCGTCCACGGCAAAGAGATCCAGATCAAGTGCGCGCAGGGGGCTAAGCCCGGCGAAGGCGGACATCTTCCGGGCAGCAAGGTCGATCCGGCCATCGGCAAGACACGCCACTCCACCCCGGGCGTAGCCCTGATCTCGCCGCCGCCGCACCATGATGTCTACTCCATCGAAGACCTGGCAGAGCTTGTCTTTGACCTGAAGAATGCCAACCACAAGGCGGAGATCAATGTCAAGCTCACCGCCGGTGCCGGTGTCGGTACCATTGCGGCCGGTGTCGTCAAGGCGAAAGCCGACGGTGTCACCATCAGCGGCTGCGATGGCGGCACGGGGGCATCGCCCCGGACCAGCATGCGCCATGCGGGACTTCCATGGGAGCTGGGACTTTCCGAAGCGCAGCAGGTCCTCCTCCTGAATCAGCTCCGCGACCGCGTGAAGCTCGAAACGGACGGCAAGCTCCTGACCGGCCGGGATGCGGCCATCGCCTGCCTCTTGGGCGCAGAGCTCTTCAGCTTCTGCACCGGGCCGCTCATCGCGATCGGCTGCCAGATGTTCCGCGTCTGCAACAAAAATACCTGCCCCTTCGGTATCTGCACGCAGGATGAGAAGCTCAGGAAACGCTTCGCCGGCAAGCCTGAGTATGTGATGAACTACATGCGCTTCGTCGCAGAAGACCTGCGTGAGATCATGGCACACCTCGGCTTCCACAAGCTCGAAGACATGGTGGGCCGAAGCGACCGCCTGAAGCAGAAGAGCTTCACCGGGAACAAGAAGGCAGATACCCTCTCTCTCGATGCCCTGCTCTTCCGTCCGTATACAGACATCACCGTCGGTCACCATTTCATGAAGGCGCAGGATCATGAGATCGAAAAGACCCTCGATATGGCCAAGCTCGTCCGCATGTGCAAGCCGGCTCTCGACGAGCAGAAGCGCGTCATCGCAAAGCTCTTCATCAAGAACACCGACCGCGTCACCGGCACCATCCTTGGCAGCGAGATCTCCCGCCGCTACGGCGATGAAGGACTGCCCGAAGACACCATATCCCTCTCCTTCGTCGGCTCTGCGGGACAGAGCTTCGGCGCTTTCATCCCGAAGGGCCTGACGCTCACCCTGGAAGGCGATGCGAATGACTACGTCGGCAAGGGCCTTTCCGGCGGCAAGATCATCATTTATCCGCCGAGAGAAGCCACCTTCCGCGCGGAAGACAATGTCATCATCGGAAACGTCGCCTTCTTCGGAGCGACAAGCGGGGAAGCCTTCGTTTCCGGCAAAGCCGGGGAACGCTTCTGCGTCAGAAACAGCGGTGCGACCGTCGTCGTCGAAGGCATCGGCAACCACGGCTGCGAATACATGACCGGCGGCAAGGTCATCATCCTGGGCGAGACGGGCAAAAACTTCGCAGCCGGTATGTCCGGCGGCGTCGCTTATGTGCTCGACCTCGATGAACGCCTGTGCAATCAAGAGCTGATCCATTTGGAACCGCTCACGGACAAAGAGGAGATCGCAAGCGTCAAGAAGCTGATCGATGCCCACTATCTTTCGACCAGAAGCCGCAAGGCGGAATCCATCCTTGCACGCTGGGATGTCTACTACTCCCGCTTCACTAAGGTCATCCCGAAGGAATACGAGGCCATGGAAGAAGCGATCAGGACAGGCATGGCCGAAGGCCTCACACGCGAAGAAGCCATCAGAAAAGCGTATGATAAGAAGTTTGGAAAATAGTGACTGGTGACTAGTGACTGGTGACTAGTAGCTAGGGATTAGGGACTGAAAATCTCTTTATCCTGTATCACCCACTTCCTTCTTTTGAAAGGCGGTGCCCCGAAGGGGCGAAGGTTGGCGGCGTAGCGTCTGCAGCGGAAGTCTCACGTCATATCCATTACCCCCAAAGGCGATGCCCATTAACGGGCATCGCCTTTTTGATTGCCAAGCATACCCCGGCTGTATTATACTTGAGGATGGATACATAGCGATGATACAAAAAGAGAAATGGTGACGGCAGCTGCGCCGTCCATAGAAGAAGGGCGATGCCCGATCCCATTTCTCATGTGACGGGCGATCGACCTTTCATCGTTCGCCCATCTGAATTACGGAAGAAAGGAGGGATACCATGGGACTATCGATCAAAGACATCCTGCTCTTGGACTACTTCGATGGCAAGCCGGCGCACCACAAGGTGCCACCCTATAAAGAGAGCATCTACGGGCGTGATGCGAATGACCGCATCGGAGAGCTTTTTGATGACGGCTGGATCCGCATGAGCCGTCCGCAGGAGACGCTCACCATGCTGCCGGACAAAGCGCTCTCCGATTTCCTCAAACGATACGATCTCTCCGGTGAAGGCACACACGCCGAGCTCGTGGGCCGTGTCATCGCCAAAGTGCCGGAGAAGGACTATGCTCATGGCGTCCCGAAGATCTACGTCCTTACCAAGGAAGGGCAGGCGGAGGTCGGACACCACATGGCCTACGTACTGAACGTCCGTGAGAACTACGGTCTGACCGAGGGCGAGATCGGTGAGTCGCAGACCGCTCTCTCCGCCCGCGGCGAGTCCTACACCGCCCGCGGCATCCTTTACCGCGCTTTTCAGCAGAAGATCTCTCTCTACACCATGGCAGGGGAATGGTCGAAGCTGCGCAACATGTACTATACCGTGGCGAATTTCTACATCCGCATCAAGCACAATGACTACGCACTGCCATACCTTTACCTCGTCTTCTTCATGGATATGTCCGGTATGGGCAATAAGAACAACCTCGTGCCCTACGAGAACCTTTTCCCGACGCAGAAGGGCATGATCCTGCTCATGGATGAGATCAGGAAAGGTCTGCACATGACGATGGACGATGTGAAAGGCTCCTTCCTCTCCTCCATCGCCCGCATGGCGCCATCGCTGCCCTTCTCCTACTTCTCTCCGCAGGTCATGGCCTCCATGCTGCTCGAACGTCTCCGCGGCATCGATTTCAACGGCACGAAGTACATCTGCGACAGAAATGTCCCGGATCCTTCCTCGGGGGCGTACCACTATGTTCCCTACGGCCGGAGCGAAGCCCGCCCCGCCGCCCGCACCCGTCATATCGTGAAGCCGAAGATCATGGCGCCTCCGGTCCTGCGGATGCCCACCTTCACCGCGCCCGCCCCCTTTTGCCCGAGCGAGGCCGGAAAGCCCAAGGAAGCTCCCGCGCAGGAGATCGAGAAACCGGCTCCGCCTAAAGAAGGAAAAAAGGAGAAAGGGATTCTCGCAAAGATCAAAAAGCTGTTTTGACTGGTGGCTGGTGACTAGTGACTGGGGACTAGGGGTCGTTAGGCTCTCCCGTATCATCATTTCGAGCGAAGCCCTCGAATCTTTTTCGCTCGCGGTCAGGCGGACCATGTTTGTAAACGCCAAACGGGAAACCTGTTATCCACAAAACCTTCGGGCATCGCCCCATATATACTCGCGGCGCTTCATTTTTTATGCGCCGCACCACCATTCCTAATTCCTCATTCCTAATTCCTCATTTGAGTAGAGCTTTCAGCCGCAATCAAGGGGCGGCACGCCCCACGGGCTAATCCGGAATCCAAACAAAAAAGCACTCCTTTCGGAGTGCTTTGCTTGGTGCGCTTGGGGGGATTCGAACCCCCGACACACGGTTTAGGAAACCGCCGCTCTATCCAGCTGAGCTACAAACGCATGAATCTTTCCTATTATAGCATGGGAGAGAACATGTGAGAAGGGAGAAGTTGGAGGGGTGACTGGGGATTAGGGACTGGTATCTAGGGATTAGGGACTTTATCCCATCTGTCTTCCATACCGCCCCTGCCCTATCCGCCCCTTCGGGTCGCCTTCCCCTCGAGGGGAAGGCGACCCGGGAAAACCATCACCAGGACCCTCAGCCCCGTGAAACCTTTTCTTTGGACCATCCATGGGCGCATCTGGAGCCCTGTTTTTTACAGAAAGCGTGAACTTTATGAATATCAGACATCTTACCATCGGCAGCGGACGGCCGAAGATCTGCGTTCCGCTGGTGTCTTCCAACTTGGAAGATCTGGAAAAGGAATGCGCATCACTATCATCCTGTCCTTTGGATATGCTCGAGTGGCGTGTGGACTACCTCCTGAATCAGGAGGATTTCCATGCGACAAAAGATCTGGAAACTGCCTATGCGGTCATCCGCAGGCATTTCAAGGATGTGCCGCTTTTGACGACGGTGCGCACGAAGAGCCAGGGCGGGGCGCACAAGACCCCGGGCGGTGAGTACGTGTCGCTGCTCTCTCTCATCATCCGTTCGCACTGGGCGGATGTGCTCGATGTGGAGTATGGGCATGAAGTGCTCGATACGAAGGTTTTGATCAAGCAGGCGCATGAACAGGGGATCCCCGTCTTGATGAGCTATCACAAGTTCCAGCGGGCGATGAGCGAGACGGAGCTGATCGATACGTATGAAAATATGGCGTCCTTCAAGGCGGATATTTTGAAGATCGCGGTCATGCCACGAGTGCCTCGTGATACCGCGTCGCTCCTCTCGGCGGCAGCCCGTGTCCGGGAGGATCTTCCCAAGACGCCGGTCATCGCGATCGGTATGGGGCAGGCGGGTCAGCTCACCCGCATCGCGGGCAGCGATCTGGGCGCTCCCATCACGTTCGCAGCCGGTCAAAAAGCCAGCGCACCTGGCCAGCTGACCGCAGCGCAGGTGAAAGCCGTGCTGGATGTACTGTATCAATAGTGACTGGTGACATTCGATCATTCATTTTTCATACCATAGTCACCCTATCCGCCCCTGCGGGGCACCTTCCCCCAGAGGGGAAGGCTATTAAGTTAAGGAAATCGTTAGCTACGTAATGTCTTGCTTCCCCCTTCGGGGGAAGTGCCGAAGGCAATAGGGGCATGCCAGCGGT
>ENA-OURS01002577-OURS01002577.1-human-gut-metagenome-genome-assembly--contig:-NODE-2577-length-12553-cov-7.235158_pt1 | contig 12553 bp, 10 predicted proteins | sample MGYA00242109_ERZ509010 | MGnify/ENA primary metagenome ERZ509010 (study PRJEB26280, sample SAMEA2338774) | human gut metagenome | biome: human gut; feature: human-associated habitat; material: faeces... | reverse complement strand
GCAAGCCCAGCCCCACCAACGCGCAGGATGTGTTCACCGATATGGACGGCCGCCTGCCGCTGATCTTGGACGGCGAAGTGCAGACGGAAAACCTGCAGCGCGGGCAGCTGAGCCTCAGCTGGTTGATGGGGCAGATTCGCGCGCTGGGGTTTGAGGGCGCGCAGGACGTGCTGCTGCTGTGCCTGAACACGCAGGGAATGCTGCTGGCGCAGGGGAAGGGGCGGACGCAGGTGCAGACGCATCAGGCGCTGCCGCCGCAGAAGGTGGTGTGGTGAATGAAGACCGGGGTGTGGATTTCGCTGATTCTGCTTGCGATGACGATTGGGCTGGGCGTGTGGAGCGGGGAAGAGGTGCGCGCGCTGTCCGAGGAATACGCGGCGAGCGCTGAAGAACTGCGGACACTCGCGGAAGCGGAGAATTGGGCGGGCGCGGAGGCATCGCTGCAAAAATGCCAGAGCGTGTGGAAACAAAAAGTGCCGTGGCTGCAAACGCTCATCAATCATGATGATGTGGATGCAGTGACCACGGCACTGAAAAAAATCGAAGCAGGGATTTCGTCGCGCGAACTGCCCTTGTGTCTGGAGGCGTGTGCCGAATTGGGGGAACACGCCGAGCATCTGTATCATCGCGACGCGCTGACATTGGGCAATGTGTTGTAAGCACCACGGGTGCTTCATGGCTAAACACGCGGACACAGCATGAAGAAGTCACCCACTCAATCGCGCGAAAGGGTCAAGGGACAACGTCCCTTGCAGAGGCGAAATCCTTTACGTTCCCGACTGCACGGTAATCAAGTGAATTTCCGGCTGGCAGAATAACCGCGCCGGAAGTCCCGTTGTGCCGACACCACGCGAAATCAGCAGCCACGAACGGTTCTCCAGCAAAAGACCGCTCTCGTAGCGCGACGGTACGCCGTTGAAGTTGAACGCTTCTTCCAGAAACGGAATCTGACCGCCGTGCGTGTGCCCGAACAGCCCCAAATCAAACCAGTTCCCGCGTCCGTTGCGGTCGGTCAGGAGGAGCGAGGACGAAATCACCGACGGGTTGTGCGCCAGAAAGATGACGAAATCCTTCGAGTTGACTTGCGCCGCCACGCTCTTCGCATCGTCCATCTCCGTGCTGACGTCGTCGATGCCTGCAATGTAGATGTCGCTTGTGCCGATGCGCAGGGTCGCGACTTCGTTGCACAGCAGCGTCACCCCCGCTTTGGACATTTTGTTCCGCAGTGTGGATGGCTCCTCGCCCTTCTCCAACGGGCTGCGGTCGCATTCGCCCACGACGGCGTACACCCCGTAGTTGCTCGAAATGCGCCGCGGCAGATTCTCGAAAAACGCCGCCGCTGACCACTTGTCGCGCGCGTAATCGCCGCCCAGCAGCACAATGTCCGCATTCAGCGCATTGATGCGGTTGATGAGCGACGACAGCCGCGCGTCCGAAAACATCTGTGACCCATAGTGGATGTCGGAGACGTAGACGATGCGCAGCTGCCCAATGCTCGCAGGCAAATCCTCGCAGGTGATGGCGGTCTGCGTCGTCCGCAAGGTGTACGGCTCGACAAACGGGTACAGCACGCACAGAATCAGCGCCAGAATTACCAGCCGCTTTGTCCACCGCCGCCGCTTCTCGCTCTGCGGCTGATACGCGCCCGCCCGCTGGGAGACATAGGGTTCGTCGTTGTCGCCGGGAAAGAGCCAGCTTTTGCGCATGGCGGAAACCTCCTTTGTCGGGGGGGACATCATCAAAACAGCTTCGGAAACAATCAACGATGGGAGCGGAAACCGAAGGGTGGAGGGGTGATCGGAACCCCTCCTCGCGCCTGCAGGCGCGAAATCCCTGCTTACGCCAGCAGCAGCATCAGCGGCAGCGTCAAAATCGAGAATGCTGTTGACAGCGCCACTCCGCGCGATGCCAGCGAATTGTCGCAGTGGTACATCTCGCTCTGCATGGCCGTCGTCGCCGCGCAGGGCATGGCGGTGCAAATGTATAGCACGCTCACCACCGCCGCGGGCAGACCTGTGAAGCGCAGCAGCAGCACCGCCGCTGGGAAGATAATCAGCCGCAGCGCACACGCCAGCAGCAGCTTCCAGTCCTGCAGGTGTGCGAAGCGAAGATCAATCAGCCGCGCCCCGATGACGAACATGGCAAGCGGCGTCGTCACATTGCCCATCATCGACAGCGCGTCGTTGATGAAACCCGGCAGCCGCCAGCCCGTCAGGAACAGCACAAGACCAACAAGCACCGCAATCAGCGACGGGTTTGTCAGCAGCTTCTTGGGCTGAATCGCGCTGATGCCGCCGAAGAAGAACGAGCCGAACGTCCAGCACATCAGGTTGAACGCGCCGACGAACACGACGGCGTAAATCAGCATATCCTCGCCCAGCGTTGCAATGACGACCGGGTAGCCCATGTAGGCGCTGTTGGACAGCATGGACAGGTTCGTCAGCACGCTGCGGCGCTCGTTCGGCTCGCTGCGGTAGAGAAAGTAGGCAATCAGCCCGCTCAGAATCATGATGGCAAGGCTGATGAAGAACACGAGAATCAGGTCATGAATCAGCTCCGGGCTGGCATCCTTCTGCAAGCCGTAGAGCGTCAGGGCGGGGAGGGCAAAGTAGAGAACAATTTTGTTGAGCGTGGAAATGCCGTTTTCATCAACGAGCTTCCCCTTCGCCGAGAAGAAGCCGCAGAAAATCAGCAGAAACAGGGTGATAACCTGCAAAAAGACAGCCATAAACTACATCCTTTCTGAAATGCGTATTGACAAGCGCAAGTCGATATTGTACACTATTTCAGAAGAATGTCAAGGGAATCATAGCATATTTCCTTGAAAAATGGAGGAAGAAAAAATGGCTGATTTCCGCACCTTTGACCCCTGCAATCTGCTTGCGCCCGTTCCGGCGGTGATGGTTAGCTGCCGTGCGCCTGAAGCGGATGCCAAGCCCAACATCGTTACTGTCGCGTGGGTCGGCACGGTCAACAGCGAACCGCCGATGATGTCCATTTCGGTACGCGGCAATCGCTTCAGCCATGACCTGATTGCGGGGAGCGGCGAGTTTGTGGTGAATCTGGTGGATGAAGCCCATTGCAAGGCGCTGGATTTCTGCGGCGTCCGGTCGGGGCGCGACGTGGACAAGTGGCAGGAGTGCCACCTTACGCCCATGCCCGCGCTGAACATGGATTATGCCCCCGCGATTGCCGAATGTCCGGCGTATCTGGCGTGCAAGGTAGTGCAGCAGCTGGAACTGGGCAGCCACACGATGTTCGTGGGCAAAATCGTCGGTGTGCAGGTGCGGGACGACCTGTTCGCGGCGGACGGATCGCTGCATCTGGAAAAGGCGGGGCTGGTGACGTACACGCATGGCACATACCAGAAGGCGGCGGATGTGCTGGGCTTCTTCGGTTACTCCGTCGCGCGCCCGGAGGTACTCAAGCGGCGGATGGACGCGCTGACGAAGTAATACTAATTCTCATCTAAAGCATGTCATTCGCACAGCATCTTTTCCGCCCCGGCTTTGCTTCGTTCCGCTCGCGCGTACCTCCAGTACGCCTCGCTTCACTCAGCTTTGCCGGAACGAAAAATCTGCTATGCTCGATGCCATGTTTTAGAATCGAATTAGTATAAATCCAATTCAAAGGGGGCAGAAGCCCTCTTTTTTGATGCGCTGTTTTCCGCTGATTAGGCGTCTTGGCGGACGAGCAAATCCACCGTGCATGGTGTATCTTCCCATATATTATAGGAAGAAATTCGCTCAATGGCGCGCGTCCCAGTCCTCCCGCAGCATCGCCCACAGCTCCACGTCGTGGAAATTGCCCTTGTTGAACACCTTGCCGCGCAGTGTCCCTTCGTGGCGCATACCGCATTTTTCCATCACGCGCCCGCTGGCAGGGTTGTCGCACTCGTGCATCGCCTCGACGCGGTGGATGCGCAGGACGGTGAAGCATTCGCGCAGCACCGCTGCCAGCGCTTCGGTCATCAGTCCGCCGTTCCAGCAGGAGCGGGCGAGCGAATAGCCGAGTTCCACCACGCTGTCCGCGTCGCTGTAACTCATGAAACCAATCGTGCCGACGACGCGGTTCGTTTCGCGCAGCACGATGCCCCAGCTGGACGGCGCGCCGCTGTGGTACTGGCTGATGATGTAGCGCAGGCAGCCGCGCGTATCCGCCATCGACTTGTGCGCATCCCAGAGAACATGCCGAGCGACTTCGGGGTCGCGGGAGTAAGCGAACATATCCGCCGCATCGCGCATCGTCAGCGGACGCAGGAGCAGCCGGTCGGTCGTCAGGCGCGGCAGGGACGCGAAGTAATCCGCTGCGGGAATCGGCTCATTCGGCGGATTGCGGTGGGAGAGCCATTGCCCCAGCTTTTCATACATGGCGGAAGAAACCTCCGATGATATGCGGCGAAAACGGCGCAAGCGGCACAGGGCGATTCCCTTGCTGACAGCCGACAACAAGCAGATACACACCCAGCGCCAGCATGAGCAGCATCAGCAGCAGAAAGAGAACATACAGGGGATGACGCTGCTTTTTTCCAGCCATAAAGCACCTCCGTCAGCGAAATTTTCCGAAAAAACGCGCAAAAATCCGTCCACACGATTGCATTTTGATGAAATATTTGTTACAATAAGCGTGGATGGAACAGAACGCGCGTTTCGCACGTTTATTGTTTGCAGGGTGCGGACAGCAGCTGTTGCACCATCAGGAGCGCCAGCGCGGTCTTGCCGTCGCGGAACGTGCCGTCCATCACCTTCTGCACCGCGTCAGAAAGCGGCATCCGCAGTGTGCAGACGAACTCATCCTCATCCGGATGCGTCTTTCCAGCGTGCAGCCCCGTCGCCAAGTAGAGGTGGATGCGCTCGTTGCAGAAGCCGGGGGTCGTCTCCAGCACGGTCAGCTTGCGCCAGTGGTCGGCGGTCAGCCCGGTTTCCTCGCTCAGTTCGCGCTGGGCGCAGACGAACGGGTCTTCATCCGCCCCGTCAAGTTTGCCCGCTGGAATTTCCAGCGTCAAGCGGCCAACGGCGATGCGATGCTGGCGGACGAGAATCACGTTCCCGTCATCATCCAGCGCGACAATGCCCGCCGCGCCCGGATGGCACGCCACCTCGCGCAGGGCAGTTTCGCCGTTGGGCAGGCGCACATGCCAATGCTCAACGCGGATAATCTTGCCGGGGAAAACGACTTTCCCATCCAAATACTCTTCCGTCAGCTGCTTGTCGTCTATCATGGTCAATGTCCTCCTCAATAATAGGATGATTTTCGCCATAGTGATTCGACAAGAGACGCAAAAAATCCTGCGAATCGCAAGGAAAAATGCGGCAGGGTGCGGAAGATTGACAAACCGCGCCGCTGCGGTATAATAGAATGGCATCAGGCCCGCAAAGGGCAGGAGCAAGGAGGAAACCCAACATGAGAAAATCCGGCGTCAAAGGTCTTGGCCGTCTGCTGTCTGTGCTGATGGTGGCGGCGCTGCTGATGACAACCGCGATGGTTCCGGCGCTGGCGCTGGATCGCTGGGAGGACGTCGTCGTGTCCGTCATTTGGACGGATTCGCAGGGACAGCAGCAGACAACGCAGGCGTTCCCCGTGCCTGACAGCGCGGAACATGCGTATTGGGCGACGCTGGATGCGTCCGCCCTTTTCAGCACGGTTCAGGTGCAGGTTGTATCGTCTGACCCGGCGTATACCTTCTACTTGAAAGACTATGCGTCGGAAATCATGTGGACGCAGGATGCGACCGCCCTTGACCCGATGTATTCGTATGAAGTGGATTATTACTGCAACAGCGTCTATGAAGGGATGTTCCCGCTGTATCTCTCGTCGCAGGGGATGCCTGAAACGCCCGCGCAGGAGAGCGTCAACGTGCCGGTGTACTATGTGACGGAGGATGGCCAGCAGCTGGATTTCCAGTACGCAAGCTGCCTGACGAACGCGACTACCCAAGTGTACGCCAATTCCAGTGTTGTGCCGTGGGATTATCTGCTTGTCAAACCTGCGTCCGGCGTGGTGGATGTGTTTGTGGACAGCATGGGCAATGCGTCGCCGAGCGAGGTGCGCTTTGTCTACGCCGTGCCGGAGCAGCCGACCGAAGCGCCGACGGAAGTGCCCACCGAAGCCCCGACCGAGCCGCCCGTCATTCAGGCGGAAGTGACTGTGCTGTATCAGCTGGATGACAACGGCACGATTCTGGACACGCAGTATGTGACGCTGAATCAGGGCGACAACTATGTCACCGCCAATAGCGCGATGACTGCTGGGTATCAGCTTGTCGGCGAGGATACGGTGCATGTGTGGGTGGACAACGGCGGCACGGCGAGCGTGAATCCCGTTGTGTTCCACTATGCCACGCCGCAGCCGGTAACATCCAACATCGACGTGTTCTACTATCACGAGAACGGCACACTGCTGGATCAGCAGTCGCAGACGCTGACCGAGGGCGTGAACTACATCTATACCGCCAGCGACCGCGTGGGCGGGTACGACCTCATCAGCGAAAATCCGCAGACGGTCACGCTGCGTCCTGACGGCACGACCGACTTGGCGAGTGTGTCCTTCTTCTATGCCGACCCGCAGCCGACCGAAGTGAACGTGCCCGTGCACTACCTCAATTCCGAGGGCGAGCCTGTTGCGATGGACGACACGCTGACGCTGGGCGAGGGGGCACACCTTGTGACGGCGAATCCGCAGGGCATGGCGGACGGCTATGTGCCGATGCCCGGCACGGAAAGCACGGTGGAAGTGAACGTTTCCGGCGGTATCGCGACGCCGAGCGAGGTGTATTTCTACTATTATATTCCCACGACGGAAGCGCCTGCAACCGAAGCGCCGACCGATACCCCCGCGCCGACGGACACGCCCGCCCCGCAGACGATGCCGGTGGCGATTCACTACTTCGACATGAGCGGCGTGGAAATTGCCGACCCGGTGGTGAAGGAACTGCTGCCGGGGACGTATCCGATGATTCCGGAGCGCGAAATTCCCGGTTACGAGCTGGACAGCACCCTGACGCAGTTTGACCTGACGGTGGATGCGAACGGCACGCTGTACATGGACGGCGAAGAAATTCCGGCGGATGCGGTCGGATTCTACTACCACCCGGTGCAGACCCCGACGGAAGTTCCCGCGACGGAAGCGCCGACGGACACGCCTGCGCCCGCAACGGACGTGCCCGCAACGGATGTTCCGGCGACCGAAGCGCCGACCGATACCCCCGCGCCCGCGCAGCAGTTCGTGACCGTCACCATCCGCTACTACAACACGCTTGGCGAGGAGATTGCCGACGCAAGCGTGGCGGAGCTGATGCCGGGAACGTACCACGTTACGCCCGCGTATGACAGCATTCCCGGCTACGAGCTGGAAAGCAGCTGGACGTCGTTCGACCTGACGATTTACGCGGACGGCGCCATTGCCATCAACGGCGACGAAGCGACGGCGGAAGACCTTGCGTTCTATTACCGCCCGGTTCAAAGCGCTGCGACCGACGTTCCCGTGACCGAAGCACCCACGAATACGCCGATTCCGACCGAAACGCCGACCACTGCGCCCACTGAAGCGCCGATTCCCGTCGGGCAGCCGGTCAACCGCTACGCGACCATCAACGGCAATCGAGTGGCGTTCCGCAGCGAGGCTTCGACCAGCAAGAGCAACACGGTCATCAAGCGCTTGGCGAATGGCTCGAACGTCTACGTCGTCAACGAAATGCTGAATGACAAGGGCGAACGGTGGAGCGTCGTCATGGTGGATGGACAGAGTGGCTACATCAAAAGCGAATTCCTGACCATCATGACGCAGGCGGAAAGCGACGCGTATGCCGCATCCACCGGCGCAACGCCTGTGCCGACGGCAACGCCGATTCCGACCGAGACCCCGACGGCAATTCCGACCGCAATTCCGACGCAGGTGCCGACGGCCACTCCGACCGCCGCGCCGCAGAACGCGACCATCACCATCCAGTATCTGGACAGCTACGGCAGCCCGGTGGCGAACGCGCAGTCGATACGAACCGACAAGGATAATCCCTATTCAGCCCAGCCGATGAATTTGCGCTATGGCTATGAGCTGATTCCCGGCAGCGAGCAAATCACCCTGACTGTTTTCCAAGACGGCACGCTGAGCATGGATGCGGCGGATATTGCCTTCTGGTATCGTCAGGTGGCGACCGCCGCGCCGACGCAGACCCCGACCGAGGCTCCGACCCCGACGCCGACCGCTGTGCCGTATGAGGGCTATGCCGTCACCACGCGCGAAACCGAAATGCGCACCGGCATCGGCACGGGCAACTACGTTATGGCGACGCTGCAGGCGAATGTGCTGGTGTATGTGAATAGCCAGCTGAACACGGCAGGCGAAACGTGGGACATTGTGACCACGCTGGAAGGGACGTCCGGTTATGTGCCGGACGCGAACCTCCGCTACGTCACCGACGCGCAGGCGCAGGTGTACATTCAGCAGTGGAATCAGTCCCGCAGCACGCCCACGCCCAGCCCCACGCCGTACCTGACGCCTGTTCCCGCACAGGAGATGGGCTACGCCTACGCCGTGGGCAACAACGTGCCGCTGCGGCAGATGGCGGGCGACTTCAGCGCGATTGAGGCGTACCTGATGCAGGGCGAAGTTGTCTACGTCTCCGGGCAGGATTATCTGGGCAGTATGCCGTGGCACCGCGTGCAGTATAATGGGCAGTGGGGCTATGTGCGCTATGACATGCTCCGCTTCATGACGCAGGCGGAAATCGAGGCGTACCTGAACAACCTGAACGCCACGCCCGCACCCACGCTTGTCACCACGCCCCAGCCCTACGACCCAACGAACTACTCCAGCTACGGCTATGTGACCACGACGACCTCGGTCAACTTCCGCCAGCAGCCCAGCATGAACGCGAGCCGTATCAGAAAGCTGTACAACTACGCGTTCTGCTTTGTCCTCGGCACAACGACCGGAACGGACGGCGAAACGTGGTATCATATCCGCTACAATGACCAAGAAGGTTACGTCAACGGAAAATACTTCCATTGGATGACGGTGGAGGAGCTGGAAGAGTTCCTGCAAAGCAGCGAGTACATTCAGGGCATCCAGAACAACACGACGGGGAATGCTACTGCAAAACCGACCAGCGGTCTGATTCCGGAAGAAGACAAGACCATCAACGACTGGAAGGGCAGCGGCGCAACGGTCAGCTATGTGCCGTGGCAAGGCTTTTCAACGCCCGGTCCGGTGACTTCGCCCACAACTGCCCTCGCGCAGGAAACCGCCACGCCGACGCCTTCCGCTTCGCCCACACCGACGCTCGAACCGCTGCCCACCGCAGCCGCGACGTACCCTGTGGTGAACGAGAGCGGCAACAGCGGGCTGGTTATCTTCATCGTGATTGCGGTCGTGCTGCTGCTGGGCGGCGGCGGATTCGCCTTCATGCAATACCAGAAGAAACAGCGTGAGGTTGCGATGAAGGCGGCGCAGCGCCGCGCACAGGCAGCGCGCAATGCGGATCGTCCGGTTGCACGTCAGGCGGGTCAGCCGCAGCAGATGCGCACAGGCGCGTACACGACCCCGCAGCAGCGTCCGCAGACGAGCAATGGCGTTTCGCCTGTGCAGGTGCGCCCGGCGACACCCGTTCCGCAGACGCAGGACATGCAAAACCGACCGCAAGTCGGTTATCGCACGCCGATTCAGCCCCTGACGAAGCCGCAGGAGACCCCGTCCACTGCCGCGCCGAAGAGCACGACGACGATGGAGAATCCGTATGCGCGCCCGGTGGCGAAATCGGCAGAGGAAGCGCCGCGCCATCGTCGCCGTACAGATCAGTATCGCCAGGATGACGACAGCGCAAACCCGAATGGGTAACAGAATATTTGGCAGGAGCAGCACGATTTGCGGGTTGCTCCTGCTTTTTTTTGTGAATCAACAATATTTTGCTGTTTTCTGTTTACCAAGTTTGGAATGTTACATTGAAAAAGACGAACGAATGGCGTGGAAACAAAGAAAAACCGGTCGAAGATTTGCGTACACTGAACGAAAATTACGAAAAATTGAGGAAAGCAACAGACAAAAGAATATTCCTATTACGATAGTTTTAACATGCAAATAACAATGCTCAGGAAACTAACAAGCCGTTAACAGGTGGAAATGACAAAATTGCCGCACGAAAGTATGGCAAAACACACAAAAATGCACCAGATGAGCATAATAAATGTTATTTTTCCGACTTGACAGTTGCAGATTTGATGGTATAATAAACCATGTAAGAACTCGAACGGTGATTTGCCGGAAATCTGGCGAATTACATATCGAGAAACAATAAATGAGTTACATGTGAAGGAGACGTGAACTGTGACAGAGAAGGAACTGCGGAAGCTGGGACGCGCAGAGCTGCTGGAACTGCTGCTGGAACAGGCACGGGAATTTGAAGCACTGGAGCAGCGGCTGAATGCGGCAGAAGCGGCGCTGCAAAGTCAGCAGCTGCAGCTGGAAACGTGCGGCTCGATTGCGGAGGCATCGCTGAAGTTAAACGGCGTGTTTGAGGCGGCGCAGAAGGCCGCGGAACAGTATCAGCAGAACGTCGAGCGGCTTTGCCAGGAGAAAATCAGCGCGGCAGAAAGCCAAGCGCAGGAAATCCTCGCGCGCGCAAAGAAAGCCGCCAATCAGCAGTAAAGAAACATGGCAGAAGGGAGGGCGCGCAGGTGTCAGAAGACAAGAATCAGCAGAAAACGGGCAAACAATTGCTCAACGACACGCAGGAAGCGGCGGAACGCGCCCACCTGCTGCGGGAAATGAACCCCACATCCGCACAATTGGAAACGGAACTGAAGCATGAAAAGCGCAAGCACAGCTACAACCGCGCCCTGCGCAGCACGCTCTATACGCTGCTGGTGGTGGCGGCGGTCGCGGTGCTGATTGCAACCATGGTCATGCCCATCCTGCAAATCACCGGCACGTCAATGACGCCGGTGGTCGGGCAGGGTGAAATCACAATGGTCGTGCGCGGGTCAAATCCGCAGCGCGGCGATATTATCGCTTTTTACTACAACAATAAGGTGCTGATTAAGCGCGTTATCGGCCTGCCGGGCGAGTGGGTCAACATCGACGAAAACGGCAACGTCTACATCAATGGCGAACTGCTTGATGAGCCGTACATCACCGACCGTGCGCTGGGCGACTGCTCCATCACGCTGCCGTACCAAGTGCCGGACGGGCGGTATTTTGTTCTGGGTGATCACCGCTCCACCTCGCGCGACAGCCGAAGCACACTGGTCGGCCCAGTGTCCGAAGAGCAGATTATGGGGCGCGTAACGCTCCGCATTTGGCCGCTGAACCGCATTGGATTCCTGCAATAACGTAAGTACAATACAGCAAGAAGAGGAACACAGGTTCCAGAATCGGAGGATGCTGACATGAACCGCAAACTCATGGAATTAGCAGAAAAATACGTTGCGCAGCGGAAGCGCCGGATGCGTCTGCTCAAGACGGTCACGGCGCTGGCACTCGTTGTCGCCATCTGCACGTCTTATGTGCTGATGATGCCGGGCCTGACGATGGCGGCGGAAACGTACTGCGGGCTGGAGGAGCATACCCACACGGCGGACTGCTATGTGGATGAGCTGACCTGCCTGATTTCCGAGCGCGAGGCGGAGACAGTCTTTACCGATATTATGCGATGCAGCTTTGAGCCGCACCACCATTCCTCCGATTGCTACAATGCGCAGGGCGAACTCAGCTGCGGCTACTGGGATGGCTACATCCACGAGCATGACGAGAAGTGCTACGATAGCAACGGCGTTCTTATCTGCACGCTGGAGGAGCATCCGATGCACAAGCACACGGATGCCTGCTACAATTGGGAGAAACAGCTGACCTGCACGCTGCCGGAAAGCGAGGGGCACATCCACACGGATGCGTGCTATCGGGCGAAAGAACCGACTTGCGGTCTGTTTGAGAGCGAAGGCCACCAGCATACGGCGGATTGCGTGACGGAAACACGCACGCTGATTTGCACCGAGGACGTTGCGACGAACTCTGACATGCCGCATGTCCATGATGACAGCTGCTACGAAGTGACCCGGACGTACACCTGCGGCCTGACGGAAGGCGAGGGCGCACATCACCACACGGATGCCTGCTATCCGACGACGGAAGAACCGACTTGCGGTCTGTTTGAGGGCGAAGGCGCACACACGCATGATGATTCCTGCTACGAGATGGTGCGCGGCGACCTGAAATGCAAGCTCTATCCCGACCCGGCGAAAGTGCACACGCATTCCGCGTCCTGCGTCGATGCGAAAACCGGCTACTACACTTGCGGCTACATTCAGGTGCTGCGGCATCAGCATACGAATGAATGCATTGTGACGGTGACGGCGGAGGATTCCGGCCATCATCACACGGCGGACTGCTACGAACGCCACTATATCTGCGGCAAAGAAGAGCACACGCACACGGCGGATTGCTACTATGACCCGACCCCGAACCCCGATGCGACGGCAGCGCCCGAAGTGACAGCTGAGCCGACGGCAGCGCCCGAAGTGACGGCTGAGCCGACGGTTGCCCCCGAAGCGACAGCTGAGCC
>ENA-OURS01002574-OURS01002574.1-human-gut-metagenome-genome-assembly--contig:-NODE-2574-length-12566-cov-3.025018_pt1 | contig 12566 bp, 12 predicted proteins | sample MGYA00242109_ERZ509010 | MGnify/ENA primary metagenome ERZ509010 (study PRJEB26280, sample SAMEA2338774) | human gut metagenome | biome: human gut; feature: human-associated habitat; material: faeces... | reverse complement strand
AGAAGGCACTTTTACGTGCCCTTCGGGGAATTCGTTCATTTGCACATGCAATACTATGATATGAGTGTCGAAAGGTCTTTTGCCATTCATTATTGCCTGTCGGCTATTTGCCGACAGGCTTTTCTTGTGTGAAAAATAAATGTAAGGTATAATATATGCTACCAGAGTTAAAAGGTTACGAAGGAGTTAAGTATGGAAAAGGAGAAAAATTTAACAAACAGGTATCATACCCCGTCATTGATCGTGATGCTTACCCATGAGGATCAGACTGTTCAAAACGCATATGAGATTTTTGATGCATATAAGGATTCTGATGCAGAATACTGGGGATTTAAGGAAGAGCCGATCCCCCTTTCCCAGATGAAAGACCTTTATGCATATATGAAAAGCTGTGGCAAAAAAACAGTTCTGGAAGTGGTTGCATATACACAGGTGGAGTGTATGTCAGGTGCAAAAATGGCAGCAGAATGTGGCTGTGATCTTTTGATGGGGACTATTTATTCAGATGCTGTGAATGAATTTTGCAGGGAAAATGGAATCAAATATATGCCATTTGTAGGAGAAATCCATGATCGCCCATCCGTTCTGGAGGGAACCTGCGAAGAGATGATCCTTCAGGCCAGAGAATATCTTGCGAAAGGTGTCTATGGAATTGATCTTCTGGGATACAGATATACAGGAGATGCAGCCAGGCTGAATGAAGAGTTTGTAAGAGCTGTGGATGCACCGGTCTGCATAGCAGGAAGCATCAATGGTTATCAGAGACTGAATGAGATCAGGAAAGCAGCCCTGTGGGCATTTACAATAGGCAGTGCTTTTTTTGAAAACAAGTTTGACGGTAATTTCGGAGAACAGATCAATAAAGTTTGTCAGTACATAAAAAGAGAGAAGATAACATGATAAAAAAATATTATCCATATGAATATGCCGAAAGTGTATTTATGATTGACTACCAAAAGCTATATCAGAAAGGTTTTCGGGGAATTATTTTTGACATAGACAATACATTGGTACACCATGGTGACGATTCCACACCGGAAATTGATGACCTGTTTCGTAAAATTCAGGGACTTGGTCTGAAAACATTGCTGTTGTCAAATAATGACAGAGGAAGAGTGGAACGATTTATTAAAAATATAGATACACCTTACATCTGCGATGCGGATAAACCAAATCCTCAAAATTATCTGAAAGCAGTGGAGATGCTGAATATAAAAAAAGAAGAGGCAGTGGTTATAGGGGATCAGGTATTTACAGATATTCTGGGAGCAAACAGAAGTGGTCTTGCCAGTATTCTTGTCAGGTTTATCAGGCAGGATGATGAAAAGTGGATCGGAAAACGGAGATACGTTGAATATGCAATCCTGGAATGCTGGAAACGTGATAAAAGCTGTTACAGGAGAATTGGTGATATTTATACAGAAGGAACGGCCAAAAATATGAAGAAAAAGAAAGAAAAAAAGCTTTTTTGTGAGATCTGTCCGCTTACGTATGAAATTTCAAAGTCAAAAGAGGTATGTAAAAGACATATACAGGATTTTGCAGGCAAAGAGAAATTTAGTACTGTAAAACAAAAAGAGAAGCTGCCAAATCTGGTGTTCAGCTACAACTCCGGCCTCATAAAAAAAGGAAAAGGAATAGATCCCGTGCTTCAAAAAAACAAGGCAAGAAACATTCGCCTTGCATCCTCCAGGATAAATGGGATGATCATTCATCCTGGAGAGACTTTTTCGTTCTGGAGGACTGTAGGGAAAATATCAAAGAGGAAGGGTTACCGGGATGGTCGTATTATTATAGGAGATAAGCTTATGCCCGGGCTTGGAGGCGGACTTTGCAATCTTGGAAATACCATTCATCTTCTTGTGCTTCACAGCCCTCTTACCGTAACAGAATTTCACAGCCATTCAGATGTGCTTGCACCGGATCATGGTAAGCGTGTTCCATTCAGTTCCGGGACATCTGTCAGCTATAATTATATAGACTACAGGTTCAAAAATAATACAGATCAGAATGTACAGCTTCTGTTATGGTGTGAAAACGGGAAATTATGCGGAGAGCTGAGAAGCGAGAGGGAATTTCCTCACTATTATGAAATTATTGAAGAGAACCACCATTTCCATAAAGAAAAAGAGAAATTTTTCAGAATTTCACAAATTTACCGGAATGTGATCGACAGAGCCACCGGTGAAATAACAGACAAACAGCTCATTCGGGATAATCATTCAGAAGTAATGTATGATTATGACCAGATTCCGCAGGAATTAATACGGTAAAAGCTGGTTCAACAGCCGTCTGCCTTTCGAAATCATAGAAATCGGTGCAGTGAAACTGAATGAAAAGAAAGAAATTGTGGATAGCTTTCAGCGTCTGATCAAGCCGCAGGTGTACAACTGGATTCATGACAGTATCCATGAAGTGATTCATATGAATTACAAGGATCTGCAGAATGGAACTGTTTTTCCTCAAGCAGTGACAGAATTTATAGAATGGTGTGGCGAAGAATATTATTTGCCATCCGCTATGAGGAAAACGGCGAACGAAGAGCTCTGGAATTTGCAGCAGATAAAATGGGCGTAGAAAAGCAAATGGAGTTCCATCGGGCACTGGGAGATGCGTATTATACTGCATGTATTTTGCAAAAAATAGAAGATGAATATATTTTCCCAATTCTTCTCTGGATGTATATCAGAATCCTAAAAGCCGGCGTGAAGAGATATATGTGTCCTATCCAACCTATGATAAATATGTGTCAAGGGAATTTTACTCCCGGGAAAAAGCCATGAAGGACAGAGAAGTAACCAGTACAAGGTGTCTTTTGTGCCATAATCCTGCCAAGCGGAAGATCCGATGGTTTATGAATAATTCCAAGGTATATTATAGTGTGTCTTTTTGCCAGGAACACGGCTATGTGTCAGGGAAAATCAGAATCCGGCGAACAGAAGATAATATGTACTATGTGATCAAGATGCTTACCAACATAACATCAGAAGAAGCCGATGAAATCCGGCAGAAACGCGACGCCTACCGTGCGAAAAAACGGATAAAAAAGAAGAAAAATAAGAAACTAACAATTGGTTAATAGAAAAATCCTGGGCAAAACCGTTTGCTGAAAAAATATTCCCCCTGATCAACGAAGAAAATTTTTCTGTCCTTTATAGTGATAAAGCTTCCCGCCCAAATACTCCTGTAAATGTGATTGTTGGTGGCATGGTGCTTGAAGAGCTTATGGGACTGACAGATGAGAAATTCATGGATTCCCTTATGGTTGCTTCTAATATCCGGAAGATTGGACGGATGGAGCTCCTTTATACCTGTGTTGCTGACCTTGTATCTTTTCTCCACCGTACCGGGATGGACGACCTTCTGGGAGGTATGGAACACTATTATGACCCTAATGATTATAACCGGGTTATTTATCATAGCAAAAGTGAAGATGCATCAGACAGGATTAAACAGATCCTTGCTGACGCAGAGAAACTTCTTGTCGAATGTGAAGGGGCTTGTGATGAAAGTTCTGCCTATCAGTTACTGGTACGTGTTTTAAAAGAACAGACGGTTGTGGAAGAATCCGGTGCAAGACGGCTGAAAACCAAAGAAGATGGAGCTATGGGTTCCCAGATCCTGCAGAATCCATCTGATTCGGACGCAACTTACCGTGAAAAAGCAGGGAAACAAAACCGCGGTTATACAGCGAATGTTGTAGAAACTGTCGGAGATAATGGTTCCATCGTAACAGATTACCAGTATGAAAAAAACACACATAGTGACAGCCAGTTCCTGAAGGAAACCGTTAACGCCATGGAAAAACAGAGAAACCAACAGTACTTATAACAGATGGGGCCTATAGCGGCAGGGACAATACAGATGCTGCGGCAGAAAAAAACATTGACCTTGTAACAACAGATCTATTCCCAAAATCAGCTGACAGAGCAGAAATAGTGGTGCATTTTCTTACCCAAAACAGAGCTAACAGCGGATATTTGTTGTTTTATATGAAATTTTCAAGGAACATAGATTTCTATGGGCGATAATTATTATGTTTTGACACCCATATCATACTATTTTTTTGCAAACACTATTTTAAAATGTGCGGCATTTCCATTCCTTACACCTGCCAGGAAACCTCCGCAAATTTTTATTTACTATTCATCACGAATCCATTGCCTGGCAATTTCTATGTCTATTTGCAGTGCTGAGGCGATTTGTTCGACAGGTAATCCGACTTTGCTAAGGGCAATAGTATCTTCTTTTTTAGCAAGTATTTTACCTTTTGAAATGCCATCTGCAACGCCAGCTTTTATACCAGCTTTCATGCCGTCTTTCATACCAGCCGCAACACCCGCCTCATACTCAGCTTTCCGCAATTTCCGTTCTTCCTCTTCTTTGTCATATTCAAAAATACTCATCGCAATTACCTCCGCTTTATTTTTACGAAGAAATTCCGAAAGAATATTCTTATGAATACATTCATCCACAGCTTGCTCTACGGCATCTGCTAATTCGAATTTCTTCGCATATCTTCGAACACAATTTACGTACTGTGCATATTCTTTTAAAGTCTGGCATTGTTCCATGAGTTCGGGATTATGTCCATCATTAATGTTTATGGTCAGCACTTCCAGTTCCAGTTTTGGATTACCGGATAGATTTTGGAAAGCTTCTGACAAATGGTTTACCCAGCTGTCTTTTTCCTTTTCTGTGCCATTGTAGAATACGATAAACTGTGGTGCCGGTATTTTCTGTAATACGGAAGAGTAAAGAGATTTCTTATCTACCAGTTTCTGATATTCGCTGGAAATATAAAATAGATCACGTAATGGCATATTTGGATTATAAGTTGACTGGTGTTCATAGAGAAACAGGTCTGTATCAATGATAAAAGCCAGATCGTTTTTCATTCCCATATAGATTGCATTTTCCAGTGTCACGATTTCCAGTTTTTCCGGATCATCATAGTGAGCCCCACTGACTGCGTTATAAAGGGACAGTAAATTCTTCCGGTCAGAAAACAGCATACGGAATACGGTATCCTTATAGTTACGATGGGGTGTCAGCTGCTTTTTGTGTGCCATAGGCAGTACCTCCTCTTACAGGAGTGTACGAATGTGAGACAGCCATATGCATTACCTATCTGTCACAATTGGAAACTCCTGCTTTTTAATTGATTTGTTTGAATGAAAAGCATGAATTTCTGAAATGTGAATGAGATAATGTAGATGGCATGATGCCAGGAATTTTAAGAAAAATATGCTTTGAAGGTATACTACCATAAAACCCTCAATGTTTCAATAGAAAAGCAAAAAGAAAATAAATACAACATAAACAATGAACAACAATAATAAAAAGAAGCGGTCACATCTGTGATTTTCATTATCACAGGTGCGGCCGCTTCAGGTATAATTTTACCACTTATCAAGGTAGATGGTACCCTTAATACGTTTCATATTAATATCATCGACAATCCATGCTGTTGTTTTGGAAGGTTCTTCGAGAGAATTTTTATGTACAGTACCACTTGAAAGAGTGAGTGAAGAAGCTATGGTTTTCATCGTGGTATGCGTCTCAGTATAGATATCCTTTTCTTCATAATCATCATGATATGGTACGATGGCACCAGGAATTATTTTTCCGGTGTTCCAGTCAATGGCACATTCTCTGCGATTTTCGGTATATTCCAATTCGACAGCGACACTGGAATCTTCATCGTAGCGATCATCGAGATGATAGTTTGATTTTAATTGTAAACCTTTCCAATAGTCTATATAGCTATCAGTAACTTCCCCGAAACTATTTTTATTTACATCAAGTTCACAATCTAAAGGACTTAATTCATAATACTGCATCCAGTTGTCCATTGTAATTTCCACTTTCTTTGGAACGATAATGGATTCAACGGAGCTGAATTTGGAGTATACTTTTTTACCTTTTATTTTGGCATAATTTCTGACTTTGTAAAAGTATTCTCCAGGTGAAAGTTTTGTATTTGTGTAATGATAGTAACTATTATAGTCTCCATAGTGATTATAAACCTTTTTCTTAAAAGTTTTAACTTTTGTGTATTTACCGTTTTTGGAGGTTGCTCGGTATAATTCTGCTCCTTTCAGGTTTGGGTAGCTGGAATAGTTTAAATCAATGCCCATTGAGATACTGTTTTCTGATTTCAAAGAAAGATCTCGTATATCTGGTTTTCTCAGTACTGCTTTTGCGGATTTGACAGGACTGAATTTTCCTTTTTTCTTTCCGTTGACGGCTCTCACTTTAAAATAGTAGGTTTTACCTAACTGAAAATCTGAGCCAATTTCGAAACCATAACCTGGAGTATACGTGATGTCCCAATACCTCTCAAATTTCCCTTTCTTTGATTTTTTCCAGTAGATTTCGTAGTATTTTGCATGGCGTACTTTTTTCCATTTAAGCTTTATGCCGCCATAATCATGATCTGACTTTGCAGTAAAACCGGTGACTGCACCTGGTTTTTTAGAAGCTGCGGAGGCATTTACTTTTGGGGCAGCCAGCAACAGGAAGGCTGCCACAAGAATCAGCAGGGGTGCAAAATGTTTTTTGGTAAAAATCCTTTGTTTTTTCATGTTCTCTCTCCTTTTTTTGGTGAAGATCTTTTTTATTATTATAGAGTCTATAACTCTAAAAGTCAATATAAACAAAAGATATTTATAAAGAGGATGAAATAATGAACAAATCTTAAAAAAGTCTCCTTGAATACCGTTGCGTTATTCAGTGTAATGAAATGGGGTATAGCATCATCTGGATCATTAACGGCAGAAACAAGATATATGTTTTGGGGAAGAATAAATAGTTAAGAAATCAGCAGAGCCTGATTTCGGAAAGGCAGAAGAAAAGATGAAAGAGTATTATAAGATTATGGAAGACATTCTGGAAGTTGAATATAGAATAAGAGCAACGGTTTATGTATTAGACGAACTGGAAAAAAGCTACAGTGAGGAAACAAATTTTAAAGAAAAATATCTGCTGTCGGTTTTCAAAGGGGCATTAAGTTCGATTCAGAGTAATGTGCGAGAAACAATCCATTACATAGATCAATTAACAGCAGAAAGTAAACGGAAAAAACAGTAAAAAGAAAACAGGCAATAGGACTTTTTGATAAAGAGTTCTGTTGCCTGTTTATTCCTTTGGATATGGTTGCTGGATGTTGCTTGCCCCGGTAATGTAATCCATTGAGATGTCGTAGAATTTCGCAAGGATCATGATGTTATCAATGGGGATTCTGGTTTTACCACTTTCATAGTCAGAATAGGTTCTTTGCCCTATGTGAAGGAGGTCAGCAACCTTTTGTTGGGTAAGAGCATGATCTTCTCTTATTTCCCTTATGCGTTCGTTATATTTCATCAGATAACCACCTCAAAAACAGTATACTGGAAAGATGTGATTATCTTGACAAATAGAGTTATAAACTCTAAAATAAGATATAAAGGAAGGATAAGGGAGTGATGAAATTATGGATGGATTTGTGTAGAGGTATAAGAACCTCATGAAATGCTGTGATCCAGGAGGATAAGGAAAGAAAAGTTCAAAAAATGAAAGATGGAATTATTCGTTTAACGAATAGTTAGTGAGAAGGAGCTCCTGTATACTTTAAAGAGTAAAGGGAATTGACCAAAAAGAATGATCTGTTTCCAAACTTCTGATTTTATGTTGATGTGCGATAGGATTTAAATGAACTTGTAAATTAAATTTATGGTGGGAGGAGAAAAGAAGAAATGAAAAAAACAATACAAAAAATAATTTCTAAGGTTACGGTGCTTATGTTGGCAGCACTTATGACTGTATCAATAACTGGTGTTAAGGCGGAAGCAGCAAATTATCCGGGTGCATTCTTTTTTAAAGATGATAATTTTAAAGAAATGACTGTAGACGATAGTGCAACCGTTGGAGATGTTGTTACTTTTAGGATACTCTGGCTGGCAGTGTACAATAATGAAGGGTATGATATGATGATTTACAATAGTAATGGGCAAGCCGTAGCTCATGCATCTAAGACTTTTTCTAATAATACATATAGAAGACAATTTTTTCTTACATGGGAAACGGCAGGACTTCCTAGTGGAGAATATGTTTTAGAGGTTACAAAAAAATTTTATTCTTATTATAGATGGAATGAGGCTCCGACAAAAAGTAAATTGTACATTACTTTAAAAGCACCGAGTGGCACAACACCAAGTACCGGAACACCAAGTACCGGAACACCAAGTACCGAAACACCAAGTACCGAAACACCAAGTACTGGAACAACGAATACTGAAACGCCAAGTACTGAGAAAAAAAGTACAAAAACACCAGGAACGGAAACAACGAACGTTAAAAAACCTGATAATATTAAAAAACTTACTGTAAAAAGCAACGGCAGAATGATTAGTATTAAATACAATAAATCTAGAAATGCAACTAAATACCAGATACAGTATACAATGGATAAAAAATTTAAGAAGAGTGTAAAGACAAAAACAACGTCAAAAACAAGTTGTAAAATAACAAATCTTAAGAGAAATAAAACTTATTATGTGAGAGTGCGTGCGGTTAATAGCAAAAAGGTGAGTTCGTGGACAAAAGTACGAAAAGTCAGAATAAAAAAGTAAGAAATATATTGTAAAAAGAAAACTATGTTTTTAATAAGGTTATTGTACGAAAGGAAAAGAAAAAATATGAAAAAAAGAAATACACTTATAATAGCAATTTTAGTAGCAGGTATGTTGGTTGCCTGTGGAAATCAGCAGAAGGATTCGACAGGATCTGCTGATTCAAATATTACACAGGATGTTAAGAATGAAAAAACAGAAACGGAAACATCAGAAACAGAAATTATAAATCCTTTAGCAGCTATTATAGATGATTATAAAAATGGAAATGTGGAAATCTCCGGAGGAAAAATAAATGCTCAGAGATTTCAGGAGATAAGTTCAGAGTATTCAAAGTATATAACGGATATAGGTGATTATCTTGAAAAACATATGAATGATATTATAGATGGAAAGAAACTGTGTGATCTTGACGATTATGAAGATTATTTTTCAGGCTTTTATAAATGGGCGGGTAATCTGATATATTTTGATGGAAAAATTGCAGAAGACTATAAACCTGTTTGGAGAAAGTTTAAAGAGATGTTAGAACATCATGTGGAGGTAATGAATGAAATTTATGCAGTAGATGGAGGAGAAGCTACTGATTCATTAAATGACTTATTTCAATATCTATCAGATGGGTCAAAGGATATTGCAAGTTTGGTACCCGCTGCGAAGGTACACTGTGGAGAAACGATAACGTCTGAAAACTTTGCAGAAATGAAGCTAAAAAGTATTTCCTATGAAACAAGAATTACTCCATCGGACACAAGTGGTGTTTACTCATATTATGAAGTAAAAAATACGGACAACATATATCTGGCTTGTAATTTTGATTTCAAAAATTTAAAAACAGAAGCAGGAACTAAGCTGGGTGATTTTTTAAGTTTTCAAGTGACTTATGAAGGAGGATATACTTATACAGGATGGACAGTTGCAGAAGATTCGAATTACTTATCACAATATCCAAATTTACTTCCTCTGAGTTCATATAATTCATGGTGTGTGATGGAAGTACCAAAATCTTTGCAGAACACGCCATATACATTAACAGTAACCATAAACGGAAAAGAATATCAGTTGGAAAATTAACTTACCATAGTATTTCGTATTGATAACAGATGAGTATATTTTGAAGAAGTTGCTAAATCATATTATGTTTTTATCAGATATTAAATATTAAGAGAGCGGAAAAGGAGATTACTATGGAAGAAGAAAAAATGGCTACAGAAGTACAGGAAAATACAGAAGAAAATACGGTTGCTAATGCACAGGAAAGTACAGAGAAAAATGAAAAAGAAACCGAGAAAAGTTTTTGTGTTAAATGCGGTGCAGAGCTTTTGAATGATCAGGTATTTTGCCCAAAGTGCGGACGGAAAGTTGGAGAAAAACTTGCTGCATCGACGGAAAACAAAGAAAGAGCAAAACCTGCGACAGGAAGTAATAAAAATAAAGTAATTGTTGGTGTAGTTGTTGGCGTTGCGGCGATTGCAGCAGTGACAGTATTTGTACTTTTGCACGGTAAGGCAAAAGGTCCGGATTTACAGGCAATTTATGATGAATATTGTTCAACTTCCTTTGCCTCTGTTGCTTTAGACGGATCTTATTTATCAGTAGATACAAATCCTTCAGATTTAGATGATCATACGAATTATGAAGCTTATAATGCAATAAAAAAAATTAATGAAGCATTAGGTTTCCCGGAATCTGTATTGTATAAAATGAATCAGACCAGGTCTTTAGATGGAATCCAGACTTATTCGAATTCGGAATTAGAAGTTAGCTGGACATACCATCCAAACAGGGGACTTGAGGTAAATTATTCATTAAAAGATTAGATCATCTACAGAGATCGCTTCAAGTTTTGTGTAAACCTTCAAACTGATGTAAGATAAAGTTACTCAGTTTGGAGGTTTATTTTATGGCAAAGAAAAAGGATTCACCACAAAAGGCAGCTCTCAGAGAAATGATGGGCAACTATCTAAAGGAAAATAATGTAAAGATAAAAGACGGTATCGATGTCAATTCCATCATGCGTGAATTCTAGGATCGTGATATTGTCCAACAGCACCAATTGAAGTATTTAACCGTCAGCTACGAAAAGTCACAAAATTGAAAACCGTATTTCTACTGGATGGCAGCCTGCTGAAAATGCTGTATCTGGAGATGATGGATATCATGAAAAAACAGACAGAACCTTAAAAAGTCAGGTTCTGTCTTCTGTCCTCAATAACAAAAGGTATGTTTTATATAAGAAATTTATATCAGATGGGAGATGACTCCCGCCTCTGCAGGCGGCGAGCAACAAGATTGTATCAGTGGCGGGATTCAATCTCCCATCTGATATAGCCTCCGGCGGATTGCAGAGGTGCACAGAAGAATATGTCATGCGATGCATGACGTGCACCTCGCAGCAAGAATGCCAGAAGCATTCTTGAAGGGAAAGGGAAAAAACCTTGACAAGTCTGGTCGAAAATGGTAATATTTATTCATTGATAGGAAAAGCGTTGATGAGGAATAGTACATTTTGACCAGAATACAGAAAGCTGTCGGGTGATGCGAGACAGTGGAAGGAAAGAATGGAACTGACCTTGGAGCAGCTGCCTGAAATCAAAGGAGAGTAGGAGCAGACGGAAGTCCACCGTTACAGGGACAGGATATAAGATGCAAATCCGTATCCGGTGAGAGTATGAATGAATTCATAAAATAGAGTGGTACCGCGGAAGACTTGACCTTTCGTCTCTATGATAGCAGATATGTTATAGTGAGACGTAAGGTTTTTTTATGTTCTTCAAACGATGCCTGCCGGATAAATCAAAGACAAAAAGAAAAGGAGATCTGTTAAAATGATGAAAAATGTAAATAAATATCAGAGACAGTATTTTATGCCGCCAGTAGAATGCAATGACTGGGTGAAAAAGACTTATGTAGATAAGGCACCAATCTGGTGCAGCGTCGATCTGCGTGATGGAAACCAGGCACTGATCGTACCGATGAGTCTGGAACAGAAGGTAGAATTCTTTAAACTGCTTGTAAAGATTGGTTTTAAAGAAATCGAAGTCGGTTTCCCGGCCGCTTCCGAGACAGAGTATAATTTCCTGAGAACACTGATCGATCAGAACCTGATTCCGGATGATGTGACCATTCAGGTACTGACACAGGCAAGAGAGCATATTATCCGCAAGACTTTTGAAGCAGTGAAAGGTGCTCCGAGAGCGATTGTACATGTATACAATTCTACCTCTGTGGCACAGAGAGAACAGGTATTTAAAAAATCCAAAGAAGAGATCCTGAAGATTGCCGTAGACGGTGCAAAACTTCTGAAAAAGCTGGCTGATGAGACAGAAGGAAATTTTGCATTTGAGTACAGTCCGGAGAGCTTTACCGGAACAGAACCGGAATATGCACTGGAAGTATGCAACGCAGTTCTGGATGTATGGCAGCCGACCGCAGATAACAAATGCATCATCAACCTGCCAAGTACCGTACAGAATGCAATGCCGCACGTTTACGCAAGCCAGATTGAATATATGAGCAAAAACATGAAATATCGTGAGAATGTGCTGATCTCTCTGCATCCGCATAATGACCGTGGATGTGGTATCAGTGATGCAGAAATGGGACTTCTGGCAGGTGCTGATCGTATTGAAGGCACTCTGTTCGGAAATGGCGAGCGTACCGGAAATGTGGATATTGTGACGCTGGCACTGAATATGTATTCTCAGGGTGTGGATCCGCAGCTTGACTTCAGTGATATGCCGGCAATTTCTGCAGCATATGAAGAATATACAGGCATGCATATTGATATGAGAAGTCCGTACGGCGGAAGCCTTGTATTTGCAGCATTCTCTGGTTCCCATCAGGATGCAATCGCAAAAGGTATGCATTACCGTGAGGAGCATGACTGCCCGACCTGGACCGTTCCGTATCTGCCGATTGATCCGACCGATATCGGAAGAAGATATGAGGCAG
>ENA-OURS01002561-OURS01002561.1-human-gut-metagenome-genome-assembly--contig:-NODE-2561-length-12646-cov-2.110158_pt1 | contig 12646 bp, 18 predicted proteins | sample MGYA00242109_ERZ509010 | MGnify/ENA primary metagenome ERZ509010 (study PRJEB26280, sample SAMEA2338774) | human gut metagenome | biome: human gut; feature: human-associated habitat; material: faeces... | reverse complement strand
AAAGTATGCGCGTACTCTTCCATTTTCAGGTTCATCGCCAGTGCCTGGCTCGGTTCAAAACGCTTTTTCTTCAGTTCACCAAGGAGAAGTCCGCTTCTTAAAAATCTTGCGCCTTTCAGTTCCGGAAGATTCTCCGGCATATAGTACACGCGCTCTCCATGGATATCCAGTCTCCACGGCTTTAGATCCCACTTTACATCACGGAAGAATTCCTCCAGCTCTGCCGGGATTTTCTTCGCTTTCTGCTCTGCGACCGGGGAAGACGGGCAGATTGCATCCTCACTCTTTTTCAGCAGTGCGAGGTAATGTCCCTCCCCTTTCATATGATGTGGAAAAATACGGACAGTCTTAGCAAAATCCGGATCCTTTGACTTGGTTACTTCCGGCCTGCCCGGTGCAAATCCTTCATATCCTGCGATTTCCTGAATCTCGAATTCCGGATATTCACCGAGCAGATATTCGATCGTCCCCTCATTCTCCAGTGGATCAAACGTACAGGTTGAATACAGCATCATGCCACCCGGCTTTAACATTCTTGCCGCCTGGGTGATAATGCTTCTCTGCAGCTTCGAGAAAAATTCCGGTCCATGTTCTTCCCAGGCGCGTACCATCTTCTTATCCTTACGGAACATCCCTTCCCCGGAACACGGCGCATCGATCAGGATCTTGTCAAAATAACCGCTGAAATAGCGTTCCAGTCGTCCAGGTTCTTCACTCATGACCAGCATATTGCCGATTCCGAAAACTTCCAGATTCTTTAAGAGTCCTCTTGCTCTGGAGCTGCTGATATCATTTGCGACCAGAACACCTTCGTTCTGAAGCTTCGCTCCAAGCTCGGTTGCCTTTCCACCGGGTGCGGCACAGACATCCAGTACCCGGTCCCCCGGTTCTACCGGAAGACGGTTCGCCGGTGTCATCGCACTCGGCTCCTGCAGGTAGTAAAGTCCTGCAAAATAATACGGATGCTTCGCAGGAGATATCTTTTCTCCATCATAGTAAAAACCGTTATCGATCCACGGGATCGGTGTGATCTCAAACGGACAGATCTTCACAAAATCCTCCACAGAAATCTTCTCCGTATTCACACGAAGTCCGTAATATCTCGGCTCGTCATAACATTTTATATAATCCTCAAATTCATCTCCGAGGAGTGCCTTCATCTTCTCTTCAAATTCATTTGGTAAATTTATCATTCTTTCGTCCTCCATATCATTTAAGTATAGCATAGTTAGAAAGAACAGGAAAGTTTTTTCTCCCCGGCAAGTCTTAAAATCCAATAGGGATTGTAGCTGGTTTCTTCGCCGTCCGGATAGAGATAAATCCCCAGATGCAGATGCGTGGCAAACATCCCTTTCGTCCCCTCCGGACCATATCCGGTATTTCCCATAAATCCAATGATATCCCCTGCCTTCACCTCGTCCCCCTCCTGATAACTTCCATAAGAGTCCAGATGTGCATAATAGAAATATGCACCGGACGGTGCGGTAATGCCGATCCTGTATCCTCCCTTTTCCAGCCAGCCTCTTGCCGATACTACCCCATCTGTCATACTCACAACAGGATAGAGACCGGGGATATCTTTCGATGCCATCAGATCACAGCCTTCATGTCCCCTTTTTCCTCCGTAGGTGCGCTCTCCCATCCAGCTGTCCACAAAAGATACCTGATACTGTGGATGTTTCGGTGATTCCGGAACAGGAAAATAGCGGATATCATTCCAAAGAGCTGTACAGATCTTTTCAAAAGATTTCCACTCTTCTTTTTCCGACCATTTTTCAAACAGCTCTTTTTCGTTATCCTGTGGAAACAGGCTGTTTTCCAGAAAATAAATGGCATAAAGTCTTCCTCTTTTTTCATGATCTGTCTTCGCAAGAACCTGGAAAAACGCCTCCTCCATCCCAAGCTTTCTGAATTCTTCTGTGCTTCCTGTTTTTAGGTTCAATCGGTTTTTTTTAGCTTTCTCGTTGATCTGTATGCTTGCTGCCACGCAAAAAATCAGCAATAAAAAAAGGAGCAGAAGCGATCTGCGTTCCAGTCTTTTTTTCAAGATTTCTCCATTTTTCTTTTATTCTATTCACACTGAATCTCTTCTATGCACATGTGCCCCGGTATATCTGTCTGCGTTTTTTCATAAACTATTGCAAAAGAATACGGCAGGTATACACGATGAAAACAAAAAAACTGTCTGTGTTTTTTCTGATCGGACTTTTCCTTCTGATGCTTTTTTCCCCGGAAACCGTTGCCACAGGTGCCGCAAACGGACTGCTGCTCTGGTATAGGCAGGTGCTTCCGGTGCTCTTTCCTTTTCTTCTTATAACCGGTCTTTTGATCCGCACAGAGAGCATTTCCCTGATCAACCATGCCCTTTTTCCGATTCTGAAGCCTTTTCTTGGCATTTCTGAAAAGGCTTCTTTTTCGGTGGTCTGTGGATTTCTCTGTGGCTTTCCAGTAGGGGCAAAATCCTGCTCTGACCTGACTGATAAAGGGGAAATTTCTTCTGCTGAAGGAGAATACCTGCTTTCCTTCTGTAACAATGTCAGTCCTGCGTTTCTGACCGGGTATGTGGCAGTACAGAGCCTCAAGCAACCTGAAATGGCGCAGATCTGTCTGCTTTTTCCTATCCTTGCCGCACTGTGCTGCTCCTTTTTGTTCCGCAGATGGTATCTGCCGCGGAATCCTTTTGCGGTCGTAGAAGAACAGGCTGATCCCAGACAATTTCTTCCTTTTTCCGAGGCTCTTGACGAAAGTATTCTGTCAGCATGTGATTCCATCACGAAAATCGGCGGATATATGATCGTTTTCTCAGTGCTCATTTCTTTTATGGCAGAACTTTCCTTTCAGAATTTCTTCTGGAAATTGTTGCTTCTTCCCGGAGTGGAACTGACCGGTGGAATCCGCATGCTCTGTCAGCTGGACCTTACTTCTGAACTGCGGTTTCTTCTCATCATGGCGCACTGTTCTTTTGGAGGAGTCTGCGCGCTTTTCCAGACAAAATGCATGATCCGATCCCAGAACTGGTCTTTTCCTCGCTATATAGCAGAAAAGCTGATTACCGCAATGGTAACCAGCCTGTTCGCTTGTTGCTATATGAAATTGTTCGGATAAAGAACTTATTCTCTCTGTCCCTGGTCCGTCTGTCCGGCTTCTCCGCCGAATTCTGCTTCCAGTCCGCGTGAGGACTTATCCGGAACTTCCAGTTCTGCACGGTTGTTACGGACAACATCATAACATTCCTGAAGGGATGTTACCAGACTGTCATACTTGCTTGTGTAACTGTTCAGTGTATGACCGATGATGCTTTCAGCATTGGCAAGAAGATCATCTGTATACTGCACTGCCCCGATACGAATATCGTTGGCATCATTAGTCGCATTATCCAGAATCTGCTGTGCCTGGTCTGTTGCTGCCATAACGATCTCGTTTGCCTGTGCGTATGCCTGCTGCATGATCTCATGCTCGCTTACCAGTTCACTTGTCTGTGCATGTGCTTCTTCAATCATGCTTTCTGCTTTCTGTTGTGCATCCGCAAGGATCGCATCCTTGTTCGCAATGATCTTCTGATAACGCTTGATCTCATCAGGTGTCTTCATACGAAGTTCACGGAGAAGTTCATCGATCTGGTCTTTATTCACGATAATTTTTGTAGTTGATAATGGCTGAAACTTACAGCTGTCAATGTACTCTTCAATTTCTTCAATAATCTGCTCAATACGGCTGCTCATAATTTTGCACTCTCCTTCTTGTCACAGACCTACTGTGACATCTTTTCTTTTATACTTTTGGCGACAGTCTCCGGCACGAACTGGGAAATATCCCCTCCGAAAGCTGCGACTTCTCTTACGATTGTAGAGCTAAGGTAAGAATACTTGAGATTGGTTGTAAGGAACATGGTTTCTACTTCCGGTTCAAGCTTATGATTCGTCTGTGACATCTGGATCTCATATTCAAAATCTGTGATCGCACGCAGTCCGCGAATCACAAGACGTGCCTTTTGCTGTCTTGCAAATTCTACAAGCAGCCCGTCGAAAGGCACTACTTTCACGTTGCCGAGATCTTTTGTCACTTCCTTTAACATTTTAACACGTTCTTCTACAGAAAACAACGGGGTTTTTGCTTTATTCATCAATACTCCGATTATAAGTTCGTCTACAATTTTACTGCTCCGGGTAATAATATCCAGATGTCCGAAAGTTACCGGGTCAAAGCTTCCCGGATAAATCGCTCTTATCATGAGTCTACTCCTCCACAGATATAAATACATGCATATTGGTCTTGTATTTCTTTTGTTTGATCATTAAAAAACCAAGTTCCTCCAAATAAGAAAAATCAGTCGCCAAAGATGCTTCCACAATGATCAGTGCATCCTTTTCCAGCAAGTCTGATTTTGCAAGATAAGTAAGCACCTCTTTTTCCAGCATATGGTTGTACGGTGGATCCATAAACACATAATCGAATTTTTCTCTTCCATCCAGCCTGCGAAGTGCCGAAAACACATCCTCCCGGATTACTTCCGCCTGGTCTTCAAGCTGTGTCTTTTTCAGATTCTCCATAATGCACTGGATTGCATTCGGATTGTTTTCCACAAAAACCGCCTTTTTTACACCTCGGCTGATTGCCTCAATCCCGATTGCCCCGCTTCCGGAAAAAAGATCCAGAAATGTACAGTCGCAAAGTCCGTGTGCAATCATATTGAATAAGGTTTCTTTGGTTCTGTCGGTTGTCGGACGTGTCTCCATTCCTTTTACCGTCACAAGTGGTATTCTTCTGGCTTTCCCTGCTATGACTCTCATCTTATCGTTCTCCTGATTTATGATGTCAGAAACTACTCCATCATTCCAAAACATAGGGTGTTTTGTCTTTTAACCCTGACAACATATTATACTTATTTGTGATTATTTTGTCAATTTCTCCGCTTGTATTTTACCAGATACATTTTTTATATCTGTCTTTTTTCAGATACAAAGCTCTACTTTTCCGACTCCATATGTGCCTGATGGACAGTGATCTGCTGATATGGAATATCAATATGATTTTCATCCAGTGTCAACTTGATATTTTCCAGCATCCGCCATCTTGTCGGCCAATACTCTTCACTTTTTACCCAGGCACGGACACCAAGCACCACTGAACTGCTCCCAAGCTCATTTACAAAGACATTATGTTCCATACTCTGGATGACGGACGGATCATTTTTTACAAGTCCCTGCAGCAGTTTCTTGGCAAGGCACAGATCCGCTTCATATGCAATATCCACCTTCAGATCCAGCTGACGGTAATCTTTGTCCGTCACATTGGTAAGGCTTGTGTTGGCAAGTGTTCCATTCGGCACAATGATCGTCTTGTTGTCAATGGTGGCAAGCTTAGTGTAGAAGATCTGGATCTCTTTGACCGTTCCTTCATTGCCATGGCTGTCTTCTATAATATAATCCCCGACAACAAAAGGCTTCAAAAATAAAATCAGCATCCCACCGGCAAGGTTGGAAAGACTTCCCTGCAGGGCAAGACCAACTGCCACGCCTGCCGATGCAACCGTTGCTGCAATCGATGCAGATTCTACACCGAGCGAATTGATAATTGCCAGAAACAGCAGAATATGAAGTCCGTATTTCAACAGAGAATCCACAAACTGTCTTGCACCGGTATCCGAATTGGCGCGTTCCATGGATGCCCGCGTAATCTTGCGGATCCAGTTGATCACCTTATGGCAGATGATGAATATGAGCAGCGCCATCAGAATCCGGATTCCAAACGCAATCAGGTCCGGACCTTTCTCCTGAATGAATTTGTTAAATCCGGTGATTGTATCCACCGTATCCTGCACGGTCGCCTCTACCTCACTTCCTGCGGCTGTCTGTGTCAAAAGCATGTTTTATCCCTCCTTCAGTGCAATAAATGCTGCAAGATTCCCCCTCTTTCCTTTGGATGCGCGATGGGAAAATAAAAGCTCCGGATTGCAACAGGTACACACATTAGTAACCGCCATATGTTCCGGTCTGATCCCTGCATCTGTGAGAACCAGTTCATTTGCCTTCCAGAGATCCAGCTGGAACTTTCCATTCTCCTTGGCATAGAACAGACGGTCATATTCAGACTCTCTGAAATTTGCGCGGAACATATCGATCACATCTTCACTGACTTCATAGCATTCCTGACAGATGGACGGTCCCACACAGGCAAGGATATTCTTTGGATCACAACCGAATTCTTTCTGCATCTTTTCAACCGTCACCTGTCCCATCCGGTTCACAGTGCCTCTCCAGCCGGAATGGCTGGATGCTACCACCTTTTTCACCGGATCCAGAAACAGAAGCGGTACACAGTCCGCGTAAAATGTCACCAGACAGATCCCCGGTACATTTGTGATCAGTCCATCTACATCTGTGTAATCTTTTTCTCTTGTAACACCTTTGCCGGCATCTTCTCTTGTCACGATCCGTACGTTCGTCGTATGGGTCTGATGCGTGCAGACCATATGCTCCGGCTTCACGCCGATTGCAGCTGCCATTCTTCTGTAATTCTCGTCCACATGCGCGGGATCATCCCCTCTGGTATAGCTCAGGTTCATGCTTCCCAGGAAACCTTCACTCACTCCTCCAAGTCTGGTCGAAATTCCATGTTCTACAAGCCCTTCCTTTTCAAGGATCGGATATTTGAGAAATGGTACGCCAGCACTTATGCATTCGTCAAAGATATGCTCCTCGTTTTTATATTTTAATCCTATTTTCATCTGTACTCTCCCGTATTGTGATATCTGCAGGCAGCCATCTGCCTTTCCCCGGTATCATAACTCATACAATTCCAAAATCTCCGCAGTACTCAAATGCATTTTTCCGCAAAGAAATCTTATTCCCCGCGATTCCTATTACATCGAAGCGGCATGGTATCTCTGTGCAGCCGTTCTTCATCAGATAATAAACGGCCGCTCCGGACAGGCGCATCTGTTTGGGCACAGATACCGCCTCCAGAGCAGCCGAAAGCCCTCCTGTTTTGCGAAATTTCACCTCACAAAAGACCAGATATTCTCCGTCTTTTGCAACAATGTCAATCTCCGCATAACGGCAGCGGAAATTATACTCCAGTATCCGATATCCTTGCTTTTCCAGAAATTCACCTGCTATTTTTTCATATTTTGTACCGGTCCTTCGCCGGTTTTTTTCATTCTCCAATCGCCTTTTGGATCTGATCTTCTACCTGTTCTGACGGATTTTTATACGAAGTGTCCGATAAAACTTCTTCTGTGGATCGGTGTCGGTCCAAGCGTCTGAAGCGCTTTGATATGTTCTGCTGATCCATAACCTTTGTTGGACGCGAATCCATATCCCGGAAGTACCTTATCATACTCTTCCATCAGACGATCTCTTGTTACCTTTGCCACAATACTTGCTGCAGCGATGGATACGCTTTTCGCATCTCCCTTGATGATTGGAACCTGTGGAATCACAACCTCCGGAATGGTAACTGCATCATTTAAAAGCAGATCCGGCTTGACTTTCAAATTGCCAATCGCCTGACGCATGGCTTCGTAAGTTGCCTGCAGAATATTGATCTCGTCAATCCTTGCAGGGGAAGCCATCCCGAGACCTACCGCAACTGCTTTGTCCATGATCTCATCATAAAGCTCATCTCTTTTTGCTGCGGAAAGCTTCTTGGAATCATTTATATAAAGGATCTCGCACTCTTTGGGCAGGATCACGGCTCCTGCAACCACCGGACCCGCAAGTGGTCCCCTTCCCACCTCGTCAATTCCACAGATAAACGCATAGTCAGCGTATTTTTCTTCGTACTGACGCATTTTCGCAAGGCGCTCTTTTTCGGCAAGCAGCTTTTCCTTCTGCTTTCTGTACTTTTCCAGAAGCTTTTGCACACCGGCTCTGTCATCCGGCGCATAGACCTTCATCAGCTGCTCCCTTTCGGCATCCTCTGCCATTTTTAAACGGCTGTCGATCTCTTTGATACTTTCTTTACTCATGCTTTATCACTCCGATTTTGTTGAACGGATAAATTCTTACCCAGGCACGCCCGATCAGCATATCACGGGTAAGTACACCCACACTTGCCACACGACTGTCCGAGCTGTGATTCCGGTTATCTCCCAGGACAAAATATTCATCATCTCCCAGTTTAATCGGCTCTGCTGCAATTCCCGGATCTTCCATCACCTCTGCACCATAATGTTCATCCAGCTTTTTGCCATTAATATACATATATCCATCGATTACCTGCACAGTCTCACCGGGCAGTCCAATGATACGTTTGATATAATAGGTATTCTCTGCATGTTGGTAAGGGAATACAATAATATCATATCTCTCCGGATCGCGGAAGCGGTAGCTGAGCTTATCCACGATCAGGTTATCTCCGTCTGAAAGTGTCGGCTCCATTGAATGACCGTCTACTTTTGTGCGCTGTCCGACAAAGGTGACGATCACCCATGTCAGCAGAACAATGACCAGAAGATACAGAAGAGTTCCTCCCAGTGATCTCCATATACTCTGCTCCTGCTCCGGAGCTTCTTCCTTGTTGTCTTCCTTACTCATTTGTATACTCCTTTACAAATTCAAGTGTGATCCTTCCGAGTCTTCCATTTCGGAAATCATCCAGCAGCATACCAGCTGCTTTTGCGGTATCTAATTCATTTCCACGCACCAGACAATGACGGCTCTCAGCAATTGCTTCCAATACACTGTAGCTGTTCTGCTTTTCGTTGATCGTATATTTCTCAGCAAGAACACCCGGATAAGCATCCTGCATAAAGCTGATCAGCTCCGCCGCAAGCTCTTCCAGATTCATGATCTCATCCTTGATCGACCCGATAAATGCAAGGCGCAGTCCCACCTGCTGGTCCTCAAACTTCGGCCAGAGAATTCCCGGTGTATCGAGAAGCTCTACGTTCTTGTTTAGACGGATCCATTGCTTTCCTTTGGTCACACCCGGTTTGTTACCGGTCTTTGCACAGGCTTTTCCGGCAAGTGCATTGATAAAAGTAGACTTTCCGACATTCGGGATTCCTACTACCATGGCTCTGACCGGACGGTTCAGGATACCGCGCTTTCTGTCTCTTTCAATCTTTTCTTTACATGCTTCCTGGATTACTCCCTGAATAGACTTAATCCCACCGCCTTTACGGGAATTAACCTTAACTGCCGAATATCCTTTTCCACGGAAATAGCCGATCCACTCTTCTGTCTGCTTCTCATCTGCAAGATCTGCCTTATTGAGCAGGATCAGTCTTGCTTTATTCTTTCCAAGTTCATCGATGTCCGGATTCCGGCTGCTCATCGGAACTCTTGCATCAACCAGTTCGATCACAAGATCGATCAGTTTGATATTCTCCTGCATCATCCTTTTGGCCTTTGTCATATGCCCCGGATACCATTGAAAATTCATCCAGTTTCCTCCTTCTATTTACCAAGCAGTCCGAAACGGTCTTTCGGGGAAAGGATAAACCATACTTTCCCTTCAATCTCGGAACGCTTTACATTTCCAATATCAGCCATCCGGCTGTCTTCACTGCTCTCCCGGTTGTCGCCAAGGACAAAATACTCATCTCCACCGAGAACGATCTTCTCACTGGCAATACCTGTATCTGCAATTGCAGTAGTCTCATACTTTTCATTCAGCTTTCTGTTGTTGATATAAATCTCTCCATCCCTGATCTCAACACTTTCGCCCGGAAGTCCGATAATCCTTTTAATATAGGAATGAAGGTTCTCATTCCCCTTTGGTTTGAACACGATAATGTCTCCGCGCTTCGGTGTACTGGCATCATATACGATCCGGTTTACCAAAACCACATCCCCATTCCGAATCACCGGGTTCATGGACTCTCCGATATTACTGATCTGATGCCCGAAATACCACACAAACACAAATGCGCACAGGCAGACGAGCACAATTTGGAATACCCATCCAAATACTTCGGGAATCCATTTCAAATTGATATGTTTTCTATGCTTTCTGTCAAATCTGAGTTCTTTTCTTTTTCTATGTCTCATCTGTTATCATATCCTATATTAGCAAAAGGGACAAGTACCTGTCGTATTTGTCCCTCTTTAAGCATTTACTATTTTACTAATTCTTTAACTTTTGCTCTCTTACCTACACGATCTCTTAAGTAGTTCAGTTTTGCACGTCTTACTTTACCTTTACGAACAACTTCTACTTTTTCAACGTTTGGTGAGTGAAGCGGCCATGTCTTCTCAACGCCGATTCCGTTAGAGCTCTTTCTTACTGTAAATGTTTCTCTTGCTCCGCCGCCCTGTCTCTTTAATACAGTACCTTCGAATACCTGAATTCTCTCACGGTTTCCTTCTTTGATCTTACCATAAACTTTTACAGTATCTCCTACGTGGAATTCCGGAGCATTTTCTTTTAACTGAGCTGCTTCAATGTTCTTAATAATTTCGTTCATGTGTGAACCTCCTTCATATTTTGACGTTCTTAATACGCTTTTCTATCGTATCAGAGGACCATCTCTGTTTTCATCACAACGTGCTATATATTAACACATTATTCTTCATTTTTCAAGTCTTTTTCTCGATTTTCTATAATCTCTTCTGCAAGTTCTCTTTCTTTCATGGTAAGCTCTGCGTCTTCCAGAAGGTCCGGACGCCATTTTGCAGTACGGATCACGGACTGCTCTCTGCGCCATTTCTCTACATTGGCATGATGACCGGATAAAAGGATTGGTGGAACCTGCCTGTCGTGCCAGATCTCCGGTCTGGAATACTGCGGATATTCCAGGAGATTGTCCTGAAAACTCTCAAATTCGGCAGATACATCATTATGCAGAACACCCGGGATCAGGCGGGATACCGCATCCACGATCATCATTGCCGGAAGTTCACCGCCTGTCAGTACATAATCGCCGGCTGACACATAATCCGTTACGATCTCCTCCAGCACACGTTCATCGATTCCTTCGTAATGTCCGCACAAAAGCACCAGTTCGTCTTCTTTCGCAAAATCTTCTGCCATCTTCTGGTTAAACGGCTTCCCCTGCGGGGAAAGATAAATCACACGTGGTCTCTTTCCTTCCGGGAGGGCTGCTTTTTCCTGAATGGCAAGATAGGTCTGGTAAACCGGCTCTGCCTGCATCAGCATTCCTGCGCCGCCGCCATACGGATAATCATCCACACTGCTGTGCTTGTTAAATGCGTAGTCCCGGATATTCCAGGCTTCAATCTCAAGAATTTTATTCTTCACGGCTCTTCCGATAATACTGGTTTCCAGACCGTTCATCACCATCTCCGGAAAAAGCGTCATGATATCAAATCTCATATTGTTCTCCTACTATTCTGTCGCTTAAATCAGTCCGTCCATCAGATGAACAGTCATTTTCCTATTCTCAGTATCTACATCCAGAATACAGTCATGGATTGCCGGAAGAAGCACCTCTGTGTGCGCCTCTGTCGATACCACATAGACATCATTCGCACCGGTTTCCATAATATCTTCCAGGACACCGAATTTTTCACCGTCCTCAGTGTAGACATCCATGCCGATGATATCTGCCATGTAATACTCATCCTCTTCCAGTTCCACGGCATTCTCACGAGATACAAGAAGCGGCATCTTTCTGTATTTTTCAATATCATTTATGTTATCGATCCCTTTGAACTTCAGAATCACATACTGTTTAAAGAATTTTACACCTTCAATTTCAAGGGGAATCTGTTCTTTTCCTGTATCAAGAACCACATCTTTCAGAGCACGGAAGCGGTTTGGATCATCCGTTGTCGGAAATACTTTGACTTCACCTTTGATTCCGTGGGTAGATGTGATCACGCCAACTTGCAGGTAATCATTTTGTTGCATACTTTGTCCTTTCTTAGCATATAAGATAAACTTTACACCGAAAAATTCTGTTTTAGTCTTTTGAAGCGACTTTTTCTCCATCCCCAGATACAGTGAATCTGTCATTGGCAGCTTCACTTGCATACTAAGGTATGATAAAAAACGCAGATAAAAATAAATTTACCTGCGTTTTATTTTTATGCTATTGCATAATTTCAACCACGACTTTTTTGTCTTCTTTGGCCGCGGCTGCCTTTACAACGGAACGGATTGCTTTCGCAATTCGGCCTTGCTTACCGATCACCTTTCCCATATCATTATCTGCGACATGTACTTCGATCACGGTAGTCTTCCTGTTTTTCCGTAACCACGACGCCTTCAGGATTGTCCACAAGTGCTTTCGTAATTACTTCTACTAAATTTTTCATCACTCGCACCTCCGCGAAGCAACCTATTTTTCAATACCTGCTGCCTTAAAGATTTTTCCAACTACTTCTGTAGGCTGAGCACCGTTGTTTAACCATTTTTTAGCTGCTTCTTCATCTACTTTGAATACGCTAGGATCCTGAGTTGGATCGTATGTTCCGATTTCTTCGATGAATTTTCCGTCTCTTGGTGATCTAGAATCAGAAACAACGATTCTATAGAAAGGAGCTTTCTTCTGTCCCATTCTTCTTAATCTGATTTTTACTGCCATTTTACTTTCCTCCATAAAACAATTTGTATTTATAATAGTTTATCTATATATCACGCATGGTCTGCGGAATATATCTCCTTTAGAAAGGCATCTTGAACTTGCCTTTTTTACCTTTCCCGCCCATCATTCCCGGGAAAGACTTCATCATCTTGC